>JAAUYG010042419.1_pt1 | contig 18911 bp, 17 predicted proteins | sample 7278091 | NCBI WGS metagenome assembly JAAUYG01 (sample SAMN14350201, study PRJNA611818) | marine sediment metagenome | isolation source: surface marine sediment (0.6m) | place: French Polynesia: Moorea | collected 2018-08
GTCTGCAGAGGTGCCCAGAGGGACGGCCGGCAGATCCCGGTCGGAGGCCACCTTGATCAGGGCCAGGTCGGTCTGGGGATCGCGGCCAATGACGGTGGCCTCAAACGCGCGCTCGTCCTGGAGCACGACCTTGATGCGATCGGCACCATCGACGACATGGTTGTTGGTGACGATATGGCCATCAGAATCGATGATGAAGCCGGTGCCCACACCGGACGGTCGGGGCGGACGGGACCGCCGGTCGCCGGAGGGCGGCCCGAAAAAATCGCGGAAACGCCTATCCAAACCGCCGGGTCCTTGCCTGAAAGGCTGCATCGCCGGCCGGGTGGTTTTCTCCACCTGAATGTTGACCACCGCCGGACCGACCCTGTCAGCCAGAGCGGCGAAGTTCTGGGGAAGCATCTCGATCCCCGCATCGTGCGTCGCGGCCGTGGCGCCCGTGGAACCGAAAGCGAGAATGATGCCGCAAAGCATCATGGCAAGGAATGGCTTTTGAAAAAGGGAACGATGAATCATGGCTGACGATCTCCTCATATAAACAAAGTTAGACGATGGGTTCGCGCTTTGACCGGGACCCGGTCGTTATCATGATTTAGAGGTATAGAACGTTGAGATCACCACAAGATGACGACTAGATCACCAAAAAATTAATTTGTATTGGCCCCGCTTGTTGCCCCTGGTGAACTGATCGGCTTTCTTCCAATCAGAATTACAGGCCTTTCGCATTAGTGATCAGGCCCGATGCCGGTATTATCATGCGGACGCTTCTTGGCGGGGCTTGCCCGGGTTGCGGATGCCTCAGGGCGGCTGGGGTTCACACCGGACTGAAGAATAGCTTCGCGGAGGCCCATTGCCGGGGCTTGCATCGGGAAGTGGCCATTGAATTGTGTTCTTCGGGGGATCTTTGGCTGGCGCTCTTCGGCACAGGACCGGGGGTCAGCAGGTGCCTTAGGGCGAGATACAGCTTGGATTCATTCCCGCTGACCCGGCGGCCCGATCACGATCGGGTGGCCCCAGCCGAAGCCTTGCCGGCGGGCGATCCGGGTGGCGGCCCCGGATCTGGCCGGCGGTGCGTCGGTCGTACTAGAGCTGATTCAGGCAGCGGATCTCGACGTCATCCATTTCGCCCATGGTCCGCTTGTAGATGGCGTTGAGGTTTTCGATCTCGCGGCGCAGTCGATCCCGGTCTGCGGCGGGCAGCGTGGTGGTCTCCAGCGTCTGGCGTCTGGACGCCAGTTCACGCTCGAGAGTCGCCAGGTGCTGATCGAAGACATAGAGTTCGGCGCGGCAGCCTGCCAGGCGCATTCCCCGGGCGCGTCCGGCCAGAAAGCTCTTTTCCGTGTCGAGGGGGCAGACGTGATGGTAAACCCTGCCGCCTCGTCCGACCTGAAAACCGCTGCTGTCCGTACAATAGATCGCCAGCCCCTCCCGGCGGCCCGCCACGTAGGCCTCGCGATCCGGGGGGGTGTCCGCTTCACGGCAAGCGGCGCGGTAGCTTTCGAATACCGATACGGGGGCGCCGACCCGCCCATCGCGATGACCGAGGCTGAACCATTCGGTCGTTTGGCAGTCTTCGATGGACGAATGGGCGCAGGCGGCAAGTGATCCGACCAGGGCGACGCAAAGTAAGAAGCGTATGGTGCGCATGGCGAGCATGTCCCTCCGGGGTTTGCATTGGAGCGGCGCGGGGGCGACTGCTGGTTGCTGTTATCATATTGCGGGGCGGAACAACAGACCGCCCGCTTGGACGGTGGCGATCCAAGGTTGTGCTTGCCAAATCATCCGGAACCGTTTTAGATACTAAACGCTCATCCCCGGCAACGCGGGGCCGATCAAGCCTGCCCGTCAACAACCGCGGCAGCACGGGGTCGGTGGTGGCGATGCGCAAGACCGTGTCGTGTTGGCTTATTGGACCGGCATCAGGCCCCCGATCGCTTTCTTTTCTGGCGGCCCCAACGTTTCAGGGCGGCGCGGATTCGACACCGACGATGTGAAAGGCGTTTTTTGGCAACCACCGAACCGCAAATCGCCATTGGCATCCTGAACGGCTACCCGCGCGCCAGTCGCGACAGTTTCGACCGGAGCGGGGTCGGGCACCCTCATGACCTCTTCAAGGATTTTCTGGAGCGCTACCTGCCGCGCGCTGCGGTGGTGGTCTGCTTTGTGGCCGACCGGGATCAGCCGCTGCCCGCCGAAACGGCCCTCCGGTCATACAGCGGGTTCATCTGGACGGGTTCCGATCTGACCATCTACGACCGCGCGGATCGGCGGGTGGCGCGCCAGATCGCGTTGGCGCAGGCCATTTTCGCCAGCGGTGTGCCCATGTTCGGCAGTTGCTGGGGGGTGCAGATGGCGGCCGTGGCCGCGGGCGGCGAGGTGGCCCAAAACCCCAAGGGACGCGAATGGGGGATCGCCCGCGACATCACCCTGACCGCCGATGGCCGCCGATCGCCGCTGATGGCCGGCAAGCCGGAGCGCTTCGACGGGTTCATCATGCACCTGGACGAGGTGACGCGACTGCCGGCGGGCGCCCGGCTGCTGGCCGTGAACGCCCATACACGGGTGCAGGCGCTGGAGGTCCGCCAGGGGGCGGGCGTTTTCTGGGCCACCCAGTACCATCCCGAATACAACCTGGACGAAATGGGACGCCTGATTGCGGCCCGGGCCGGGCCTCTGGTGGCGGAAGGTTTCTTTGAGGTGGAAAAGGACGTGCAGGGATATGCCGAGCAGATGATGACGCTGCACCGCGAGCCTCGGGCAGACGGTCTGCGCGGCGCTCTCGGTGTGGATGAAACGATTCTGGATCCGGTGCTGCGCGAACAGGAACTGCGCAACTGGATCGACCACCTGGTGCTTCCCCGGGCCGGTTGAGAATCGCGTTGCGCGTGGGGGTCGCGGTCCGTCCGCCGAAACGCATCTTTTTCAACTACGGGTTAACGCGTCCCAAACATATGGCCGGCATAAATGCCCGCTGGGCCTCGCGTCGCCACCACGGCGGCGCCGGCACATTTGATTTTCCTCCCAAGCAACCCCATGAAAGGAGACGCACGATGAAACATCGCAATTGGATGGCGGCGATCGTCGCCGTGGCATTGTTGCTGGCCGTGAGCCTGCCGGCCGCCGCGGAAACTTTGGAACTGCTGACCTGGAAAGGATATGCGCCCGCCGAATTGGTCGACAAATTCCAGAAGGAAACCGGCATCACGGTCAAGCCGACTTACACCAATAACGAGGAGATGATCGCCAAGCTGCGCGCCACCCGCGGGGCCGGCTTCGATCTGGCTCAGCCCAGCCAGGACCGCATATCCTCGGTGCAGGCCAAGTTTAAACTTTACCAGCCGCTGGACTACGGCCAGATCGAATCGGACCAAATTATCGCCTCCATGCTCGAAGCGGTCAAGGTGAACACGCTGGTAGACGGCCAAAGCTACGCCGTGCCGCATGTCTACGGGACCTCCGGGCTGATCGTCAACCGCAAGATGGCGCCGGATGCCGCTGACTACACGGACCTGCTCGACGCGAAGTACAACGGCCGCGTCAGCTATCGCCTCAAACGCCCCACGCTCATCGCGATGGCCTTCGCAACCGGCAGCGACCCCTTTGCCCTCTACGGCGATGCCAAGGCCTACGAGGCACTCATGCAGGACGTGGGTCAGAAGCTGATCGCCGCCAAGCCCGTCGTCAAAACTTACTGGACCAACGGGGACGCCCTGCTGCAGAGCATGCGCTCCGGCGAAGTCCACCTGGCCATGGCCTGGGACAACGGCGGGTGGAAACTCAACGCCGAAAACCCGGATATCGACTTCGTGACGCCCAAGAGCGGGGCCCTGGGCTGGATCGACACCTTTGCCATCCCGGCCAAGGCCAAGAACACGGCGGCGGCCTATAAATGGATCAATTTCATGTTGCGGCCCGAAAACGCCGCCGTCTTTACGAACATGGAGAAATACGGTACGGCCTCCAAGGGCGCCATCCAATTGTGCGATCCGGCGGTACGCGCCAATTTCGAGCGCAGCTTCTCGGCCGCCGACATCGACAACATCAAGTGGTATCCGCCGGTGCCGGCCAAACTCGAGCAGATCGAAGGCATGATCCTCGACAAGGTCAAGGCTGCGAACTAGGGTTCAGGCATCGATGAATCGACACGAACGAAACCGCAACAAAGGCAACGGCCGGCCCGGGGACGTCCGGGCCGGCCGCTGCCGGAAACGCCCGCATGGCCATCGATCTCGCTGTCAACCAGGTTAGCAAAAGCTTTGGAGCGTTCACCGCGGTCGAGAAAGTCTCCTTTGAAGTTCCCCAGGGGCATTTCTTCTCCATCCTGGGGCCGTCGGGCTGCGGTAAGACGACCCTGCTGCGGATGATCGCCGGTTTCACACCGCCCAGCGAGGGGCTGATTGCCATCCGCAGTCGGGACATGCAGGGGGTTGTTCCCAATCGCCGGCCGGTAAACCTGATCTTTCAACACCTGGCCCTTTTCCCCATGATGACCGTGGGGCAGAACATCGCCTTCGGCCTTGAGCGCCGCCGCGAGAAGCGCGGTGTCATCCGGCGCAAGGTGGCCCGCATCCTCGAGCGGGTCGGGCTGCCCGGTTTCGAGGCCAAGAAAATCGATCAGCTCTCCGGCGGCCAGCAGCAGCGCGTGGCCATCGCCCGCTGTCTGGTGCTGGAGCCCGCCGTTCTGCTGCTGGATGAGCCCCTGGGAGCACTGGACCTCAAACTGCGGGAGCAGATGAAGGTCGAACTGAAGAAGCTCCAGGTCCAGGTGGGCACGACGTTTGTCTACATCACCCACGACCAGTCCGAGGCCCTGGTGATGTCCGATGCCGTTGCCGTCATGAACGCGGGGCGCTTCGAACAGGTGGACACGCCGCAGAATCTCTACCACCATCCTCAATCGGCCTTTGTGGCACGGTTTGTGGGCGAGAACAACGCCTGGACGGGGCGGGTGCGCGGGGGCGATGCGGCCGCCCTGCAGATCGATACCGACGACGGCTGTCGGTTTGTCTGCCGCGCCGCCGAATCCCTGGACGCCGGGAGCCCGGTCGAACTCTTCATCCGGCCGGAAGCGCTACTGATCGAACCGGACGAGGGCATCGCCGATCTCAACCGTTTCGAGGTGCAGGTACGGTCCATTCTCTTCGACGGCGCCAACAGCCGTTTGCTGGCCCGTCCGTTGCAGACGGATACCGAATTGCTGATCGCCCTGCCCCAAAACCGCCAATACGACCATATCCGGGTCGACGACCGCATCGCGGTGGGCTGGGCGCCCGCCTCGGGGATCTGTTTCGCCGCATCATGAATCCGCACCGCCGATATCGTTTTTCGCTGCCGCTGGTTCTGTTCCTGTCGCCGGTACTGATTTGGCTCGTTCTTCTGATCGTCCTGCCGCACGTGGAACTGTTGCTCATGTCGTTGCGGGTCGAGGGCGACGACGGCGGGTATTCCTATAGCCTGGCCAACTATCGGCAGTTCTTCGACGAACCGATTTACTGGCTGACCTTCGTGCGCACGGCGGTCTATGCCATTCTGGTGACGTTTCTGACCTTTCTGGTGGCCCTGCCCGTGGCCTTCTACATCACCAAGGTGGTATCGCCCCGACGCCAGGGGTTATTGATGCTGCTGCTTCTGATGCCGTTCTGGGTCAGCGAACTGGTGCGGGTCTACGGCTGGATGATCCTCCTACGCGAAAGCGGGGTCATCAACCACTTCCTTGTTGGGCTGGGGCTCTGGGAACAGCCCGTGGAAATGCTCTACAACGACGTGGCCATGGTCATGGGGCTGGTCTACACCTCGATGCTTTTCATGGCCGTCCCCCTGGTATCGGTCCTGGAAAGTCTGGACGACAGCCTGATCGAGGCCGCCCACGACCTGGGGGGCAACATCGCCAGCATCGTCTTCCGCATCATCATCCCCCATGCCATGCCCGGCATCGTTTCAGGCTGCATCGTGGTGTTCATGCTGACGTTGGGCAACTATCTGACCCCCAACCTGATGGGGGGTAAAAACTCGCTCTGGTTTACCGAGCAGATCTACAACCAGTTCATCGCCAGCTTCAACTGGAATCAGGGGGCCTCCTTCGGTTTTCTCCTCCTGCTGCTTTCCTCCCTGGTGATCTGGGCCGGGCTTAAAATCACCCGCCAGAAACTGGGCAAGGTGGTTCAATGATCCGCACGCTACCCCAAGGCTCCGTCTATCGATTCGGCTACCGCGCCTACATCCTGATCTATTTCGCATTTCTCTTCGCACCCCTGGTGGTGACCTGCATTCTGGCCTTCAACGACTCCCAGTTCCCGGCCCTGCCCTGGAAGGGGTTCACCCTTGAATGGTTTTTCGGTGACCTGCCGCACCGGGTCGGGATCTTCAACGACCGGGTCAATCTCGACAGCATCTGGGTAAGTTTCCAGGTGGCTTTCGGGGTGACCCTGGCGGCGACGGCGGTGGGTACATGCGCGGCCTTTCTTTTCGAGCAGGAAGAATTTCCCGGCAAGCCGCTGCTTTATTTCCTGATGCTTTCCCCCCTCGTCATCCCCGGGGTCATCCTGGGAATATCAATCCTGCTCTTTGCCAATTCGATGGGCCTTTACTTCGAAAACCGATGGGGGCTTGACATTGCCCTTTTCCGTCCGGGCTTCTGGTTGGTGGTCCTGGGGCAGTTCGCCTTCATCACCACCCTGGTGACATTGATCGTCTCCGCCCGGCTGCGTAAATTCGACCGCACGCTGGAGGAGGCGGCCATGAATCTCGGCGCCGGCCGCCTGGCGGTGATTTGGCACATCACGCTTAAATATCTTCGACCGGCCATCATCGGTGGGGCCGCCGTCGCTTTCCTGATGAGCTTCGAGAATTTCAACACGACCCTGTTTCTGGTGGGCTCGGAAACCACCCTGCCCATCAACCTTTACCTCCAGGTGCGCGACGGCAGCACGCCGGTGATCAACGCGATTTCTTTTCTGCTCATCGTGGGAACGTCGGTGGCGGCCGTGGCCAATCTCTATTTCAGCCGCTCCCGGGAGAACTGAGCCTGCGGGGTGGGGCGCCGTTTCGCCGGAAAATTCACGATCACCGATTCGACGCAGTCGAGGCGCTCACGCCTGGCCGCGGAAGCTTGCTTTCCGAAGAACAGCGGCCGCAAGGCCAAGCGGGTTGCCGTTCGTCATACAAACTATTTGCTGCAATCCCCCGCACGATCGGGATTGTTTTACAATCGAACGCTTCCGTTGCTGACCACCGCATCGGGACCCTCGGTCGAGCGCGCGGAGAGGCCTGAGTGGCGGCAACTTCGCTCCAATCGCGTTTTTCCTTGATTTGATAAGAAATTCATATAACATTCAATGTACTACCTAAAGAAGGGTAAAAACATTCACACAGGGAACATGATTACCCTATGGCCGATCGGCAGCACCCCCCGATACCGGCTGGTTTTGATGGGAATGGCGCCGCAGACGTCCGCAACCGCGACGGCAAGGCAGGCGATCCGGCGTCAGTGTAAAAGTGGATTGATACCCGGACCACGCGACACCCGATCAAGGAGGAGGCCCCCATGGCAAAGGCGGCAAAGAAAGGCGTCAAGAATGCCTCGCCCCCCAAGGACAGCGTGACGGCGGCCGGTGAGCCTGAAAATATCGATAAGATTCGCGATATTCTCTTCGGCTCCAAGGAGCGCCAGTACGAGCAGAAGTTTTCTTCCCTCGAGACAGCCATTCAGAAGGAAATCAGCGATCTGCGCAGTGAAACCAAAAAGTCCCTGGCCTCGCTGGAAAACTTCGTCAAAAAGGAGTTCGCCAGCCTGGGTGACCGGTTGCGCACCGAGCAGGAGGAGCGCCATGAGGCGACGGAGGACGCGGCGGCTCAGCTCGACAATGCGCGCAAGGCACTGGAGCGCAAGCTGGGGCAGTTGAGCGACAAGGCCATGGCCGCTCAGCGGGATCTCCAGGAGCAGCTCCTGCAGCAGTCCAAAAACCTGCTCGAGGAAATTCACGACAAGCACGAGTCCCTCGGGGCGGATCTGGAAGCGGCGGTGCGGGAGCTGCGCAACGAAAAAACGGACCGTATCGAGCTGGCGAATATGCTCATTGAAGTCGCCTTGCGGCTGAAAGAGGAGTTTGACCTGCCGCAGGCAGAGTGACAAGCCGCCGGGCCAGCGGCGTTTGCAACCCGAGCGCGCACCCGGCCCACGGCCGGCCGGCGTTTCCCCGCAGCCTTCCGGGCGCGTTCGGCCATCGCCGGCTGGCAGCCTGTGAAACCCCAAATCCCCAGCGGGGCGGGAGATGCGATTGCCGGATTCCACCATTCCGGGGAAACCCGCAGACACCTCCGAAGAACGCGTGCCCGAAACCGCGGAGGAGATGAAGTCCCTCCGGGATATCATTGTCGGCCCCCAGAAAGAGCGAATCGATCGCTTGGAGGCGCGGCTGGACGATCCGTCCGTGCGCACGGAAGAAATCAGCCAGCACCTGGCCGAAGCACTGGTACTGCGTGCGGGCCGCGACGATCAGGTGGCCCGCGCCCTGGAACCCACACTGGCCGAAGCCATCAAAGCTTCCGTACAGAAACGACCGCGGGTTCTGGCCGATGCCCTTTTTCCCCTGATGGGACCCGGGATTCGCAAAGCCATCTCGGCCACCATCATGGGGATGATTCAGTCTTTCAATCAGGTGCTCAATCACAGCTTTTCCTGGCGTGGCCTCAAATGGCGTTTCGAAGCCTTGCGCACCCGCAAGCCGTTCGCCGAAGTCGTCCTGCTGCACTCTCTGGTCTACCAGGTCGAGCAGATCTTCCTGATCCATAATCAGACGGGTCTGGTGCTCAATCACGTGGTGGCGCGCGCCGTGGATATCCAGGATCCCGACCTGGTTTCCGGGATGCTGACCGCCATCCAGGATTTCATCCAGGACTCCTTCAGCACCGGCGAAGAAGCCGGGATCGATACCCTGCGGGTGGGCAATGACCGCAGCGTGTGGGTCGAGCAGGGCGCACGCACCACATTGGCGGCGGTGATTCGCGGCACGCCGCCGATGGACCTGCGCCGCGAACTGCACGATGTCCTTTATCGCCTGGAGCTAAAGAAGAGCGACGCCCTGGAGGCATTCGGCGGAGATACCGGGCCGTTTGTGGACCTGGAGGAAGATCTGACCGCCTGCCTGCAATTCAAGCTGAAGGAGGAGCGGACACGGATATCGCCCTGGCTGTGGCTGCTTCTGGCCGGTTTGCTCGGTCTCGCGGGATGGGGGGGGCTTCATATCTACAAGGAACACCAGAAGTGGGCCGGATTCGTCGAGACCCTGCGGCAGACTCCGGGGATTGTCGTTACCCAGGCCCAGCGGAGAGGCGGGAAGATATATCTGTCCGGGTTGAAGGACCCCCAGGCCGCCGATCCCCTTGCGCTGCTGGTCGAAGCCGGTTTCGATCCCGCGCGCACGCGCGCACGCTGGGAGACCTATTATGCCCTCGATCCGGTATTCGTGCTGGCGCGCATCCGCCAGGCCCTCAAACCACCCGACGGCGTGGGGCTGGACCTGGTTGACGGCGTGCTGATCATCAACGGGACCGCCCCCCATCTCTGGATCGCGCACGCGCGCCAGCTGGCCCCGCTGATTCCCGGGGTCCAGGCGGTTTCCACCGATGGTCTCCGCAGCGCCGAGGCCCACGAGCTTAAAACCCTTGGCCGGCAAATCGAGGACATCTTCATCCAATTCGCGCGGGGGACAACGACTCTCGGGCGCGACCAATATCCCCGGGTCGAGCGCGTGGCTGAATTGCTCCGCAAGGTACAGGCTCTGGCCGTCCGCCTCGATCGCGACGTGCGGATTCTGATCGTGGGGCACACCGATGCCACCGGCGAGGAAGACTACAATCGGGAGTTGAGCTACCAACGGGCCGAGAAGGTCTGGCGCATCCTGCTGCGGATGGGCGTCGGTCCGCGCCATCTGGCCGTGCGGGGCATGGGCGCCGCCGAGCCGCTCCACGAAGAAAGCACCGCAGAAGACCGCGAGCGCAATCGCCGCGTTTCTTTCAGGGTCTTTCCGGTGGCAGACTGAGAAGGGAAGAACAATCCGATGATCAAGAAGAAAGTTTGTATGCTGGGCGCTTTTGCCGTGGGGAAAACAAGCCTGGTGCGGCAGTTCGTCCACAGCATTTTTTCGGAGAAGTACCAGACCACCGTCGGAGTCAAGATCGACAAAAAGACCGTTGAGCGGGAGGGGGAGCCGGTCGACCTTATTCTCTGGGACATCCACGGCGAAGACGCCTTCCAGACGGTGCGGACATCCTATTTGCGTGGCGCGGCGGGTATTCTGATCGTGGTGGACGGCACGCGGCGGGCCACGCTGGACACGGCCTTCGACCTGCGGCAGCGCGCCCTGGAGACGGTGGGGGCGGTGCCGGTCGTCTTCGTGTTCAACAAGAGCGACCTGGCGGCGGAATGGGAACTTGATGACGCGGCGATTGCGCGCGTGCACCAGGAAGGAATCGCCACGGTCAAGACCAGTGCCAAAACCGGCAGTGCCGTGGCGGAGACATTCGAAATGCTGGTGCAGGCGATGATGGGGAACCAATGACGGAACTGCCGCCTGTCATCGGCGACTACCTCTGCCGGCGTGCCCTCGCTAACCGGAGACCGGCATACCTGCGCCTGGATCATGACGGCATCATCCGCGACGGCGGGGGGGATCTGGCCTTCCACGCGCTGTCGCCCCTGGCGGTGGGGCGGCCTGTCAGCACGGTCCTGGATTACATGGAAGGTCTTCTGCCCCTTGACGCGCACACCTGCCATCTGGGCTGCCTCCAGCCGCAGGCTGACTTGTGCATCGATGTGCATATCATCCCCGAACACAAAACGCACTGGATCCTTTTGCTGGATACGCGCGAGGAGGAGCGCCAGCGCCGGGCCATGCAGCAGAAAGCCAACGAGCTGGCCCTGGTGCGGGAGTCCCAGGCCCGTGCCTTGTCCTTCAAGCCATCTGCCACAGGGCCGGACTGGCCTCATGTGAATTTCGCCCCGCGGGGGGATCGCCGTGAAGTCGCGGTCCTGGCCGCTGATCTCCGAACGGCCGTGGAGGCTGAAGCCGCGGCGTCACCGGTCGATCTCATCCGGCAGCTGGCGGCGCTGCAGCGCCGTATGATCGCCGGTCTGCATGCGGATGCCGGTCTCGTCCACTCACAGGCCGGCACGACGCTGGTGGCCCTCTTTGGGCTCCTGCCGGCCCAGGGCGGTCCGAGCGAACAGGCCCTCGCGGCCGCTTTCAACCTGCAGCGCCGACTGGGCGGCGCAGAAGGCGCCGGCGTTTCGTCCGGCGGCCTGACCCCACCGGCCCTGGTCGTCACGACCGGAACGGCGCTCGTCGCTCTGGAGTCCGTTTCGACGGCCGTCCACCTGCTGGCACTGGGCCCGCCGCTGCAGGCCGCGTCGCAACTGCTGCCAACGGCGCTGCCCGGACGCATATTGACCGACGCGAACACGTTCGACGCGGCCGGTCCCCTGCAAGCGCACTTTGAGCCATTCGCTGCCGATCAGGAAACCCCGGCACGGACGCGCTATCATGATCTGAGGATAACCCGCCCATGAGTGAGACTTTGATTCAAGCGCTTTTCAAGCTTTTCAATGCGGTGGTGCTGAAGCACGCGGGCGGCGAGCGCTTTACGGCCGCCGCTCCGCTGCCGGACTGGTTCTGCGAACTGGTGCCCGAGGCGGCGGAACCGGGCGCCGCCATTGTGCTGGCCGATTGTTTTCCTTTTCTGCTGGATTTTATTCCCGAAGCTCAGGCCTTCTGGGAAGACAAGGGCCGCGGTCGGCTGCGCTCGGGCATCTGGCTCGAGCCCCTGCCGGATGGTCAGGATCTGGCGCTGGGCGCGAGCGCCCTTTACCTTCAGGACCAGCCGCTCGTGATGATCGAGTCCCCCCAGTTCAGCTACAACGAGTTGCACGCCACCATCCAAACCGGCCGCGAACTGGCCTTGACGTATCACTTCCTGTCCCAGACGGAATCCGCCGTCAGGCAGGACCGGGATGTGCTCTCCACGCGGCTCGAAGAGCGCAATGTCGAGCTTGAGGCCATCAACCAGAAGCTGCGGGAAAGCGAGGCCCGGTTCCGGTTGCTCTTCGAGCAGCTGTTCGATGCCCAGGTCATGTTTACGGACCGGGGGCAGGTCGAGAATGCCAACCAGGCGGCCTGCCGCTTGTTCGGCCTCACCCGCAAGGAGCTGCAGCAGGCCGGCATGGGTGATCTTTTGTCGTCGGGCGAAGCCGAACGTGTCATCGGTCTGTTGCAGGACCTGCCCAAGGGCGAACCCGAGTTTATCGGCGAAATCCAGGTCCAGCGCCAAGGCGGGACCCCCGTGCCCGTAGAGGCCGGAGGCGCGGCTCTGACCATCGGGGCCCAGCGCTACGGGCTTGTCAGTTTCAGGGATATCACCGAACGCAAACACCTCCAGATGCAGTTGCAGCAAGCCCAGAAGATGGAGGCCATCGGGACGCTGGCCGGCGGTATTGCCCACGACTTCAACAATATCCTGGCGGCCATCCTGGGCTACAGTGAACTGGCGCTTCTGGACATCGCGGCGGAAAGCCCGGCCCACATGAGCCTGCAGCAGGCTGTCAAGGCCATTCATCGCGGCAAAGACCTGGTCAAGCGTATCCTGGCCTTCAGCCGCCGGGACGAGCAGCGCAAGAAGGCCGTCGACATCAGCGACGTCGTCGAGGAAACGCTGAAGATGGTGCGGGCGCTGGTCCCCGCCTCGATCGAAATACGGCAGCGGATTCATACGGCGGTCGGCACGGTCGAAGCCGACCCGACCCAGATTCACCAGGTTTTGCTGAACCTGTGCACCAATGCAGCCCACGCCATCGGCGAAGCGCGGGGGCTCATTCGGGTGGACCTGGAACGCCAAGTGCTGAAGGAGTCGACCGAGCGTGTTCATTCGGAACTGGTTCCCGGCACCTACGCCTGTCTGACCGTGGCCGACGATGGCGCCGGCATTCCGTCGGATCTGCTGGGCAAGATCTTCGAGCCGTACTACACCACCAAAGACAGTGGGCACGGCACCGGCATCGGGCTGGCCGTGGTGCACGGGATCGTCAAGAATCACGGCGGAGTGGTGACGGCCGCCAGTCAGGTCGACCAAGGCAGTACTTTCAGGGTCTATCTGCCGATTGTCAAAGGGGTGGTGGAAGTCACGGCGCGGGACCGGGCCGACATGCCCACCGGCAGCGAAAGTGTTTTGCTGGTGGACGACGAAAGGGCGTTACAGGACATTGGGGAGCAGATGCTGCGCCACCTGGGCTATCGTGTGGTCACCGCCGGCGGCAGCCGGGAAGCGCTGGATTTATTCCGCCAGATGCCCGATGCCTTTGACCTCGTGATCACCGACATGACCATGCCCCACATGACCGGTGAGGAACTGGCCCGGCAGATCCTGGCCATACGCCCCCACCTGCCGGTCATTCTCTGCACGGGCTTCAGCCAAAAGATCACCCCGGAGAACGCGCGCCGCCTGGGGATCCGCGATTATCTGCTCAAACCTCTGACCATCGAGCAGCTTGCCGTCAAGGTCCGGCGCGCGCTGGACAGACCAGACGGCACATGAGGGGCAAGCGCCAATCACCAAGGCACGTGCCGTTGCAACTTCCCCCAAGTCCGCGGTCGCGGAGCCTTAGGCCGTATCGGGCCGCTCGGGACCGGGCGACGGCCTTGCGCGCGCGGTTCGGCTTTTTCCATTACCAGGTTTTGGCCCCGGGACGGGCCTGAGTTTCCAGGCCGCCAGCAAGTTGAAGAAGATCAGCAAAGGCACGACGATCCCCGGTGCCAGCACCATGGGGAACGCCATGATGAAATTGAAACCGGTTTCCCGCATAAAGAAGGACATACCGCCAAACGTCGGCAGCAGAATGATGGCCGGACCGAGCAAGTGCCAGCCCAGCAGGACGCGCCGGTCCGGGGGTCGTAACACCAGCAGGACGGCCAGGACCAGGGCCGAAAAGCCGTAGATCATGTCCGGTATCCCGACCCAGAAAACATAGCTGGAAAGTATTTCGCCGCGAAGGCCTTTGACGACGCCTCCTACGGCACCGATCCGCAAAGCCTGGAACCAGACGAACCACGCCAGCGGGGTTGCCGTTGCAATCCCCCCCAGGGCGCGGCGCAGCCTGTCCGAGAGAAGCAAACCCGCCGCCAGGATCACGACCGGCACCATCGCCTGCCACAGAAACGGAACAGCGGCCTGCAGCGCCGGTGAGGCGTGGAGTCCCTTAATCCCCATGGCTGCGCAGATCAAGGTCCACACAGACAGGAGGCCCAGGAGTATATGGACCTGTCGTATCTCCTGCCGGGATATGGCACCCAGGGCGGCGGCCCGGTGGGCGATGCCGAGACTGAAACCAAAAACGATGACCAGGTAAAAGGGCAAAACGGAATGGGGCATGATATCCTCCCTGGGCGCCAGTCAGCGGCTGGAAGCCCATAAACGTGTATATGCACATAAAAAAGCAAAAAACATATCAATCGGGCTGAAACATTTCCGCGGTTTTTGCCAGGACACCCAAGAGGGCATCGAGGTTGGAAGGGCCGAGGTTGCGTGTGAATTCGTCCTGGGCCGACAACCACAACGGCAGCGCACGGTCCAGCGTATGGTGCCCCGCGGTCGTTAGCGTGGCCTGGCGCACGCGACGATCCTTTCCCGGGGCAATGGCGACGAGTCCGCTGCGCACCAGGGGCTTGAGGTTGCGGGCCAGGGTGGTTCGGTCCATGACCACGATCCGTGCCAGCGCCTGAATGGCGACTGGGGCGTTGGCCCTTATGGCCACCAGGATGGTGAATTGCGTGGCGCGAATCCCGGCGGGTCGCAGTTTGTGGTCATACATCCGGGTCACCAGCCGTGCGGACTTGCGAAGGTTGAAACAGGCACAGGTGGCGCTGATCCGGGATGCATTGGACGAGGCGGGTGCTGGCATGGCAAATCTCCGAGGCTCAATTTTCTGGTTGGCGCCGGAAGGCGGTGATAATCTCAATTTGAGTTTGCGGCAATAAATAAGAGTATATACACGTAAATATTGACGTCAAGACGCAGGATCGTGTTTACTCCCGGAGGCCGACAGCGGCCAACCCCTTTGACAGGGGTAAAAGGGCGCCGTTCCTCTCGATTCGGGCGGCCCGCTCAGGTCTGCCTTTGAAACGCCTCCTGGAGCTTGCGGGCAACCGGCCCCACGGCCCATCTTTTTTCGAGGCCGACAATTTCGGTCACAGGGGTCACTTCCAGGGTGGTACCGGCCAGGAAGAGTTCGTCGGTCTGGACCAGATGCTCCTGGTGGATGGGCCGGGCAGCGAAGGGGATCCGCTCGCGGGCGCAGAGAGCTTCCACGACCTGGCGGGAAATACTGTCGAGAAGATAGTTGGTCAGCGGTGGGGCCACAACGCAGCCGTTGACGACCGTCAGAAAACTGCTGTGCGAACCCTCCAGTACGCAACCGTCGCGCACCAGCAGTGCTTCGACCGCGTTCATCTCATGGGCCTGCTGGGCGGCGAGGACATTGGCGGTGAGTCCCACGGTTTTAAGGTCGCAGCGGGCCCAGCGCTGATCGGGCACAACTATCACACGCGCACCGTTTTGCTGGATGTCCCGATCGGGCGTAAAGGCCCGCACGGCGGCATAGACGGTCAGGGGTGTGGCTTCGTTGGTGAAATGATGGGCCCTGACAGCAGGTGCGCCCCGCGTTACCTGAATATAGAGCAGGGCATCGCCCTGCATCAGGTCGTTCTTCTCCAGCAGCTTTCGGCACACGGCTTCCAGATCCCCGTAACCGTCGGAATCAAACCGCAGAAAAGCGGCTCCGCGCGACAGACGTTCGAGATGGGCCGCCATCTGGAACAGGCGGCCGTTGTAGCTGCGGATGACTTCATACAGACCGTCGGCAAACAGAAACCCGCGGTCGTCGGGCGAAATGGCGATGTCTTGCTTGGGCAGATAGCGGCCGTTCAGATAGGCGATCATCATGGCTCCATTCATACAAGGATCGTGCAGCCGATCCCGGTGGGCATGAGAGGGAAACATCCCGAACTGCTTTTGGGCGCATAGCACAATCGTCTTCACCTGTCCACGCCGCGCCAGGGCGCCTGCGCCACGGGGACCGAAGCCCGGAACGAACAGACGTCTATACCGGCCGGCAGATTCTTGATCGATCAGCAGCACAGCCTGCTTCCGCTAATCATTCCCGTCGATCCCCACAAAATCCTGGTACGCTGTTTGCCGAGCGGATTGGCACAAACGCATTCAGCTCTTTTATCCCTGGCAGGCAGTCTACTATTTGGTGTGGGCGTTAGGATTGGTGGAGGCGCAAGACAGAACCGGCCTTAAAAATGCTGATTCGGGATGGTGGGCCTCATGAAACGTCGGGAAAATGGCACATTCACCGCGTATGACCGTATGCCGGGCTGGTTCACAAACAGACCTGGGGCCGGGCGGCGATTTGAGGCCGTCGTTTTTTTTCAATGCTTTCAATCCCACCGGGGGAGAAATTCGCTTCCGCCTTCGCGCCCCATGAGGGAAGGGGGTGTCCTGTCGGCATAAGCCGCTGCAACGGTTGGATTCGATCGTCGGTTTTACCCGCCGCCGCTGGGTTTGCAGCCCGTGACCACCTAAGTAAGGCGTAAAGTGAAACCACAAACTTCCAGACAACGAATGCGCGGCCGTCATCGGGCCGCGCATTCGCATATTTGAAAGGTATTTGATTCGTGTGATCAGTAGAGCCGCTTCAGTGAAATCCCCGATTTGGTCTTACGTACCAGGAACCTGTCACTTTCGACAAATCCCAGTTCCGCAACCAGGCCTTTGGGAATAATGATGCTGCCACGTTTGCCCACGATGACCTCATTGGAGACCGCCGGTTTGGCCGCGCGTCGGGCGCTTTTGATTGCGGGCACGGTACCCTCCTGTATGAGGGCATTCATGTACGCATTTTTTAGTTGCACCGAGGTTTTAAAACCAAAAGCTTTCATGATTTCCGGCTGCGGTGTTTCGGCTTTGACCATTTTAATCAGTTTTTTTGAATCGATCTTTTTTTTACGGGGCATCAGCGATTCTCCTTAGAAAGTTGGTATGTATAACGTCGAAGTTTTCTAATATATCGATTCTCTTTTTAATTACAAGATGCAATTATATCATTTTAAAAAATTCTGCTTTGCGATCATGATTGAACGGTAAAAACCAATCAAAAACTGAACCCACAGATGACCGTACGCAACGGTATTAATGCCAGGATTTTTTCCTTTAACTGGTTTTATTGTCCAGGGACGTTTTCGGCGGAATAAAGCGAAAGGGAGCGCATTCGACAACGCGAACAAAAGGTGATGCGCCTTATCCTCGATTGGCGCTGAACAGCATTGATTGCCTACCAATGGTTGTTGGGCAAATCAATACAAACGATGTTCGATGAATTAAGTTACGAATGCGATCTGGTGTTTGGCCGCTATTCGGCTTCGTCGATCAGGCGGTTGGCTTCAAGAAGAAGGTGTCTCAGAGAAAGGTCAAGATTGGAGGCAAGTGCGCGGCACCTGCCCTCGACATCGATATCGACCTGATCCCAGGAGAGAATTTCAAGGGCGGCTTCTTCGCCGCTTTTCCCATCGATTTGAGCATCCAGTAGGATGCCCTCGCGAAAGTGAAGGAAACCAGACTGTTCTTGTGATGTTATTTTCAAGGTCCAAGACCTCTCGTCCATTTCGACATACTGAAGAAAATTGGCCAGGGTAAATCCATGGAGAAAACCATCCGACGATCGATCCGTGCGGATTCGCTCTTCACCGGTCTTGATCGGTGTCTCTGTAAAAGGGTCAGTGCCGCTTCGATTATCGCGATCGTCTATCTGAGACGTTGTGAACACAATTTACCCCCGGCTTGCTTCAGCAAAAAAGTTTCATTGGACATCTGTTTTCATCCCCCGCCGCGTCCGACCTGATGACGGTGACGATATGCCAATTAAGCGGCCATGCCCGCATTGGGAACAAGTGATCGGAGCAACCGATAACGATAGTGAACAGCGGATCCGGGCACCAGGCAGACAAGTCGCTCGACCTGCATTGCTCCGCTAACTTGATTTAAGTGATTCCTTCAAGAAACATGCCAGTCTTTGCGCTTGAACAAGCTCGGCTCCAGGACCAGAGAATTAGTGATGCCTGCAAAATGAAATTACCCGAAAAACTGAATGTTAACATATAGTCGGAAACGATGGGGCACGGGGGCCGTGAATTTTATACCACCCTGCCGGTATTGACCCCGTGTGGCGGGGTAATGACCGCTCGCTAAATGAAGGGGTTTGAGAAGTCAAATCCTGTCACTCCGTTGACACAATAAGTCCGGTCGGGAGGGAACTCTGGTCGGGGCCGCGATAGGATATTCACCTGCTTGGGCTCCCAATCGATACAGAATGCCGCCATCGCCGGTCGGGTTTGCAGCGAACCGATATCATTGGCGAAATGACGTATCACGAGGCTGAAAAATAATTTTCGAGTTTGGCCTTAACGGTTTCGTCCAGTTCACAGAAGCTGCACCCAAAGCCAACATGGTCCAAAATATTCGTATCGAGCACCCATTCGACATGCAATGCGGACTGGATCAAAAAATCGGTGGCATGGGCTCCGTGAACATCGGTGATAATCAAACGGTCACCCGGACGGACAGCGACAGACTCGGTTCGGTTCAGGATAAAACCGATACCTGCCAAGCTGAGATCCTTGACCAGAACCGGAAAACGCGCCTCCTTTTCACCACCCTTTTTTAACCGGAAGGTGATCTCTTCGTTCTTCAGGAAAAAGACCCGGGGGCTTCTTCTGCGGTCGCTCCTTACGGGGCACATTGGGTATCCTCTCGATTGCAGGGTCATGCGTTGAAAACCATTTTCAAGAAGCCTACTGGCGAGTCTA
>JAAUYG010105258.1_pt1 | contig 18910 bp, 8 predicted proteins | sample 7278091 | NCBI WGS metagenome assembly JAAUYG01 (sample SAMN14350201, study PRJNA611818) | marine sediment metagenome | isolation source: surface marine sediment (0.6m) | place: French Polynesia: Moorea | collected 2018-08
AATCTTTATGAAACGGTCTTAGCCAACTAAAACTTAGCCGACTTTAGTTAGCCTACTAACTGGGTTTAGTCGGCTAAAAAGTTAGCCTGCTTTATGAAACAGCCCACTGGGATGGAGTTCTGAAAAATATTTTTTTTACGTGTAACTTTTGACTTAAGTCACCAATTTGAGCAATCTAATTGGCTAAGAATTGGACCTAAGTCATAACTTAGACTTAAGTATTTTTGCCATCCCTGGACTCAATCATTTTTGAGAAAACTCCAGCCCAGCATAAAGATACAGTTGTTTTCATTTCAAAAACTTGAAACAGTTGACAATCAAGGGATATAGCCATCTAGTGTTCGACTGCGGTGACGCAGGCACATTTGTCTTAAAGGCAGCTTAGATTCCTGAAATATAAACACAATATCTTTAATAGATGAAATTGTACACTACATGTATATTTTTATCTTAGAAATTTAAGTGCTTAATAAAGTTGATCATTATGAATTGACTGTTCAAACCTTATTTACCAACTTATATTTTAAAAAAAAAATGCATATTTAGTATACTTATTTGCAACAAGACATTTGAAGTGCAACTCTTTCTGTGAAGTCCTATTGTGGCCTGCAGAATCTGTTGTCTTTGGGGGCGAGGAGATCCTATTGGAATCAACTTTTATTCAGTAACCTCCATGACTTTTATAACTATTGTGCACTTGAGTACACCATATTAGTCACGAAGCTCTGCCCTAAGATATGTCAATTTTGAATTGCTGCTGAACCCCCCCCCCCCCCCCCAGAGTGTATTACATTATTCCCTTGTTTTTTTTTTGGCTTTCAGTTTTACGAGCTGTATCTCAAGGTGAAGTTCATCCTGACCTATATAGCTCCCTGGCAGATCACCTGGGGATCAGCATTCCATGCTTTTGCTCAGCCATTCTCCGTACCTCGTATCCTATAGACTCATTAAACATAACTAGGTAGTTTAGTCAGAGCCATATGCAAAGCATTACATTGAATTAAAAAATAGTAAAAGGAAGCAAGTATCTCTCAGAACCGATTATTCAGGTCGCTTCTTGAGCTATCGGTATAAGAACAGTATGTTGGCCCACTCAGATCTTTAAACTGCAGGGGCCTGGATATCCACACAATGTATGCATGACTTTTTAGAGCGCATCCCAGTGACAATGCATTAATACACCATGGTATGATTAATGGGCTCTTGGGTAGTTAGTCCCTATAAACGTTTGTATTTTCCTGAGCCAGTCCCTCAGACTCTGCCATGTTGTTTCTACAAGCCATTGTGTCTGCGTTCTTCTCCACCCCGCTGAACCCACTGCTGGGCAGTGCCATCTTCATCACCTCCTACATACGGCCAGTCAAATTCTGGGAGAGGGACTACAAGTAAGTGATCATTGTCTGTCTGGTAACAGCCTGGCCCAGAAGTAAGTATTGAGAGTTTATTTTCGGTTGTGCTACTACTGTGTACATCATCAATTTTGCAACATACAAATACATAACCTGTACAATCAGAGGCCTTCAGTTATTAACCAAAGGCTGTAAACTGTACAGAACTTTGATATACATGTATGTACATTTGTATGTTCGTACGAATACAAAGTTGAATTCATGCACAGCTTGTAAGGCTGGCTGTACAAGAGTCTACATCTAAATATTACATTATGCAGTATTGTATATCACAATGTTATAATATATCACCCTGTCATGTACGAACAAGGGTACTAGGTATGCTATTCTTCAATGCCGTTTTTTCGGACAGCCATTGATTTGCATGTGCTTAGTAGCCATAGCAAAGACAAAGCGCTATCACTGAACAAACTTCACTGCTGTTGCACTTTAAGTCTACTACTAACAGCAACTGCAGTATCTTTGTACGAATATTCAACAGTAAGTATCACATGCTACCCACATGGTTTTCTTCCAGTACTAAGCGAGTTGACCACAGTAACACAAGACTGTCCTCCCAGATAGACAGAAATCCAGGTAAGACCCAGGGGGAACGTTGACGGCTGCTGCCGCGAATTTCCTTTCTGGCTTCCTGTTCAGTCAGAGGAGACTTACTGTCAGTATCCACACTCTGGATGCCATGAATGTGGTAGAGTGGCAGTTAACCAGAGGTTATAATGTTAATTCAAATCCTTGTTCGGTAAGCTGGCAACTACATCAACGTTCATTTTGTGCTGTACATGTATAGCAAATACAAAGTGAAAGCAAAATGTCTTGGCAGTAAGAAACAACTCAAGCAGCTGCAGTAAAACTGTTGTTATTACTGCATTTAAGGGGCTGTAACCATTGTGACTATGTATAGTTTTCTGCATCCTATTCTGAACAGTGTTTTAGCATTTTCAAATTGTTTCTCTGTGCGCAATATTACATCAGATATTTTGCATCATAATACAAACCCTAGTGTAATAAATATATTGTTTCGAAATTTAAGACCACCTCAAAATTAAGATCACTTTAGTCTCAGCCATGGGTGGTTTAATTCCATATTTACATTAAACCAAACTCTCCATCCTAGGTGCTGACGATAACAACCTCAACTCGATATTTTACGAGCACCTGACACGGTCGCTGCAGCACAGCCTGTGTGGCGACCTCACGATGGGGCGGTGGGGACCGGCCAGTCAGGGCGACTGTTTCATCATCGCATCCGATTACCTCAATGCTCTCGTACATATTGTAGAAATGAGTAACGGGCTGGTGACGTTTCAGCTGCGAGGGCTGGAGTTTAGAGGTACACAGTTCACATATGACATTACTAAGACATGAGGTTTGGATCAATGTATGTATTACATGGAGTACAGTAGCTGTAAGATATCAGGTGTTCTCTCTTTAGTGTCTTTTTTATGGCCACATCAGAATGAAGTCTCAAACTTGGCGCTCACATTATTCGACTCCATGCGTAGGGTTTACATAATATGGTATGTACAAATATCTGAACAATGGCTGAAATATCAAGAAAGTCGAGTAACTAGCAATACAGGTTTTGTGATTAAATAACATGTAGAAGGAGTTTAATAATTATGGCATTTGATTGTGAGCAATAATGCTACTGGTGTTGCATAACTATGATTTAATCAATTCAGTCAGTTGATTGATCAATCAATTAAGTTCAGTTATAAATCTTACTGAGTGACCAATTAAGCAGTGAGTGACCCATGCAGTGAGTTGATGAGTGACTGTAACTATTACCCCCTGTGTCTGTATACCAGGTACGTACTGTCAGCAGAGAGAGGTCGAGGCAATCACCGAGGGAGTCGAGGAGGATGACGGATTCTGCTGCTGTGAACCAGGTCACCTTCCCCACTTTCTCTCCCTCAATGCGGCGTTCAACGAGCGATGGCTGGCATGGGAGGTGGTTGTCACCAAGTATGTGCTGGAGGGGTACAGCATATCCGACAACAGCGCGGCCTCCATGCTGCAGGTGTTCGACCTACGCAAGGTCCTCATTACCTACTATGTCAAGGTAAACAAAGTTTCACCACCTGTCAACCATCAAATAATACAGTGAAACCTGTCTTGGAAGACCATCTGTCTTGAAGAACCACATATTACTGGCAGAAGGTCACACATTTCAATGTAACTCAGCTTGTCACCAAATACCTCCTGTCTTGAGACACCATATTTTTACGGCCAACAGCGCAGTCTTTCAAGACAGGTTCTACTGTACATGTTGTACACAATCACAGTAAGTGTAGTCGACCAATTAAAGCTTTCCAAACCCTTCTAAGACTTGCAATAAGCGTAAGAAATCAGCACAGCCAACATAACAGCAATTATCTTTTCAAGATCTTGTCCACACATCCTTAAGATCAGTTTTCGGTTAATGTTTATCAAGAAAGCGGCTCCCATCTACATCGCCTGCTGTGGCAATGAATTCTGTCAATATGTTGTCCTGCGCTTCCAGAGCATCATTTACTACACGGTGCGTTCCCCGAAGCTGGAGCAGTGGCTGGAGGAAGACGGGATCCAGGAGGGTCTCCGACCCACGCTCAGCAAGTCCTACGTTGATCTGGATCCCACCTTCACTAGCCACGTAGACGAAGACTACGATCACAGGCTATCAGGAATCTCCAAGTCCAGTTTCTGCAATATCTACCTGGAGTGGATCCAGCACTGTGCATCCCGGCGGGGAAAGGTGGGAAATCCAGTTACTGTTTTAGAGAACGGACTTGGTTCACATCTTTTGTGTTGACTTTACAAACAGCAATTTTCAATGAAATGAAGACAAGTCTTGTATCTCATCCATGTAGCCTCTGGCTTCTGTAAATTCACTAATGTTTGTGGGGATTAATGTTTGCATTTTTAGACAAAATATGGTCGTGAACTTCGCCAAATAAATCCCTCCCAAACATTAATGAATTTACATTTCTCTTATGACTTGATACATGGAATATATTATAACTTATACAAGGTAATATTCTCATTGTCATGATTGTGTTGACTTTTTGTAGATTGTGGAATATACTTACCAGTAGCAGGCACATATTTTCTGAATACAATTATTTAACACCAGATATTAGGGAGTTGTAGCTAATTGTCATACAGTGAGGCAATGACAGCAGTAGTATTTTCTTGCTGCATACACTCCATAATACCAGCTGGCATACATTGATTTCCAGTCACTAGATGCCAGCAAGGAGTCGTGGCTCGTCTCGCTGTGTTACAGCCTCAGTCTGATGGGGAGACGTGCCCTCGGGACGGCCGCTCATAACAACTCCTCCGCTAGGTAAGGCTGGAATAATGGTAGTTGTGAGCCACGGTTGGAATTTACACACTTAACACTTATTACCTTCAATCTGGACTAAGCTAGCAATACATTGACAAGGTAATTGTACTGGCGAAAACTGAAAACTCATTCTTATGAAGCTATGAATCAAAATCATCGTACAGCTTAATATATTTATCATACGATTGCTCTAATGTTAAAGTTTTTCAGGTACACAACAAGTGTAGTTATTCACGCCATTGTGAGTGTTGAGTAACATTAGTTTTTACAGATATGGTAGGCAGAAACTTCATAAAGAATACTCTATAGCTGAATTTCCTGGAGGAATTAAGTTGCCTGAATCGTATGTGTGCAATGTCATGTATATTTGTTCAAAATCAATGCTACAAATGTATGTGAAGCAAAGAATTTAGTTTGTACCTCTGCTTCCTCTGCAGCGTGGAGTTTTTCCTGTATGGCCTGCACGCCTTGTTCAAGGGAGATTTCCGAATTACATCACCCCGTGATGAATGGGTGTTCAGGGATATGGAAATGTTACGCCGTGTGGTGGCCCCGGGTGTCAGAATGTCGCTCAAACTACACCAGGTCTGCCTGCTGGGGAAATTACATTTCCTTGAAACAACTAACTATATTAATGTATTACAGTGGTCCCCCTATAATAGGGCCACCCTATTTGCCAAGAAATTGTGGCCACGTTAGAGAGGTGGCCCTTGGCGAGAGGGAGAAGTAAATGCATTCATAGTAGCAGCCCCCAAAATTTGTGGCCACATTAGAGACGGTGGCCTCTGTTGAGTGGCCACTAACAGAGGGACCACTATGTTGTTAAATATTAGTACCGGTATTTATATCATAACTTCCTTTATTATAATTATTCAGTATGTGTCCTCCTTCCCAAAAATAGAATGCTATCTTGAATCAGAAAATGTGGCTTTCTAGTTGGATTCATGGGATTTCAGACAGTAGACGATTTCATATACAATAGCGCAGTCGCAGAAATGAGCCCAGCTCACAATTAGGACCAATTTAGAACAGTTTTGCTTGTGGTCTTAATATCCGTATTACCTAAATCTGTGGCAAACCGTAATTCATATGCCCGTGTGCCCTGGCTCACCATAACTAGTGTTAAGGAGTGCGTTATGACTCCCAGGGATAGCTGTAGCTCTCATTGTGGGCCTTTGGGTGGAGGTAATACAAGGTTGCCTAATGATGAAATAATAGGAGGCGACCACACAAAACGTAACTATGAATGGCTTGGCCAGTTGGGAGAGAAGGACTTGTTGCGTCTTGAGTCAGAATGCTCTTTTCGCTTGACAGAACAACATCGTTCTTCGCTGCAACGGACTTAGTCGTTTTAGTGCTTTCACTGGGATATTTTCTGAGGTCTTACTGTCGAGTATTTCCTCCCTCATCTGGCCTCTCTGCACAACAAGGTTTACACACGCACACATAGGGGCCATTTTAAGGGGAGTGAAGGGGGGCGTAAGTGTATTCCTGGCATTTCCTGCAGATATTCCTGGGTGACGTGATAAGGTGGCATCTGTAGAAAATGGTCACAAAAGAGAAGTAAATTTATCAATGTACTGAGGGTAGGTGTGCAACGTCTGTTGCACAGCTTCCATGTCCTTGCTCCCGTTTCTGATCTCAAGCAAACAAAAGACTAGGATTGCTTGGGTGATGAGTGGACCTAAGTTTGATTCCAGATTCAAGATTTTTCTAGAAACTGAGCTCCTTCTTTTCCTCCTTCAGGATCACTTCACATCTCTGGATGAGTACGAGGAGCACAATGCCCTGTACGATGCAATCACCACACACGAGGAGTCCATGGTCATCTCCCACGAGGCAGACCCTAACTGGAGGAATGCCGTGTTGTCTAACGTCCCCTCACTGCTGGCACTCAGGTTAGCTCAGCTGGGGAACGTAGCGCAGAGGTCATGGAAAAAAACCTGTCTTAAGTTTTGGGTTAAGCCGAAGCTGCAATTTAACTGTTTTAGAGAAGTGGAGTTTAGCTCTGCAGTCCTTAAATTACTTATCTGTGACTTGAAGTCTTGATCTGTAACTTTGACTTTAACATTTTTAAGCCACTGACTTAAAAGTCAAAACATAGATTTAAATATTTCCAGAACTCCAAAGCACAGGGTATTCATGTTAGGTTGCGTACATTTAGTTCCTCTGTGGCTACCATAATAGCAATATTGATTACAATAGTCCCTCTATTTTACAACCCTCTATTTTAAGACCACCCTTAATTATAAGACCGCTTCATTTGGCCCCAAAGGGCCATTTTCTGTGTTAAATGACCTTTATTTGAAGACCACCTGCAATATAAGACTACACTTTCTTGCTCCCATGGGTGGTCTTAAAATATAGGGACCACTACATACAAATTTGTGATGCTGCAACTCATCATGAATGTATCAAATCTTTTTCCTTATGTTCCTGTCACCTGAAAGGCATTTCTACCAGCATACATTACCTGTCTATAGCCAACGTTAGCATCATGCTATACTTTTAATAGGATTGAGATGGTTACAGTGCCAGGAGACACACCTTGCATTGCCTGCTATCAAGTAATGTCTCGTGCTTTGTTTCATATAGGCATGTGTTTGATGAGGGCTCTGATGAGTATAAAGTGATCATGCTCAACAAGCGATACCTGAGCTTCCGAGTTATCAAGGTAAGGACAAAAAAAAACAAAAAAAAACGAAAAAAAAAAAAAAATTACTAGACAGTGATTCCTCAGTCTGTGCCACAGTAGTCCCCCCCCCCCTCTAATAGGGACATCCTATTATAGCCTAATAATTTTTGTCCACATGTGATAAAGAAGGAGAATCAAATACATGCACAGTACAGTGTTCCTTCTCTTAGTGGTCACCTTGTCTAATAAGGCCACAAATCTTTGCCACTACTACTATCAGTGTATTTACCGGTACTTCTCCTTCTCAGCAAAAGCTACCTCTAATGGGGCCACAATTTCTTGGCAAACAGGTTGGTCTTATTAGAGAGGGACTACTGTACATGTACCTGCTACCAAGATCTTTGTCCAGTACAGAAGGTGTCCCCTCTAGAGAGTTCCCTTCCAGACAGGGAGTACTGTACATGATGTGCCATGAGAGGGAATGCCAGGGATGTTATCTTATTCACATTCACTGACGAGTAAATCCTCTGATCCTCAAACTTTTATCAGAAAAATTGTCCTGCATTCTCCTAGTTACTCCGAAGTACCGGTAATTCAGTGCGACTAGAAAGAAACGGGTGCATAACAGGTGCTAATCATTGACATGGTACTGTATTGCAAACCCCAGGTGAATCGGGAATGTGTGCGTGGCCTGTGGGCGGGACAGCTCCAAGAACTGATCTTTCTCCGCAACCGCAACCCAGAGAGAGGGAGCATCCAGAACGCTAAACAGGCACTGCGAAACATGATCAACTCGTCGTGTGACCAACCTATTGGGTATCCCATCTACGTATCCCCTCTGACCACATCGTACGCTGGTACCAACGACCAGTACTCTGGCATCATCGGCAGGGAGTTCAGTTTGAACGGAGTGTACACGACCCTGAGGGGATTCTGGCACAGGTTGGTATTGGCAGCGATATATTGATCACCTATAAATGAGAGGTTTAGTTTCCCATGTTCAACTTAAAACCTTTGATATTTCCATTGTAAAACATCACAGACTTTATTGTTACGTCCTAACAGCGCAGGGATTTCCGCTTGCTGCGTTTCAACTCTGGGAAATCCCTGCACTGTTATGATGCAACAGCAAATTCTGTGATGTTTTACAACAGAAAAGCCAAAGGTTTTAAGTTGAACATGGGAAACTAAACCTCTCTAATAATCAAAAGACTTTACTTAATTCCTTAAAATGGTCAGGTTGGTGTTGATTTCTTTTTTTATCAACTTTTTTGGTCCTGGACTTCATGGAGAAATTGTAAAGTATTTCAAGGCAGTCTGTATGTTAAATACTTTTGAATAATAATGATAAATGTAAGAACTCTAATCTGGAAGTACTTGATACATGTGAGTTAAAAGTCACCTATTCAAAAGTACACATAGTGTAAATATTCCATAGCATTTTGGAATTCAAACATTCAGGAGTGTTTTTGTCACAAAACCAACAAGCAAGAACAGAATACAACATAGTCTATGTTGATTATATCGGTCGCTATAGATTAATCGTTATATTTTTGTCGCTGTATGCCAGGATGCGGGCGCGGTGTGGAGCCAGCTGTACCAGCAGCAGTTCTATGATGGGGGAGGAAGGCTACAACTGTCCGAACCCCACCACGCCACAGAACACTCTGTCCACCCTGCACCCCCCAGGCATGGGTGGCATGCCACCAGGGCAACCCTTACAGGAAGGGGGCGGGATAACGCAGTCGTTCACCACCAGGGGGAGCTTGGTTTCCACTGCGAGCAGCGCCAGCAAACCCAGCAGTGCCTTTGTCAGTCTGGCGGGGCTCATTGCAGACACGTCTTCAGTGAAGGAATGTGTGCAGCAGAGAGTCAGGGTAAGTTGCCAATGTGACATCGTTCTATGTAATCCCTTCCTGTAAGACAGTACTATAATCCTCTATATATAGTAGTAGGGTATATGAATGTTACCTGTCTATAGCCAATGCCATCCTTTATGTTTTACCGTATGGACCCATCAAGAGAGGATAGCTGAAACGTGGAAACTTGTGCGGTTGTTGCCAGCAGCCTCATAGGCTCAAGCAGTAGACACTGGCCATGTATGCTGTACGGCAATAACATTTTGTCTTTAATGAAGAAGGCTTGGGGTTAGAATCTCACCGTCCCTTCTCCCAAGTTTTTAAGCCTTCTTTCACCTTCAAACAAGTACAGAGATCATCCCACATGGAAGATAAACCAATGCACTATTTGTGCGGCTGCCGTTGTTTGATATGCCCACATAGTCAAGGTCTCTATGGTCTGTCAAAAGCAGTGTACATTCTACCAGCAATTGAAGCAGCCATTCTATAGGAAAAAGCTTGCACTGGAAAGCTAGTACCGGTAGGAACAGATACTTCCTAGGATATTGCTGCAGTTTATATCAAAAGCCAAATTTTAGCATCCCCTGTTTCGGGTGAAACTCGCTGAAGATGCTAAATTCTCTCTTTCTTCTCCATTATACACAGATCAGCGACCCGTCCCTTGTGTTCGACACAATCAACCTGGCGCGTCGTATAGATCCCCTCTGGCCTAACGAGGAATGGCGACAGAAGGGCGGCAAGAATCACTGGGACGGCTGGGTGCCAGAGAAAGGCATGGAAGGCTCAGTGGTCCACCGCTGGGCACCGTGCCACCGCGAACAAAGCAAACGGTCTCACGTGGACAAAACTATCTTGTTGGTTCATCTGGAGGACAAGTATTATGTGCCTATAGCAGAGGTTGGGGTCATGGACCTGGGAGCGGAGGTATGACGGTCACATAGGCCGTGGAGGATGGCCTAAAATACAATGCAGATGGAGCTGAGGATCTTTTACGTTATTCTAACCCAGGCTGGAGTTCTTGAAAATTCTTAAGTCTTACTGTTGACTTAAAACAATCCCAGTGAGTCAGTTGAGATTGTTGGCTTTAATTCAGTAAGTTACTAAATTGTAGGGGTACACAGGGGTTAAAATCGTATCGGCCGAATCACGCGAACCGGTCGTTTTGGCAAACCGATCTAGCGACCCGACCAAATTCTTATCTTGCGAGTCACGATCTGCACTCCTCACTAAAGAGCGATTAGCAATTTGGCACCCCTGTTAACTGCCGATTCGTGAGCCAGCCCACCTACAAAACTATGATCTGATGATCCAGTTCCTCGCTTAATAACAATCCGTGGCTTGCAGTTGCTGTTAAATTCCGATCTGCAGGCCATGGCTGTTAAAAATTGATCTTCGACTAGACCATGGCTGTTAAAGACTGATCTGCGACAAGACTATTTCTGTTAAAGAATGATCTGCGACTTGCCATGGCTGTTAAATATTATACAATTAAGATACGGATTTTAAATAATGATAATGCGATTCGTAGTTCTCTTTTAAAAATTAAACTCGAATCGGGCCATATTTTATAGACCCATGTGTACCCCTAATTGTTAAAGACTTCTGACTTGAGGATTGTCTTTCGAGAACTCACCAGCCAGGTTTTTGCCAAGCTGCCAAAGATTTTGATGAATTGTGCTGCGCAGGGAATGTAGAGAATGAACTAATTAAAGTTGCTTTACTGTCTGTGATGGCTGATAAAACAAAATCCACTTACCATACAGCTTCTCTTGAGTGACTTGAAGAGACAACGGTTGTGTGATGATGATGTAATATAGATTAGGCTTCTTCTAATCCATTGTGTTAATATGGAAATCTGTTAAACAGAAACCATGTGTGCTGTTGAGTGCGTTATTTGTGTACCGACTCTCTCGTCATGATTTATATTTCTGTGTTGAGCTCTGGAACTAAGAATTAGACTAACGAGACAAATTCAAGTCACAAAATACCCAACCAAAATTAAAGCCTTTATGCTACACGCTGAATAACTGTTAGTAGTTAAATGTACACGGTTCATGTAAAAGCATCCATGCTGACCCATGAATTACTGTAGCTTAAACACATCTACACATTTCATAAGTTGGGACAAGAACATTTCACTCCTGCGTTCAGAATGCTGTCTCAACAAGCCAGAACCGATGTTTATGTCGCCAATGACCAGTTGCTTTCACTCCCAGTTTCTGTATTTCTAACATCTTCAATCATGTGGATTTACTATGACAGCAATGCATAAAATCGTGGTGTTTTTGTATTTTGTCAAATTTCGTGTCCTATGTGCAAGTTCTTATTTTTGGATAGAGAGCAGTGATTTAATGTTGAAGTTTATAGAATCTAGTCATCATGGTAGCAGTAGTTGTCAAACGGTTTTATGTTAGTAAATTCACTTTGTAACAAAGAGATCTCACATTTGCTCCACTCCACCCAAATTCAGAAAGGGTTTGTGTGGAAAGTCTTTTATCTTTGTTATGTAGATCGATACCATAATTCCTCAAAGATCTGGCAAAGCAGGTCTTGTTAGAAAAGAAAAATATTTTGAATGCTCCTGTCTTTGCTGAACAGCATTTTCTTGGCGTGTGCATCTGCAGTGCTGTGTGGTAGTTTCTTTAATTTGTCCTTATATTAATAATACAGTGGCCCCCCTCTAGTGGGGACACCCTTCCTGCCAAACATTTGACTGTGTCCTTATTGGAGGTGTCCTTTGGTGAGAGGGAGCATCACATTCATTCATGGTACTTGTTGGCGAGAATTTGTGTCCTTTACAGAGGGATGTCCGCTCTCGAGTGTCCTTTACGAGAGTGATCATTGTAGTCTTTGTTTTAAATAGCTAAATGTTTATTCAAGAATGTTTAAGTTATGCTCAATCCCCAAGTGAAATGATCCGTATATCTGTTCTTAATTCATAGCAAGGGATAGAGTATTAATTGGGAATGTGCCAGTATATCCGGCCCATGAAGCGATTCATTAGCGACTTGGGAAGCACCTCAGTTTGAATGTGCCAAGTGAGGTGCTGGCCTGACGCCAATTTAAATTTGCATGTACATGATGTAATCCTGACTGCTTAGCAGTGTGCTGCTTAATAAAACTGTATGAATGCGCTGGAGGTCTCGATAATACTTACTGTGAAATCAAGTATTTTATAGCTATTGAAAAATAAAATCTTTATTTAATATAGGATTGTCAGGGTTGGAGTGATATGGAATCGTAACTCTTCAAATCAAATTTAGACACGAGCTTGAGTGACATGGAATAGGAACTCCTCAAAATCAAATTTTATTCAGGAATGGCCTTTGAGAATGAGATGTGAATGCATGTCGAATGCCTGTGTTGTTGTCGGTTTTGGAAGAGCGAGATCAGAAGATCTGGGTTGTGACTGTATGACCACTCTATTCGTTAATCAATATTGTATACTCGCTAATCAGGGATAATATAGGGTGCCTTACCTGCAGGAGGTGCCTGGCTTGGGGAAGGGACCATTTCCCAAGAATTTTCTTAAAAGTATGGTAGACCTAAAATTATTTCAGCAAAAAACTACAATTAATGCACCACAATTATCGGTTTTAGCTGAAGAATTGTAAAGGACTGCAATTTCTGCCAATACTGCAGGATTAGTATATTTATATCTGACTTGCATTCTTATGCCGTTAGGTCGTCATACGTTGGCAAGTGCATGGTGTAGAACATGGTGGCGAGTGGTGCGTTTCTAAATTTGTTTTCGTTTTATATACATGTACGCACTGCAGTGGACTTTGTATGAATTTGGTGTACTTTGTACTGGAAGTCACAAGAAGGCAGACTGTGATATATGTTTGTATGTGGTTGAAATGTTTTGAAGACTGAATAAAGTGGTACACACAGCTGAAGACTGGAGTTCTTTCTACTTCTTTCCGATTCCCTTTTCCCAACAGCTGGTAAAGAACACCAACATGTTACATTATCAAACATTCAGATACCAAGTACATGCAACCCTATTTAATACATGACTGTCTACAAAAAGAAGGTACTCTAAGGTGTGCAATGCTCCACTTTTCTGCATTCACAGCAGAACTAGTATACAGTAGTCCCTCTCTAATAAGGCCGCCCTATTAGCCAAGGAATTGTCGCCACATCAGAGAGGTGGCCTTTGGTAAGAAGGAGAAGTAAAGACATCGATAGTACGTGTAGTAGCAACAAAAATTTGTGGCCTTGTTAGAGAGGGTGGCCTCTGTTGAGAGTGGCTACTAAGAGAGGGACTCCTCTGTATTTCCTGATATGGATATGATCTTGATTATAATACCAAATCGCCCCTGTGCATTGTAAGTATTTACCGAATCATGGAACATAACACATGTTCTATGGTGTCGGCTAGGGATATCCTAAATTCAGTCTGATGGGGCGTGCTCAGCCTGGTTCCATTCTTGAAGCACTTTATCTCGAGACCCCAGGACACTAGGCACACTCCCTGAGTGAAACCTAATGTGGACAGATTTATTTGGGAGGAGGATTCCTATTAATGAGGGGTAGGAGACGAAACTGCTATTAGGGATCAATGTTCCCACCCAGCCATGAAACTTCAGTGATTACTTCACATTGGATATTACATCTATCTTAGTTATAAGATTGTGATGTAGTTCACTAATCGGAGTGACAACGTATTTTCCATGCTTGAAGATCTGAACAGTTTGCGATGGGGATTTCTAAGGAAAGGGGGCCCCTACAGACATATAGGCACTTCTCTGCTCGAACCGAATGATGGATGATACAGTTTGTGATCAGATACATCGAAAATGTAATAGATGGGAGGAAGTGATGGCAAACAGATAAGCCTGTATGTACAACCCTCATACTACCCAAGACACTTGTGGGAACTTCAGGGACCGGATCAGATGCTACATACTATAGTGGCTATAGGGATTAGCTTACAACATGAGGCTTTTGGTGGGGCCCAATAAAATCAAAAAGAACCTCAAAGACCACATACGACACATGGACACCATGTTATATATTGAAATACGTGTGCCATCTAAAATAATCAAATTGACCGGTGTGTGAAGAGAATTTGTGAAGGAGACTCTGGTGATCTATTAGCAGAGCAAGTGTAGTAAATGATGTGAACTGACAAGACTTGGTTAATGGTATTACCAGTAAGCATGTGTTAGTGCTTTCAAGACTTTTCTTGTTGTTGTGGACTGCTACCATTAACCTTTCAAAATCCCAACTGGCGGGCTTGATCAGAATCCCACACAATCAATTTCTCGCTCTTTAATATACACGAATAATGAAAGATATAACAAACATTTTTTCTTCAGATTTTTATGCTAATCAACAATTTCACACAAATTTTTAGGTACAGTATACTTACACTAGAATGTCTTTTTGTCCATTTTTCATGACAGGGGTAGAGAATGTGGCCAACCTCTAATTACATAACGAATGAGGCACAATGTACAATGCTTACAGGAAAATGTACATCCCTCCTGCCCCCTCAGGGTCACTGGGCTGGGGAGCAGGCTGGACCTGCTGCCAGTACACAATGGTGGCGAAAACATCAAAGCTAAAGAAAGTCGGGACGCAAGAGGACAGATGATCAGCATTCAAGTGACACCACAAGCACAAAAATTGTAATAACCATCACTCGCTCGTCTTCCGGGGCGTAAGATAACCGGTAATGAAATTCCGATCAGAGAATCGCAGCGATCACTGGTACAGCTTTAGTTTACCACACTCAGTTGGGAATCCTAGGAGCCAGTTATTATAAACATTGAGCAACTCACGCAAAGGAGGGATGACTGGCTATGAAGGATTGCTCCTCACATAGACTGTTGGATGCCTACCCACCCCCTCCTTTATAAACATATCGCATGTTATGTGTAGCCCCTTTACCCTCCCCACTGCTCCAGCCCACTCAGTCTGATCACGACAGTTTGGTTTTTTTGCTCTCCCAGCACTAGTCATCCACACTGGCCATACATGCAAGGCTACATTAGTGCTGGCGAAATTGATCCAATACCTGGAAAACCAAAGACTTTTTCTTTCACATAGAATTATAATTATCATCTTACAATCCAGTATTAATAACAGCGAGGGCAACCAAAACAATCCATTGCATGTTCACAAATATCCCTGTGTATGTTTTTCCAATGTCCGTATTAAAGCAGGAAAAACCCTTCCCATTACACTTGTAAATGTAGAAATATTGACCACTTACAGATAACGGGTAGCAGACTGAACAGAAGCAGTGAACCACTGTGGTGTAGACAGCCGCTCATATCATGCATATACAGCTATTAAATAATGGGCAACAAAATTTGGGGTATTTTGACAAAAAAAATTCTCATCCCCCAATAACATTCTCTGGCGGCACAGCCTAAGTTTACCCTACCCTGTCTGGAGTTTATATGCTACATTACGTAGTATGAATCCTATCAATGCAGAAACACGCAGCTTCCTTTTCCTACAACTCGGCTGAATGTCTGTACTGACCGCCGGTGCCTCTTCTGTCACAATCAAATCAGCACGGCACGGGGACAGCTGATAAGATCTTACGATTCGACAAGACTTCACAAGTGAATGTCACAAACATAGCATGAAGAGGAGAGACAGGCAAAACTGCAAAACAAAACCTAGGATGCATGATTAAATCCCGATGCCACAGCACTTTCAGTGATAGTACTTTTTTGTATTTTAAACAATGATATACTGTATGTACAGAACAGCGAACCTACATCCTAACATCATCTCTCATCGTGAGGTATGTGCTGCTACATAAAACGGTAAATGAAGCACAAACCACAGTTCTAATGCCCTTCAAGCCAGAGTGACAGCGAGGCAGAGTACAGGGCAACAGTTAGTAACGAGTTGCCATGGCAACTGGTATGATTAACGCCACTGTTGCTCAGCAGCAAAGTCCAGTCCGTGTGGATGCCGACCGTGGAATAGCCACTGCTAGTCTGCTGTCACGTCTAGAGGTGGTATGCAGTACCCTGTCACCACAAATAATAGTAAGCAATCATTGTGATTCCTTGGCACTGCTTTCGACATTCTTTTCTTTAATCTGGCACTCAAAAACTTGCATAAATTAAGACTACTGCAATACAGGATGTGCTACAGAAATCCATTTTGTAATCTGCGCTATTAAAGGTACAGCTGCTCATTTTCAATCTAGATGACAAGGTTGTGCATACTCATACACATTGTATTGTCACCGCTTTGGCCCAAAATTTTGACAGGGAAAACCAACAAGATTGGTTAACATAGGCCAAACAGGGATCCCAAAATGTCATCTTTTTCTATCACTACATCTGCCAGAAAGCCGGGAACTAATCACGAGAATTGCAGGATGACATAATTACTGGTACACACACAACTTCCTTTACGCGCAGAAGCGTTGTCAGGAACTCAACCGAAAAATCTGGCATGGGACCCATCACCTGGCTAAACCTGACACAACCTCAACTAACTTTTTGTGTACAAATTTCACTTCAACAATGTTTAAGAATGTAAATATTAGCCATGCAACTACAACCGAACTGATCCACATTGAGAAACTTCTCGGTTATATTCAACAGTTATAAAAAGACTTTGTTGCATTTTAACCCAAACTCGTCACTAAACCTAGGTCAGTTCCTGCGTTACCTAACAAGTCGCATTTATTACAAGCAAGGCCCGGTTGTTTGTTTGAGTCTTCTAAACTCTTCCAAGAAGATTCAGAACATCACCTGTTCTGCCAAGAGACAAATGAAACAAATGACAGTCACCGTTTTACTTTTCGTTGACCCTTCTCTGCTATTCTGCTTTTTCATAAAAGGGCCGGTTGAAATCGAAGATCTTCCAAGAAGAACACGGGCGGACTTGTTTGAGTCCGCCAGTGTTCTTCTCAAGCGTTAGTGGAGAAATAAGAGCCCAGCCAAAGCGAGCTCATAGCGTATGTGATCCCTGTTCCGACACAGAATGTTCTGCCCCAACCATGCTCCAGTAAACCAAGGTACATCACCACTTCACAGTTACTGACAATATTATCATCAACATTACTACCTACAGATCCATTTTTTGTCAAACAGAAACAAGGAATTCTTCACCGCATCCAACCATCTCGCACAGCCTCGAGTTCATTGTACAAAAACACACAACCTTTGCATGCTGTGCCACTATTATTATTATTATTATATATATACAAAAAAACAAAGACACAGGAGCATACGGGCCAGCTTGTCATTGACTGTAGGTGCAATGACAATGACAAGTTAGCGCAGTGGTGACAAAATAATTGTGTACATGGCAATGACATCCCGAGATGGGCGCTGTTGTGAGAGACGATGCAACATGAAGCCCTATAGACGCCGTTTCTGTAGTATACGATGATTTAACCAGCTCCCACATTCAACATCAGCAACAAGAGGCAATGCCTGGCCTAGTCCAGCCACACACCACAGTAAAGAAGCAGACAGGCTGGCCTCGTGTGGGTCACTTATCATTGCTGAGGGTATGCAGCTACCTAGGTGGGAAAAAAGCAGATAGTAGTAAAACTAGTAAGTAGCTCTGACCATACTTCCTTGCACAGGACACTTGATTTCATACAAAGGTGGTAAAACTTGCATGTGACGGCGGCCCACTTCAAGGACAGCTATTAGGCATGTTGTAACAGCAAGTAAGAAATTATAACTATTCTTCAATTTACCTGTACAGAAAACTATCAAGGGTACCTATGATAACCTAGTAACTGTATTTCGGCCCACTGTTTTTATGAGTCAATTTACGGACACCATAGGTACCCTCTAAGGTACAAATATTCAGTGAACTGCTATGATAGCAAAGCACATAACTACCCAAAAGCATGGTACTGAAAGTCTGGTCCAAAACTGCAAACTTGGCATAAACTTAATTCAAACTTACAGCCAACGTATATGCTAAAATCATTATGGAATGTCGACTGGGCTATCATAATTATAGCTATTAATGCAGAACACGCCCATGCAGATAAGTGTCAGATCATCCTAAGATAATGACCCAGTGGCATACTGAAGAGGTTGCTGAGTAGCTTGTGATAATTAACTCCCAACAGCAAATACATATTACATATATTTGCACACTGTAGCACAACAACTAAAGGCTACTTCAGGGGGAATGCGACATGATTTACCTGTAACAGTTTGGACATTTCTTCACAACACACACCACGCTCGCATCACTGCTGGAAGAATATAATTGGGCCAAAATTAACTAAATTATCCAAGCAGTCATCTCCAATGAATATGATTACAGTCCACAGGGCTAAATCCTGCCGATACAGGAACTTAGAATCTTCTAAAAGGTGATTGCCTTTCGCTGTCAGACAAAGAGTGTCTTGCACACTGAAGCAATTTAACTAAAGCGAGGCTTATTTATTGTATGGTCAGAAGCAAGATCCGATCAGAGCCCATGACATTATTAAATTTGAAATAACCAGTATACAAAAACAAAGGATTTGAGCTCAAGCCTTAAAGTTGATGCAGTGAGAATGAGGCTATTGGCCTATACGCTTGAGATTTGTCTAGTGACATATGAGAGTGCTATAAGTGCGGGCCTATGTGTGGATGGCGTGCAATCAGAGGCCATGACCAAAATTTATAAACAGGCCGTTCAGCCAGTATTGTTGTACGGAATGAACTGTGTTTTTCAAAACAAGAAA
>JAAUYG010058402.1_pt1 | contig 18903 bp, 15 predicted proteins | sample 7278091 | NCBI WGS metagenome assembly JAAUYG01 (sample SAMN14350201, study PRJNA611818) | marine sediment metagenome | isolation source: surface marine sediment (0.6m) | place: French Polynesia: Moorea | collected 2018-08
CTAGTGCATGTAGTAAGTGTCCAGCATGTGGCATACCAGTGCCCTGTTACACAGTCATGACCCATCAGTGCATGTACATGTACGTTATTAGGCAGTACCAATTAGGCACTGCGTTACAAACACATTCTTACTCTGACTGCTGTTACATCATGGCTCGGTACCCACTCCTAGCAATACCGGGTCACCAGCCCTCGCCCCTGGGGTCGCCAGCTAGCCAATCATACATTTACAATGTGGGAAGTGGTTGCATCTATCATGACCAGGACAAAAATTACTAAGTTAAATCTTAACTTCAAGTAACTGTCTGAAAGAGATTGATGTTCAGATGTTGTCACGTTGACTATTTACAGGCAATTAGAATGTAGTTACTAACTATGGCAGTATATTTTTTGCTGACAGAAATTCATAATGCAGTAGTCCCCCTCTAATAAGGATACCCCTTCTCCTAGACAATTCTGTCCTTATTAGAGAGATGTCTGTCCTTATTAGAGAGATGTCCTTTGATGAGGGGGAGCATTATACCATTCATAGTACTTCATGCCAAGAATTTGGGACCCCTCTATAGGGGTGTCCTCTTTAGGTGGTGTCATTTAAGAGAGTGACCACGGCACTGTATATGATTTTCAACTGACCATCACGAGAAATATAGTCCAGGCTGACACTATGAGTTATACAGTGCCTGTAGGTAATGCCTGTGGCGGCTACTATGCAAGTAGTACACACTTTTAGATACCAATAGCTGTTCTGTTCTTTTATTTGCACGTCATTTTCCGCTGTTTGGCTTTTTATGGTATATAGCATAGTGTAGAAGTGGAATTGGAAGTCAAATGGACTAGATGACTTTACTATAGGGTTCAAGTGGTTGTCTGAAATTACCCACTCACCAGCACATAACAAGTGCAAATACTGGTACTAGTGTGACTGACATTCCAATGCAGTGACTGACATGATCTGATTGATCTGTTCAAAAGTCTGGGTAGACATGTTGTCACCTGTTTTTCCTGCATTCAGGTGAGTGGCCAACCTCGCAAGTGCTTGCAGTGGCATATACCATGCATACTGTATATGCCATACCAGCAAGCCTTTTGTGCCATTTGTGCATGCTGTGTGCGCCTGTACATGGAATGCTACATACAAACAGGTCTTGGCTTGGCCTGTGAGGGCGGTACTGTGATTGTCTTGAGGCAGTAACCCTTTCCAAGGCTAAAAGAGGAGTGCAAGTGGGGTTTTATCAGATGTATCATAGGCTACATCACCTGCTGTGATTTGATTCCATTAGAACTGGTTATCACAAAGGTTTCTTCGTGTGTTCAAGGGTTATGTCCACATACGGGATGTGTGATATGGATATTTGGTTGTAGTTACTAGGAGTAACTTCCACCTCCGATTGCTATCCTTACATTGTGAATCAATGTCAGCAGACCTAAGTATGCATGACTGACGTTGATTGGCATCACTTGCCATATGATACAGTAAGATTACCAAATACTGTAGTGCTGTGACAATTGCTATAGTGTGGTGCTGACACCAATCTGAACTGTGATATATGAGATTGCAAAAATTCAGGAGGAGTACGTGTTTTGCCTCGCCCAGACCTCTATGTATGGGAGGAAATAGCAATTATCATCATACAAAACAAGTTTCCAAGCTACAGTACTTGAGCATTTAGATATCACACAGCACAATATTATACCAGACCAGCTCCCTGAGTACTGAGGCACAGAAACTAACGCTTTGGATATTTGAATAGAATTTGTGGACCTGTCCAGACTCTTGCTGTTTTGAAATTTGGAAGAGCACTAGCAGTGGTGTCAGCTCTTGTCATCCAGTTTTAAGTGGAGCTGTGTCAGTATTACCTTCCATTCTGCATTCTGTCAATAAATCAATATTGACATGCCTGGAAAAGGATTGGAATTTGCCTGTGAGAAGCCTAAGGATTTTAAGGAGCATAATGATCCAGGTGAATTGGTATTGGAGGATCTCGGGTTTCTAGGCAACAGATGTTCTATGATCATTTGTGTTGATAGTCTTGACTGTTAACACTCGAGTAATTTGTGGCGATATAAGATATCATTGTAGTCATAAAACTTGATGGTAGAGTATAATGTACACTACTTGTCAATATGGCAGATAGTATCAGGTAGATACTAGATAATGGCCTCCAGCTCCTTTGCTGCATTCAGTGTTTTGCTTTCTAAAAATGCTAACAACAATAATTATAGCTAAATCTAATTACAGTTAGTTGCTGTTTACTGGTGTTGCAGATTTCTTAATGAACCTCCTGGATTCTATAAAACCTTTGGTTGACCAAAAAATGGTGTTGAATGATCTGGGGTGGCCTGCATAAGGTGACGTTCAGTCTGACTGTATTTGGTTTGGTTTAGACTGGGCCATCTCCTGTGTTCCAGAGCATGTCCTGAAAGCCCTGAGCAGCCTGGAGACCACGGAGGAGAAGCTGGCCGCCTTGTGTAAGAAATACACAGACTTGCTGGAGGACCACCGCCAGGTCCAGAACAAATTCAAGCAAACCCAGCGTAGGGTTGCATTGGTAAGAGTTTATGTAGAAAATGCTCAGTAGCAAAGTTTTTTTTTTGCGTCAAAATGCAAGCAGCAAACATTACATATTGTTATTTGTTCAAGTTCAACATAAGATGGCATTTATGCAGATTAAATGCGATTGGAATTAGACAAGTACCGGTACTACTGGGTAGTAACAGTTGAGCAGCTAATACATGTACATGGTTTCCTCATATTTACGCTGAATTAAATTGTCTTGTGGTATGTGTTTCAATGTGCATATAATCAGATTATTATGTTTGGAAAATACATTCATGAAATTGTACCAGAAGCTTAGCTTGTTTTCTGTAGTACATGTGCCAGACCACTGGCAACTGGCCAGGGAATCAAATCCATGAGAACTCCCCCACATCCCACCCCCCAACACAACAACAGCATTGTCCTGACAGGTTGCGGATCGTGTTTTGTGATCCCTAGATCTCCCGGGAGAAAGATCAGCTGCAGAGCGACCACAGCAAGGCAGTCCTGGCCAAGAGCAAGCTGGAATCTCTCTGTCGGGAGCTGCAGAGACATAACAAACTGGTCAAGGTGAGATATGCCAGTATGGCACCGGTCATTCAGCAGTTCTACTCCTGGACCCGGGGATACTGTCTGGCCTGTGTTTACATAATGTGCATATATGTACCAGCCCTAGTATCAGTAATGCCTATACTGGGTCGACCCTTACATGTGGTACAGTTTTAGTATCCAGTAACATTAGCAGACACGGACATTTTAGTTTTAAAGATTTATTTTTCGTTAACGTGCCATTGATACAGACCATCCTGCATGTCACTGGCATTGCTACATTATTAGGGCAGTGTGGAACAAACAAAAACATAAAGCAAAGTGCTTAATTTTACACACTCCAGATTTAGGGGTCTGGCTTGATTTGGCATGTTGATATTGAAGTTAATCCTATTAGCACTGATTAATGCAGGTATTTAGATTGATTTACATATGAAGCAGTACTTGCACAATATGTGTATGTAAAATAATCCGATTGTAACATATGGACTTTGTATGTAAAAAAATGTTGATACCAGTGACAATTTAGATTAGATTGTTCCTTTCTAATCCAAACAGGAAGAGAGTCTGGCACGTGCTAAGGAGGAGGAAGAGAAGAGAAAGGAAGTTACAAATAAATTCCAGGTAAATACAACATGTAGCTACTTGAGTGAGGAATAAATTTCCTGTCTTTACAGTGTGGTAACACAGTAGTCTCTCCCCAGTAATGGCTGGAAATTAGTTATGTCAATGAACATTCAGTAGCAGTTACTGACAATTATTGTTTGCCACTGGTGGGATGTAGCCTCGGTAGAGAGTAGCCACCAAAAGATGTAAGCATTGTCTACTGTTCCAGTGGTCCTTGCATTTTGGGTGGGGGGTGGAGGTAGGGTGGGGATTTCTTATATTGTGCTGTCATAGCAGGAGAGATAAATTTAGTAAAAGTACCTTAATCAGACTGTCTATGACTCACGTTGTGAAAACTCGTCCTCGATCTGTTCATTGACGCCTTGCCGTCATTGAATTCCAGACCACAATTGGTGACATACAGAAGCAGATGAATGAGAACTATGAGAAGAACAACAAGCTGCGAGAGGAGAACATTGAGTTAGCCAGCAAGCTGAAGAATCTGATAGAGCAGTATGAGCTAAGAGAACAGGTGAGAATACTTGATTGTTGAGAACTCATAGCGACATTTATTGTGCCGAAACAAAATGGTAGTTACCTTGTTCACTGATCCACGTTATTGTCACAAGTTGATCACTTACACAAGCAGATCAGTTGCAACCTGAATAGCTTCACTAAACTAAATCTGTTCAATCATCACCAAGAATGGTAATAATGTGTTTCTGCAGAAAAGCAACCTGCAACAGGAAAATAATAATAAGCCACTTTAATTGAAGTAGTTAAGATACAGTTTCTTGCTGCTTAACAACACAAAATCCTAATGCCGTCTTAGAAGTTTTAAAATTTGGCCTGCTTAGCTATGTTAGATACTTTCTACATGTACTGGTACTTGTTTCCTGGTTTCAGCACATAGAGAAGGTGTTCAAACACAAGGAGTTAGAGCAGCAGCTGGTAGATGCCAAGCTGGCCCAGGCCTGTCTGCAGATGTCTCAAGAACAGGAGAAGTCTCTCAAAGAGAAAGAAGTGGTAAGGCACAGATTGATTTGAACTACGGACTCCCTCTGTTTAATAGCAGGATCTTCCTTGAACTATAAACAGACTCTCATAGTATCAGGATTTCCTGCTACATCATACCTAATGTTGCGCATGAGGAAGATGTCATGTTTGGCCAGGGATTGTGTTTTTCATTGAGCAGATTTACTTATGGGGAGTGAAGCTGTTTTGTAGACTAGACAACCTGGTTTAGATTAAAGAAAGACTTGCTGATAAAACATTCACCTAGTAGGGGTACTCGGCTCCAAGATAACTGCTGCATATTTATAAAGGCGAGTAACCTGTTGTGAAAGCACATCATGAGTGACCTGCTGCTAGACCAGATCATATGTACTGTCACAATATAACCTCTCTTGAAAGACCACGTTTTCATGGCAAGACAGTTGGTCCGACTTTGGTGACAGGTTCAATCACATAGAAACGTAGGACCCTTCGCCAACAATATCTGGTCTTTCAAGACAGGTGGCCTCTCGCCGCAATGGTCTCTCAAGAGAAGTTTCACTGTATTCCCGTAGACCTGTGTCATACATGTACTGACACTTGTCTGAGACACAGAAATCTGCTGTGACGGTTTGTTACTGTTCGACTGTCCTCTCGTTCCATTCCAGTTACTCCATGAAGCGTCCGATGCTCAGAAGAAGATCGGTTTAATGGAGGCCCAGGAACAGCAGCTGCGGGCCCAGGTCGCTCTCTATACAGACAAATACGAGGAGTTCCAGCAGACTCTGGCCAAGAGTAATGAGGTCTTTGGTTCATTCAAGACTGAAATGGATAAGGTAAGACAAAATTCGTGACACATGCCAGTAATTTGTGGTGTGGCATGGCATAGATGTTGAATGTGACTGTGACAGCTTGGGGAAAAAGTTTTGATACAGTCGGCTCCTGCTTTAAAGCCACCCAGAAATAAATAAGAGTAGCACAACAACAAGTGATACAGCGGTGCTATTTTCTTTCAGAATTTAAGACCACTTTAAAATTTAGATCATGTTAGCCTCGAGCATGTGTGGTCTTAATTCTGGAGTTCCACTGTAAGGGAAATTTTTGTTGTACTTTGAAACTCGGAAAATAAATCCATCAATGTTTGTGGTTTGTGAAATGTATTTCCCTGTATTGACTTCACATATGTCTATTCCTTTGTAGTGCTACCACAAGTCTCTACCATATCAGTGTGTTTACAGCAGAACTAGCCCAAAGTTCAAGATTATGTGGACAAAAAACAAACATACAAACAAAAACATCCTTATTTGCAGTTATGCTGGAGTAAACATAAAACCAAGAATCGCAATCTCCCAGTAGAATTTTCAGTGTGAAGTCACTCTGTGCATTTAAATTTCATGCTGACGAGTGTTACTTCCTCCACCAGATGACCAAGAAGATCAAGAAGCTGGAGAAGGAAACTGTGATGTGGAAGACGCGGTGGGAGAACAGTAACAAGGCTCTGTTACAGATGGCAGAGGAGGTGAGGAGACAGTGGCTCTCACACACTCAGCATACAGTCACAGCCTCAACACAACAGTCATTGCCTCATAGCTGGACCTATTGGGGATTGTTTGGTTCAATTACATACAGAAGGCCCTCTCTTAGAGGCCACTCTCAATACTGTCAAAGGCCACCCTCTCTAATAAGGCCATAAATCTTTTCTGCTACTACTATCAATGTATTTACTTCTCCCCTCACCAAAGGCCACCTCTCTAATGTGGCCACATGGATTTTCTTGGCAAATGGGGTGGCCTTTATCAGAGAGGGACTACTGTATCTTGCATGTCTGGCTTTCGTTCACCCACAATGTTTCGTTCACCCACGTTCACCCACAATGTCTACAAGACATTGTGGGTGAACGTCTTTATACTAAGAGCACTTGGTATGTCAATCTTATCTTTTTCTGCAATGCCTGTACATATGTGAACATGTAGGTGCAGGGTGGCGGCTATTGTAAATCATGCAATCCATTTGTCACTTGTGTGCACTAGTAAATGTCTCACTACATCCAAACGCAACAAAATATTAGCAGTAAAATGAAACATTCTTGAAACTTTAATGTCTTAGTACCTAAAGTTGATAACATTTCATTGGTAGATTTATTAAACATATTTGGCGCACGAATTACTAATTCAGTGTCTTTATGTTGTGATGTCTTTTAGTAGAAGGCCAAATGTTATGTGTTGCATGAGTAACTTGACAGTCCAAATTAAGAGAAAATGTTCTCCACTTCAGAAAACCCGCAGTGATAAAGAGACGGCAGTACTACAGACAAAGGTTCAGAAACTGGAGAGTTTGTGTCGTGCCTTGCAGTTGGAGAGGAAGAAAACCACGCCGGCTGCTGGTTCTACAGCCCCAGGTACAGAAGTCGAACATACACACTGCTCTAACAATTGTCTCAAGTCCAAAAATAGTAAACTTTGGTTCATTTATCATCTAGGCAACCATTATCATCTCTGTAATTGTCTGCATGTAATTGTCTGCACTTTGGTTACAGTTAATGGTACAGTTCAGAAATATGCGTGTGTGTCAGAGAGTGTGAGTTGGGGGTGGGATGCAGGAAAAGGAAATATATGTTACAAGTGATGGAATTTTGCAGAGATATGAGATGGTGTTAGGTGCACATTTCATGTGTAAAGTACTGGTCTTGTTGCTATGATGATGTAAAATAAAGCTTCAAACTTAGGTGCACATTTCATGTATAAAGTACCGGTCATGTTGCTATGGTGATGCCATGTAAAGCTTCAAACTTAGCAGAAATATGTGTATTGCTCTGCATTCCAGAAGCAGCCAGTTCAGTGACGGTGAACGGAGCGTCCGAGTCGAAACCCAGTGACAAAAGTGACATAGAACCCACCAAGACGCCCCCCAACACACCTGAGAATGCTGGCTCCAGGGCCAGTCCAGTCACCGTCCAATCAGAAGGAGATAGCGACCAGACGGAACAACAGCTGGATAAACCGGCAGAAGATTTACCCACGGAGGAGGCAGCAGATTCAGTGTCACAGACTGACACGGCAGACTGTCCCGGCTCAAGTGACAACACAGACAGCAATAAGGAAGAGAACAAAACAAGTGACCAAACCGACGCCAATTCTTGTCAGGAGGAGGATATTGAGAAGTAAAATACAGATTTTTTTTTTTTTTTAAGTTTTGGTGACCACTGGATGCAATTTACGAACCGTTTGGAGGTTCTCCGAACAAACCATGGAGGAAAATTTCAGGTGACTGCTAGCTTTGCGTTAAGCGTTACTGTTCGCCCCATGCATGTCTGTTTGTGTTGTTTGTTATACAGCTCGTTGCTACGACTTGGACTTGCGGGACTGAGAGCGGTAGCGTCCATGTCCTTGTTTAAAGCTGCTTTGTTTTTTAATTGTTCTCTCCGAAAATAATGACGCCCTAGTCTGTGATTTTATAAAACTGTGACCCCAGTTCAGCGCATAGAAACCCAAGTTGCTCAGCGAGTATCAATATATGGAAGGGGCATGCAATAAGGACTTCCAGTCAAGCAGATAGATAGGATTGTGTGTGGCCTTTGCAGAATACAGGGAATAGGAAAAGAGTATATAGAGCTGAAGTAGTTAATTCAGTCTCGAAAACTCATTTGCTGCCACAGTTGCATAAATAAATGTGTGCTTCTTTTGAAGCATTTTGGTACCCTGAAGGCTTTTCTGCGAACATGTATAAACATTGCTTGAATCAAATGACTTTTCGTACCCAATAAAAATGTGTATATTGAACTTGGCATATGGTGTTGGTGTGATCAGGGGGTGAGGTTGGTAAATGTGTCCAGTCATTATCAGTGAGGATGAGGGTATGGCGTCTACATATAAGTCTATTTGCACCCCCACTCCCACCCCCACCCACACACACACTGTTCTACATGTAGATGACCAGTTATGAAAAGTGAGCTAGCATTGTATGCTACTGATAGTGTTGGGAATATGATATTGAATAATTGGCATTTATTTTCACTTAATGCAGCACTCAAGGATAACATTTGCATCCTATTTAGTGCAGCTACTTTTAGTCTTAACATAGTTTGATATTTTCTAGGTAGCCAATACACGAACTTGTTGTTTCTCATGACTTTGAAGGGTGTCTTATGATAACCCTTTATGTAGCCCTTTTATCCTCGATGCACTTTACTAGCGGAATTCAGTCGATCTCCAAACTGTTTTTTTTAATTCTGTGAATCCACATATGGACAGCCAGCTGAGTTGTCTTAGATAAAATGTCCAGAAAACATAAAGCAGAAGCTGGTGTTTCCCTGGCCTTACAATTGCCCCTAGACCACATTTCATGTAACTTACATGGGGCGCAATGATGTCGAGTTGGACTGTGTATGGTAACCAGGGGTGGCGAAGCAAACATGAGTCTTGCCTCACTACATGGCTTCCCAAATATAGAAGGCATTTACATACACCCAACATGATATATGTCTTCTATCAGGGTAAAACAAAAATGTAAAAAGACTGGCCATTTAGCTGGCAAGGACTGATGTCTGGTAGGGGTAAATTAAACTGGTTGCTTTGTCGCCATGTTAAAAACTATGATTATTTTCAGGTCGACCTATAGGGAAAAAAAATGTAACAGGAAAATGTAATTGAACGTGAAGACTGGCTTTGTATGTTGGAATAGGGCCTAAGTGTGTCAAGACCGTGTTTCCTGTTTTGGCCGCTGCCCAGGAGAGTTAGATTTCTGCTCATGTGCGGTTTGGACCGTGGCCAAAGCTTATAAAACAGGCCGGCCTGGTGTGGAGTGAGGCATGCATTGCAAAAAAAAAAAAAAAAAGCATAATGTTTGTCAGTAAATGACAGGAGATAAAGCAAGACCAGGGAGGGATATATATGGCCAATATATAAAATCCCTGGCATATAATTAGGGCCCATGTCAGGAGTGGTGGTGGTAGTGAGGGGGGAAGGGGGGGGGGAGGGAGAGATTCATTCTCTGGGCACCTTCCTCACACAGAATGCTTTGTTTGTCTATGACCCACTTCTCTATACCTGGTTAGAAAAGAAAAGAAAAAAAAATGGAAAAAAAAATTAAGTAGATCTAAAAGAAAAAGAAGCCAGAAGAGTGTTTAGATTTCTTGACTTTTTTATGTGAAAGCTTTAAGGCACTTTTGCTCTGCTGTTTGAAGAACATTTATACCAGATGTGAAATTGAAATCCCGCAACCCTAGTGACATAAATTCTAATAATGGGTTTCACAATACAAACTACATGAGCATCACTATGCAACCCTGTGGATAATAAAATGACTTACATGCACATGTACGCTCAGACACACAAAACATGTACAAGGTCACGCAACCATTATAGGCTCGAAATTAGTAGTAGCATTTAATGCTAACAAATGCTACTAGGCTTACTTGATTATTTGTCGGTGGATGTGATGAATAAGTAGCAAATATTTGCAACCATGAACAAAAATTGACCAAATGTAAAATGTATGGCCGGTAATTTTGCATGTCGCCTCCAACCGGGGCTCCAAATTTTTCTCTAAGAATAAGTGGCCTCATGAGGAATCAGGATATATATCACTGAAGTAAGTTCAGTACCTGCTATTATTTCATACCTGCTACTTCATTTTTACGACATATTAATTATGTGATGTTAAGTGATATTTGAACAAGAAAAGACTATTTTGACATGGAAGTTGAGGAATGTTGGGCATGGCTATAGTGCATAAATAGCTAGGTGACAATTCAAATCTTATCTCCTCACTGCTCTCAGCTGTGTCACCTGGTCAGTAATAAAGACAATTGTGGCGGCTGGCTTGTCAAAAGACCCCATTGGATCATTTGAGAAGTGTAGGGGAATTTTTCTGGTCCTGGGTTCTGCTTGTTGGCTATTATGATATAATAAGGTCAATGCTTAAAACAAAACTCAAATCCTTTTCACACATACCTGTTAGTACATTGCATCTGACAAAGACCTTGGCAACACACTGTGTGGCAAATAAACAATAGCAGTAATATTGTTTATTTTCCACACAGTTTATTTTTAACCACCTTGCCTCACCCCCTAAAATTTTTCACAATACGCTATCTCAGCTTCTCCTTAATTGACTGAAACAGGACTCATGATGCAATGTAAAAACTAATATTGTATGAGAGCATAGGCAGATTTTGCAGGTGTATAATCAAATTATTTATTTTGCTAATGGAAATTCAGGTGATTGACTTGGTGAAAAAGTAACTTTTGCTACCATTAAAAGAAGAAGGGAAAAAAAACCCCCTTGGATGAGCTACTGAATGTTAAGGGGCTAATTAAAGGGCCAGTTCCAGCTGTCCCCTATGTGGTGCAGGCTTCATTTGTGTACTTCCACCAATTAAGTCACAAATCTGCAGCTGACCATGCCAGGTTTAGCAGGTTACTGGGCTTCAGGTTGCCTGTACTTTGAAATTTCCTCCGTATCTGTCAGTAAGCTAATGGCATAAATGTACATTTACATGTATTAATATATTTACATGCATACATGTATATCTACATGAATAAAGAGAAATTTCACTCTATTGCGGGTCTTTCCCAGACCCCATAATAATATAAATTCAGCTGTCCACATCAGCCTTGCACCCCTAATGTATCAGGTTGACTATTCCCTTCCATCCAGTCCAAGATCTGTGTCTTCTTGTGGCCAGATAAAGGAAAGCTTTTGCTGCCAAAACAGGCAGCGTTGATAGATTGAGAAACCAAATTGAACTGAAAGGGGCAGAAAAAGGAATGGCCAGGATTCCTTGAGCTACAATAATCAGGCCCCACCAGCCTCAGCAGCTCCTGCATAAATAGAGGCCTGAGAAGCATAGGAGGCATCCGGCCTGGTTTTGTGACACATCAGTGATGTACTGGGTTCCTGTGGGAGGCCTGCTAAAACATAATTCTTCTGTTTATGATGGAAAATCTAATAAAATCCCATCCTGGTCTGACTGCTTGGGCGAGGAAGCCAAGTTTTGGCCCCACATATTGATGAGGTGACCCCCTCTCACCCTTCTGGGAATTAAAAGCTTTGCCTTTAGTGGCCACTAAGTCTGGCATGGGTGGATTATGCATCCTATATCTCTGCAATAGGACATCTTCCCCCAACTGGCTGCCACCAACCTAACCATGACCAATTATAGTCATAAATTGAAGAGAATTTGACCCTGTAGGGCAAGGGTTCCAACCAGCGCCCCTGGCCTCCCGCTTCTAGTGCCTGGAGCCATGAAGCAGCCAAGGGACAGACTTTTTCTGCCAGGTGGGGTATTGTCTCTGGCTGCAGTGCTGGAGTTTGGATGCAGACCCCAGGGTCAGGGTGCATCACTTTGCCTCCCTTCTACCACAACCCCCAACCAGCTTTGTAGCTAGCTTTCTGTATGTAGGTGTGCCCTGTAGTTTTGAATGTAACTGTTCAACGATTGAACAGCAACTGTTGCTTAAGTCAATCATTCCCTGATTGCTGATCGGTTTGATGGAATCGGGTTTTAAATTGGAGTTGCCAATTGTGAGAAACATAACTTATACAATATTCCACCAACAAATATTTTACGATGAATGTAGGTTCAATGTACCAGAAGGTTCAAGATTAAAATGTAATTTCTGCACATCCAACCATATTCACATTCAAACTGCGTGTCTCCATTGTGCACGTAGCTAGTACATTGTATATACAGTATGGACTGACTCACTCCTAGATGTCTCTCAACATTTCTGTAGTAACTCAGTGGAGACTCACTCATACCTGTGTAAAGTATTGGCAGGAAACTCCCAGACTCTCCCAACCCAGATTTTCCCCTGTATTATATGACTATGGTGACAGGAGACTCCCAGAGTTATAGCTTCCTCAATAATGACTCTTCCCAGGCTTCTCCCGGTGTCCTTCTTGCGGGAACAGTTGCCTGTTCGCCTGTTCATTTATCTGTCACCTATTATGATTTAGATGTGGTGGGTTTCCTTGAGAGTGAGCAGTTATTATCCCAGCATGATCACATTGCCAATGCTGTCAGTTGGCTGTTGCTGACCCGATGTAATTAAGCAAATCAATCTTCAGAGCCACCCAGGTGAGATTTTTCTCAATTTCCTACTCGTGCTGGATAGGCCGGACCCAATCTGCTGTTAGCAGCTGTTACTTCTGCGCTGGGCAACGGCGACTGAATTAATACAATTTGCAGCTTAAGGACAAACTGCCTGCTGCATGAAATACTGCCATTTTCGGATTTTGTATTATTGGTATTAACAATGGGGAGAAATTCCCTGGGACTTGGGAGAGCTATTTGAGACAGCAGCAGAGATAAGGTGTACCAGGATGTGGCAATCAATCAACCGCTGCCTTGGGCTTTGATCCCGTTTATGCCAGCACCAGGCAGGTTATTAGTGGTCGAACAGAAGGATCAGGGATTATTACTCGCAAAGGCTCAACTGGCATTGGAAATAATCGCAATAAGGTCCCACGTCGGTGGGGCCTAATGTATATTTGGTACCCTTTGTCTGAGCGAGGCGAGGCAGTGGTCTAGGTGATAGATAGACGTGGAGCTCAGCTCGGCCGGAATGACATCAGCCTGGCCACGACACCCCGCCACAGCCTGTTTTCAATGGCATACATCATCTTGACGTGTTGGGGCCTGGTAGCCGGGGATGGGGGAACTTTACATTGGAGACCGTGAATCAATCTTGTATGTCTCCTCTCTCTTTACAAATTGTGAAAGCAGCTTACTGCACAACAAGTACAATTCTTTTTCATGGAATTTATATTATGCAGGCAACCCCTGGTTATAAAACGCCAATTTTCTATTCCTGCAGGCAATCAGGGAAGATATAAGATATTGCAGAGGGAGACTGGGTACTATATATACATCCTAGTCATATATGTGTCATATGTTATTTATAAATTCTGGGGGGGGGGGGGGATAAAAAATACACATCTGAGATGGAATCTTTTTTCAGCCACATGTAATCGTGCCGGTAGTCATGTTTGCCCCAGATATAAGTATGGCAGCAAGTACAAAATTTGCAGGAAGCCGACCCCCTGCATGTGCCTGAACATGTAGGCTGATTTATTGTGGTTATGTGATTTATGATATGTGCAAATATGCACATGCATTTCAAAGGCAAAAGAGAAAAATGTAAATTTCTAAATATGGGAAATTAATTGAATGAATAATCTCGACTAAGTGCTCATGGTGTTTCAGAAATAAAACTGGAAAAAAGCACATACTATATTACTTTAAAATAACAATGGGAACAGGATCAGGGTATTTAAATTAGTATGAATCACATTAGTAGAAATGCTTTTCAGGGCTATGGCACCTTAATTTAACGACTGACGAGCTTGGATGTGCCACTGAACAAAATGAAAAGTTCCATGCTTAGTAATTGTATGTGCTGATCCATTTCCCAGTTGATATTGACCTGTATATGCTGTCAGGCAAAGCAGACACATTCAAAATCTGACAAGTCCACATTATGTATTCATTTGTCAGGTATATCATGTGCCAGTAATTTTGTATTGGCAAGAAGATATAATACATGTAGATGAGATTCTGTGAATGAGACTGAGCATGCTGAGCTTGTCAATTAAGTCTGACCATTATAGAAGTTATTCCTTTACCAACGAATAATAGCAGCTATACATGTACATGTACATTGAGTCTGTTTGCTTCACCGATACAATCTTTTTCTTTTGTCCAAGATACCATCAATGATACCAATAAACCCTCAGGTGTCGAAACCTGACCAAAGATACATATTATTACACATAGGGTAGGCCTTCATTGAAGCAGATATCCACACATGTCACTTATCACTGCTTCTTGTTTGCAGTTATGGTATAATGATATTCTCAGGCAAGGGTACTAAGGCAAGGGTGCTGGTGGGCATTGGAGTTGGACCTTGGCTCCTGAAGCAAAACCACAAGCCGCAAGCCCCCTGGTCTCAAGTGTTCTGTTTATTTGATGTTCTGCCTCAAGAATATTAAGTAGGCCTTCCTGTGTAAGAGAGGGTGAAGAAGGGGCTCCTATACATGACCATCTCTGCTCTAAGACTTTACCAAACAAAGCAGGTATGGTCGATTTTCATGGCTTGACACAAACCTACATGTATGTTCACCGGAACAGATATAGAATGTGCCACCAACTGTAGCCTTATGACAGATGATTATATCAGCCACCCGTCCCACAATAAGACAAATTATAATGCTAGTCAATTTGTACTTCTTCTTTTAATGATAACTGCTGGGTGAATGTCACAAAATGATAACTAAAGAATGACCACATAGTACCAGTACTTGAACATTCGTAAAAGAATTTTTTTTTTTTTTTTTTGGGGGGGGGGATCAAGCTTTCAACTTCTCGAGATCATATCACTGTGACTGTAATTAAAGTTTGATGATGCGGTGGTGCATGCAGGTGTATGCAGGTGTAGGTGTGTTAAGTTAATTTGGACCTGTCTTGTTTGAGCCGGCTGATCTACGCCTGACAGTTTTTGGGTGCCAGGAAGCCAAGGACTCCATTCTGCCACAGATGAGCAGAAAGGAATCACTCAGACCCTTATACCGACTGAGCCGCCAAGCTGAGAAGTGCAAACCTCCCAGATTTTTATGTGTTTGGTATAACGTGGTCAAAGATCGAACCCCGACCTCCCGCACCCCGGACGGAGGCTGTAACCACTGAGGCGGTATGGGGGACGGTCAATAAAGCCGGTTATGGCACATACATGTACATTGTATCTGCATTGAGTACCTGAAGGCTTCCCTTAATTCACTAAGAGACAAAATTCTTATATGAATGCACCAGTATAATGCTCCAGTTATACAAGTTGCCTTCAATTTTGAGGTCAGGCTAAGCAATTTTGAAAATGCAGCATGTATTGAATCTGCTCAATCACAATGAGTAAATTTTATGATTTGTGAGTATTGACTTATACTATGCTGTCAAGTCAATCATTAAATCCCTAATTGTAAGCTCTTATAGAATTAATGATATTACTCTGTTTCTTCCACTTGCAAACAATTATTGCAGCCACTTTCACTTCCAATTAAAGTCCCCTGGACACTGGAGTGGTCGATATCATGGCCTGCATGCTTTAAAAGCACCGGAACACTCGAGGCAATAAGCAAAATGAGCATGTGCTTAATTGTTCTTTATTAGATTGTTGTCCATCTTGAGAATGACATTGTATTGATTAGGTGCTGACCGGTAATGGTGGTCAGAGCAGCTAATAACCATGGTCAGTCTTGTTTATCCTGTCAAGACCTAGGATGCCCAGTGAGATGGAAGGCTAACCCAACCCACTAGGTGGTATTAGTGGGCACTAATGGGGCAAGCTGCCTTTGTCTGTCCACAGGGTTTCATTGATTTCAACAAAACCTCCCAATCAGTCTGCAGCACTTCTGTCTCACCTGTCAGTCAATGGCCATGTCAAAAGTTCACCCCTTCCTTAATAAGGGCTTAATGTGTTTAGGCCACCGTGTCACTGGGGCCTTCTTTTCCTGGTGCTTTCCCCAAGCCATCAGTTGCCCATGTCAAGACTCATTTTAACTGGACAGCTGGCAACTTTTGCTGGCCCCTGCTGAGTGCTTTTGAGAAGTTTGCCACTTATAGTGTTCCACCCTTTAAAGCCCTGGCTGAGGTGGTCTGGGTATAGAATCAGGCAGCATTCAGCCTGGTAATAATTGCCCAGTGTGATAATGACCATCGTCTTCAACAATGCCTGACTTGGAAATAAGCACCTGAACCTGTTGTACAATGTACATGATGGTGACCAGGGTTCAGGGAGAGTACTTTCCTCTTGTAATAGATTATATAATGGCATTATTAAAGGTTCAGAAGGGCAGAGGTCTGCTCGACAGTATCTCATACATTGTGTGTACATTATACTATATAAAAGCACTGCATGAGCATGAGTAGCTACATGAGCAAGTGTAGCGCGCATTAACACACTTTTAAGTGTAGGCGTTGTCAAGATGCAATAAATTTAGATTATGTGGTTACACAAAATTAACTAAGGTAGATCACAACCATATCCATTTTGGATCTGCTGGAAATGCATGTATCCTTTGTACATGTACCGGTACTTGGTGTTACATATACATGTATTTATGTGAGAAAAGACTCTCCCACTTCAAATTGATGGTGCAAATGATGCGACTACCTTGTATGTTCAACCACTTGTACATCAGGCTAATTACGGTCCCTGTTTCAGTATTGAACCCTCAGAAGCTGACCAATTTGGAAAAAGGTTTTGGCAACTATATCCAGAATATGAGCCGAAATACATGTATTTCATTGCTACTTGTATGGTAAGTACATGTACATATACTGGACAAAAACTTGAAGGCCAGATGATAGTGTGATATGTACTACTATTATATAAATAACAATGTGTTTATTCTCGCAATTAATATGCTATTTTTATGTAGACACTCAGCAGGCTTAAATTGTGGATTCCAGGGAATAGTGCTACTAGTACATGTACTTGACAACAAAATTGTGATATTTCCGATTTTAAGTCGATTAAAACTAGGGGGTGAATATCGGAGGTTGCAATACTATCGCAAACTATGACGATAGTGAACAAACTATCACGATACTATCACGATAGTTCATTCGCAGGAAATTTGAAAAGATAAGAGCTACCGGTAATACTGGTACCAATAACTTTCTAATTCACTATACATGACCATAGGTATGGAATGAAGAACGGAACTTTGACATGTGTGAAAGAACATTTTATGGATATTTTTCAATTCAAACATGTGACATGTAGGTCCATGATATTAAGATATAGTACAGGTAATTATTGTGCTCTATACTATACCACTGAAAAAAAACTACTATAGAAACTATTGATAGTTGAGGTTGTTATCAATACTATTTCATCGCGTCATCAACTATCATGATGCATCGATGTATCGTTACACCCCTACTTAAAACCTGGTGAATCAGCTCTGAAGCAGTAGTCCTGGTTGCAAGACTGAGTAGCCTGATTTGATTTGATCGTTATATAAAGGCCCACTTTGTATCTGCAGTCCCATTGTGAGATTAATTACACCTGCAGTACCGAATGGTCATTATTGCATATCGGTAGTCATTCAGTGGGAGCAACCTAATGTTGCCTGTGGCAGCAATGATCTTTCACACAGAAGCAACGGAATCAATCCATAGCCATTTAAACAGTTAAAGCTGTGTCACTTGTGCCATTAAACTGTCCATGACTTCCTCCCATTCTGCCTCTTGCTACCTTTAGAATGGCTGGCACATCTCCAAGAGGTAATGCCGAAATGGCCAAACTCCCCCGGCAGAGCTGGCCTTGAAACCAGGTTTCCTTAATATAGGCCTGGCAGCCCGCTATTGGCTGTAGGCTATATTTGGCTACCTAGCGATTGATCCTTTTATGGAATTTGGGTTCAGGTTTGTCAGCGTTGCAAGGGTGTTCTGCTCCGCCTTTGCGACATTCAGCCTTGGCAACAGCAGCAGGAGATAGCAGCCACTATAAGCTTTGACGGAAATCGGATAAGTCATGTGACATCAGCTGTCAAAGCCATGGCCCAAAGTCCACACCCAATCGGGAGAATCAAGTTGACAAGTAGGGATTTAATGTTTGAAGACTCGTAATTGGACTTTTGTGTGACCCCCTATAGAAGAATTTCCAGCATCCAGTGATAAGGCCACCAATGGAGCTGCATAGGTTCCTTTCTCAGGGCTTTCTCTGCAGAATATTGATTGTTTGCCACGTCCTACTGCTGCAGTCGTCATAGATCGAACTCTAACATGTATCACCAGCATTAAGTTAAAAAAAATTGCCGTCAGCTGTTAAATAAAATGAGGCCAATAATATAGGCCCCTGGTTGCTGCATCATGCCTGTGTCACTGTCGTGGGGCATTATGCTAGATATATCGACTTTAGCATATTTTTTATTAGCAGGCGCGCCATGTTATTATAGCCTGTAAAGGAAACACTAGGGCACATATTTGGTTCATCATATTCAAACACTGATTTTGAACTTTCGAATACCATTCATACTATTACTACATAACTGCAGCAATCTAAATCAATTGTTTAGGGCATTGAAAACATAACACAACATTCCATCTATCCAAAGAGATTCATCAGTTTGGTAGGATAGCAAAACGAGAGAGTTCATTTGTCACAAACAGTAGTTTGGTTCTCCTTGTGAGACTTTCGTCCACTCTGTTCAGTGAAC
>JAAUYG010171441.1_pt1 | contig 18902 bp, 12 predicted proteins | sample 7278091 | NCBI WGS metagenome assembly JAAUYG01 (sample SAMN14350201, study PRJNA611818) | marine sediment metagenome | isolation source: surface marine sediment (0.6m) | place: French Polynesia: Moorea | collected 2018-08
ATATCTTGAAAATGGCTGGTCGTAGAGCGAAACGGGGCAAAATTTGGGCCTCGGGGCTAAGTAGTTACTGTATGCAAGGTACTTTTGAGCGCTAAGTCTTCAAGATCATTTTGAGGTCATTTGGTGCATTTCCGATTTTTTTTCCGATTTAAAAATCTGGTATATCGAAACGGCTCTCCATAGAGTGAAACGGACAAAAATTTGGGCCTCAACGGTAAGTACTCAGTGTATTCAATGTAGTCTTGATTGTTCAGTGCTTAAGGTCATTTTGATGTCATTTCCGATTTTCCCGATTTCGACAAGTTTTTATCTCGAAAACGGCTGGTTATAGAACAAAACGGACACAAATTTGGGCCTCGGGGTTACTCAGTGTATATGAGGTACTTTTGACTCTTAAGATTTCAAAGTCAGTCTGAGGTCATTCGGTACCTTTCCGATTTTGTCGATTTTCAGCAACCCTGTATCTCGAAAGCGGCTGGTCGTAGAGCAAAACAGACACAAATTTGGGCCTCAGGGGTACATGGGTTACTTTTGACCGTTAAAGTGTTCAATGTCACTCAGGTCATTCAGTGCATTTCCGAATTTTGGCAACCTTGTTTCTCAAAAATGGCTGATCGTAGAGGAAACGAACTGAAATTTGGACACGAGGACTCTAATAACACAAATATGGGGGTCCCCTTTGCCTTGTACTGGGGTAATTTTGGTTTCACTCGGTACATTTGTGTCAAAATGGCCTGTAACTCTAAAATGGCCCCAAAATCGAATTAGTCACTTCAGCTACATAGCTAGTAGCTTCATGTCTGTTAAGGCATAAACCCAACTTGTTCCAATCTGGCAAATGACAAAGCTGAATGTCATGGCTCCTGGGCCTCTTGTTTTGTCTGCCCTTCAAACCTACGTTACACCATACAGGCTCATCTCCCCAGGTAATGATCTATGAGGGCTTTTTTTCCCTGTCCCTAAAAGAAATTCATTTATGTGGAATTCTCTTGAATTACTCGCGAGTGCATATTGATGACTCGGCAGTCCCCTTCTGGACTGAGATTGTTCGATCTTTCATCTGATTGCCCAGACATAACATACCGGTACGTACGCCTGATGCCCAGCCACCCAACCCAAGCTCGGCATCTACATGTATGAAAGCCAGCGACGGCACTCGCATTTCCACACAAAGTCATGCTTTTCCAACTAACAATTCTTGTTGGAGCGCAAGGTCTGCATGAAGGAAGGGGTGGTGGCTTCCCGGACATACCGTCTGTGGGGGTCGTTAGGAGAAGAAAATTATTTGCCATAAATTGTGCATTCCAGTGTCCCTTCTGTGGATCATTTTGTCGATTTCTAATGCGGCTTCTGTTGGTATGTATAACCTTTTTATGTAGTTTTTGTTTGGTACAAGTACTTTGCTGCGGGGAACGTGATCTATATGTCCGTAGTGCTGCAGTTACCGTGAAGGTATGACGGAGTCGCCTGCCCCTTTTCTGAGGAGAAACGTAGTGGTAATTTCACAGCACCGAAATTTGCTTAGTTGGTCACTTCGCTAAAGCTGTTTTTGCATCTTATACACAGTATTGGTAATTGAAAGGCTGCACAGTCTTATTGCGTAGATTTTCGAGTGTGCATAAATAAAGATAGAAATAAATAAATAAATAAATAAGTAAGTAAGTAAGTAAGGAAGGAAGGAAGGAAGGAAGCAAGCAAGCAAGCAAACAAACAAGCAAGCAGGTAAGCAAGCAGGTAAGCAAGCAAGCAGGTAAGCAAGTAAGCAAGCAAGCAAGGAAGTAAGTAAGGAAGGAAGGAAGCAAGCAAGCAAGCAAGCAAGTAAATAAATATATAAATAAATAAATAAATAAATAAATAAATAAAAAGAACCAACCAACCAATCAAACAAGTGGTTAATTAATTAATTAAATATTAAATAATAAATAAATAAATAAATAAAAGTTAGTTGAAACATACATGTACATGTAGCTTAAAATAATGAAACATACATGTACAAGTAGCTTTTCAGATCGGGTTTCTATAAATTTGGTGCGGTTTCGTTGGTATTTTATTTAGTTGTTCTAAGGCATTTTACCGTAGCTTCCAACGCCATTCCATGTAATATATATGGCTCACATACCAGCAGAAGCCGTACGGTACTAAGCAGGATTCACAAGGAACGGCATGAGTGTTACTAATCCGATGTACACCTGAAATATACGGAAGGCTTTATTGAGGAAGGGTGAAACAGTCTCATTCTTCACATAGCCTTCTTGAAAAGAATTCCTTTTCTGGATTTTTAAAATATTTTTTTACGAATATATTTCGTTTTTGTTAACATGGGACCCTATGGGAAAACGCTACTTCTCCTACAAATCGAACTTTCATTTTTTTCTGAATGGTCCTCACAAAATTACGTTTGTTATTTTTGAAATTTTGAAAATTGAAACTTTCAACGAATTTTATTCGTTTTCGTTAACATGGGACCCTATGGGTGTGAAAGTTTCAAAACGCTACTGCCCCCAGATCGCATCCAAAAGTTTTAAAATTCTACTGAATTTTCCTCCCAATTGTCCTCACAAGGTTACGTTGGGGATTTTTGATAGTTTTGAAAACTTAAAATATCTGGAAAGCGAGCGATCGTAGAGCAAAACGGAGTGAAATTTGGGACTCGCGGGTACTAGTTCAACATATATGGGGTACCTTTGGCCTTGTACCAGTCAAGGTTATTTCGAGGTCATTCGGTGCACTTGTGTTTTTTTCGAATATATGATTTTCCAAAATGCCACGTCTTCTACAAATCGTAGCCGAATCAAACTTCTCCTGAATTATCTTCTCAGTGCTCCTAAAACAATTACGTTTGGGACTTTTGAAATCTTGAAAATTGAAATTTGAACGAACTATTTTCATTTTCGTTAATATGGAACCCAAGGGGAGTGAAACTTTCAAAACGCTACTCCTCCCACATATGGCAGCTATAAATTTTCAACCCTGTCCTGAATTTTCCTCCCAGTGGTCCTCATAAAACTACATTGGAGACTTTTGAATTTTGAGTTTGCGATTTTTAACGAATATTTTTTTCAAAAATTTGAAATTCACGATTGTACCAAACCAAAAAACCTCAAGTATCTGGAAAACGAGCACCATCAAATTTGGCCTTGAGTGACCATGGAAGGTCAAAGCTTATCAAGGTGACTCAGATTCTAAAGCCTTATATCTTGTAAAGCAGCAGAGTTAGGCCATATGTTACTGTCAAATATTAATAGGAAAGCATATATAGGGAGTCCATTGGTGCGATTACATTTGACCTTAGTTGCCTCGAGAAGGTTAATGTCAAGGTCGCTCAGATTGTGAAAGCTTATATCTCATAAAGGAGCAGAGTTAGGGCATATGCTACTACTAGATACTACTAGGAAACTGGAAACCATATATAGGGAATCCATTGACACTATCACATTTGATCTTGAGTGACCTCCAACGGTCAAAGGTCAATATCAAGGTCACTCAGATTTCAAAGGCTTCTATCTCGCAAAGGAGCTGAGTTAGGCGATATGTTACTAGTAAACACCAATAAGAAATCGTATATGGGGAGTAAAATACCACCATCATATTTGACCTTGAGTGACCTTGAAAGGGCAAAGTTAAGGTGTTGAAAATGATCTAAAGTTGATGCATGCATGGTGAGGTAAAGTGAGAGTTAACCCAAGGATTTCAGTTATTTTAGTCTGCAGCAGTGTGTTTTAGATACAAGACTGCAGAGAATTGCCATTTGTCATGACAACTGCAGTTGTCAAGCAGATCACCAAGGTCCATGGACCTCTTGTTTTTTGTTTGTTTGTTTGTTTGTTTGTTATTGGCAAAACTGCAGCGCTAAGCTTTGGTATTTAAACCATAAGTGGAAAGGCCCGAGAACGTTCGTACGCGCCGGCCCTTTGCTGACCAGTATGTATTGTCTGGACAAAATTATGGATACTGCCCAGAGCAAATGTTCGGGCAATTAGTAACTATAAATTCCCTGCCTATCTTCACGGCATGTCCACTGTTAACATGCAAGAAGAAATAAAAGGCCTCGTTTCCACAGTTTGCACAACCCCTTTCATTACCGTTATCGCTGCCCCGATTTCCCGCGGTTTCGGTTTAAAATGCTACTGTCGATTGCGTCGAATGCAATTTGCCAGAATGCCTCATTTATCTGCCATGGCATTTCGCCGTCTTCGCCGTGGCGGGTGAAAATATGCATGTGTGCAAAAGATAGGGAATGGAAGCTGGCCGTAACTGTTCCCTATCCCTCCTCTCCGGGCCATTGCTCGCTTACATATCTCTCCCCTGCTCGCCCTGGCCTCATGGCGGTGGCGCCACTCCTATCATTATTCAGTCTCTGGGAATATAAAAGGGAAATTGCATAACGAAGCCGCGGACCTCGGTTGCGGAAGGGAAAGAAGGCCACAGAATGGTCCCTCCATGGTCGTTTAGGGTGTCTTCATATCTGTAACAAAGGCTAACTATTGACATTTAGTATGATTAGGAAGAAAAATATTTCAGAATATGGGAACTCGGGGACTATATCCCGAGAGAAAAAAAGTACAGGGAAACCAATTTTGGCCCCGTCGGCTGTGTACACGAACTAGGAATAAAGCTGGACTGGAAAAGGGGACTTGAAAGAGATAATTAAACAATACATTAGTTCAGCAGACAGGACACGTTTTGTAGCTTATTTGGGGGGCCAACGGTCATAGCCTTTGACGAAAAAAGGTTCGGCTTGTAATTCTAGGCTCTTATGTTGGTCCGGGACTGCCACTGAACAGAAGGCAACAATTATAAGCAACAGGCCCAGGGGCCCTTGCGCCCTGCTTGACCACTTGGTACTTTAGACAAAGTCGGGTTTATGCTGCATGGCCTGATGTAGTTGACGTGTAACGTGTTGCTAATATTCGCAACGTGTTGCCAATATTCAAAGCGCTTTGCTATTATTGAAAACGTGTTGCTGACATTCAAAACGCGCTGCTAATGTTTAAAACGCTTTGCTAATATTCAAAACGCGTTACTAATATTTAAAACGCGTGCCCACATTAGCACCACGTTGTATTGCTAATTCCGAAAAAAAAAATGGCAGCTATCAGCCATAGGGTAACATAAACCAGTTCAGCAATTCTTCTACCGATCTCTGCGATTTCATTGTGAAGTACTACTGAATGACATTCGAGGAACATCCTTCTGTGTTGTCATCTGTATGTCTATATAACTCACCATGCATATTTTACATCAAGTCATTCTGAAAAACATTGCCAACATAGAGCCTAGAATTGATCTCTGGGAAGTTCGTTTAAGCAAACTCCACCAAGCACTCCTTTCTATACTCATTTTGATCTAGTTTTACGTCCGTGAAATGTTTTGAGTATGTGTTCTCATATATATAGTAGGCATTCAATTTACTCATACTAAGGCGGCGAGGTAGACAAACAAAAACCGCCTACCCGCCTTGCGTAAGTCTGTCGATTCTGCTCTGTGTGCGTATGCACACATTTGTAATGATTGTCCATGGAAGTATTTACATTTCTCAACAAACCATAAAAGTGCATCATGATAGCTGTGATTTTTGTTTCTAACCTCAACAAATATGGCGAGTATACCAAACTGCACAGAGCATTTCCACTAAAGTTGTTCCCACCAACTTGCAGGCAACATTTATTACTTCCCATCAAAAAAAAAAAAAAAAAATTCTTCGTATTTTGCAGAATCTTTTAATACAAACCAACTAATGGCAGGTGTGGAACAGTTCATTCTAAATAATAAAAAAATACTTAACTTATTAAAGCAGCATGGTCTCCTAACCATTTGTTAATTCTCCCAAATTCTCCTGTAACGAGGCAGCTGGTAACCGCTCGCCAGAAGAGTGTACTACATTATTATTAAAACAAGCCACAGTTTCACCTCGGTAAACCCTTCTGTAATAATTTGAGCCCTGAAATTGATCATTTACCCAGCCAATGCTTTAGTCGGTAACCCAGTACTACTTGGGAACTTGAAAGGGATTGACTGGTTGATATGCAAGTTTTGAAACACAGGCGGAATAATTTTCACTTACATATAAAAGATATGAGCATTATGGTTGTTTCACAAAAACAGAGGTTGAACTAAAAAAAAAACACACACACACAAAAAATGGTAACTAAAGGACTCTTCTTTCAGTGTGCCAAGCCAGGACCTAAAGGCTCGTGCCAATAGAGGACCCAAGGAAGACGGTGAGAACTAGTGAGTAGTTAGCTCTTTCCTTTTTACTCAGAATAGATATATACAGTATACCCAGGGCTGTTTTATGGTATAGGGAAAGCCTGTATATTATGCAAACGACCAGCTTAATGCACCACACTGAAAAATCAGCTCACTGAAGTGGCTATCTTTTCGTCCAGTGCGTTGTCTATTGTTGACAATTTCTTCCTGCTTTCCCCGAGGGAATACTCACAGGGGCCGATACGACGTGAACCTTTGAGGCCTGAAAGGGGCGACAAATGAAGTGCGGGAGACACCCCCGCATACGTCTTCTCCGGGAGGGGGAGCGTAGTGAAGGCAAAGCGCTATCAGCAGTGAAATTTCCAATAAATATTCGCATGAGAGCAAGTTCCTGTTCTGACCACTTCTGCCTCGGAGTAGAAAGCTCTGACAACGACTGAAAGGCGGCGGGGACGCAGAAAGCTACCACCTTCGACGGGCGATAACAGGGTTATATCGATGATTCGGTCCGATAGATACAATTCTGCGCAGACAGCAACTATCAATCATGCTGCAGAGGGTTTATCGGGGGAAAGGTGTTATTATTGCATATAAGCGAAAAAAAGTGTTGTGTATATATATACCCGAAACTGGTCGGATCGCTCTTGAGCAAGACCGCCCGGAGTTGATACATTGCCGTTAAAATATTAAAGCCGGGACCAGACGGAGGATGTAGTTGTGCCTTTGGCTGCTGTCATATCTGTCAGCCTAAACTCACCGGAAATTACCAGCATACCGACGGAACGGTTGGAATAAGACAGTGCCAAGATTCACGGCACTTCTGTCCAATCTTGTCGAACTCCCATATCTGCATGTCTATCACACGGGAATGCTCACTTTGATATTTTTTTCCTTCCTTCCTTCCTTCCTTTCTTCCTTCCTTCCCTCCCTCCCTCCTCCCTCCTTTCCTTCCTTCCTACTCTATCCCTTCTTCCTTTGTTTCTTTGTTTGTTTCTTTCTCTCCTTTCTGTTTCTTTATTTCGTTTATTTATTCGCACACTATGCTGACTATAGAGCACACGTATTCGGTGAACTGAAATTTATGGAACTACCCCGCACCTTCACATTGTATGGGAGCTGGAAAATAGCACAACTGGTCAGACAACATTTTAGAGATTATGTTAGGCTTAATTTAATGCAGTTCTTCCTAATTTGGAAGAAAATGTAAAATGCTGCCACTGTCAAAGATTTGTTCCAGATATCTTAATCACCATTTCCACCACTGCAATTACTACAATGACACGAGAGAATACTTTTGGACTACATGTATTATAATTAATTCCTGTACAGTAGGTCTCAGTACATACTTGTAGAATACGACTGATCAGGATCAAACTGTGTGCATGCTGGGTAAAAGGCCGCAGGGCTGCAATGAAGAGGAGTACCACAAGTTTTTTTTTCAATCTGTGCCAAAGAGTGGCAAGTTCTTGCAAGGGACAGAAATTTACAGTTTTATTGACTTGTATATAGTTATATTCTGTACTTCGTGTTGTAATTGATGCATGTATGTTTGTTCAAAAGCTTCAGAAACTGGAGAAAATAAAGTACATTCATTCGTTCATTCATTCATTCATTTATTCATTCATTCATTCATTCATTCATTCACTCATTCACTGAAGCTGGCCCAAGATATTGCATAAATGTAACTTAGACGGTGGTTTCACAGTTGTCTAGTTTCATTAATCAAAATAACCCGGTGTCTTTTCTGGAGCGAGGCCTGGGGTGACCTATAATAGTATGTGTGATGCACTCTCTGCTGCTACTCTGCTAACAATGGATAAATGTATCTGTTTATTTCTGGAAGTGTCAACACATTTTGACAAATGACGTTGGCCAAAAAATATCCTTGCAGTAAATCGGAAATCAAATAAGTACACATTGAAAGACCTACCAGCAAAACAGAATTTGTGTTCTATTTGTCATAGTCTTACATTTCACCTACCTCACCCATGGCTCATTTACCACACTCCCAGACCGCCTCCATTTACATTGGGATGTGTATTGTGTAGTAGATCGCGCGTAGCCATTAGTTTACTAATCGAGATGTGGATTGTTGTTTAGCATGTTCCCCATCAACAAGCCAGCACCCTATCCGTATTCATTCGCTTCGTTTGTATGTTGTTGTTTTATCCCTCCCCCCCCCCCCCCCCGGGCCCTTTTGGGCCTATGTCGGATTTTGCCCTCGTTTCTCTACCAAAATAGCCGCAAAGAAGAGACAATATACGAGTTAAGTAATAATATAAGAGTTAATATAAGAGTTCAATATACGCACACCACTTAAGTTACAAGGAGACTTTTTTGAGGATAAGAAAACTTGCCCTTGCTAACGTAATGGGGAATGTTTATCAGTTTATTCAACGCAGAGCGCTGTGTAAAAGTGTACCTTTTCACTGCTGTAAACTAAAGGTGATATTTTTGGGCGGGGAGGGTGGGCCATAAAGTCACTGTGTGATCATACAAAAGCGAATACTGAGCCAGCACATTGTCAAAACACATTTGAAGCAATACTCCAATTTCAAACTTAAATTATATTCCATTCTGCGCCGCGTTGAATTTACAATAATAATCGCAGCATAAAGCATATTTACCCAGAATGCCAAGCGACTTCGATATCCTGACAGTTTACATTGCAAATGAAAAATGACAAGAGATTGTTTATGGTGAAATGGGTGTGGGTGTTGGGGTCAAGCTAGGGATTATTTTCCCTTATCTGGGTCAAGGCAAGCCATTTATCAGGACTTCCTGGTCTTGCATTCCATTTTCCTGTCATGAAGCCATTTTGAGTGCGATAATGCGCTTTTGGCATCGACGCAGGCTGAAAGGGATATGACGCTAACGGCCCCAGCAGCAACTCAATTTCAGCCTTACCCAATTGGGACCTATGGCGAAAACATGTGGTATGTTGTAATTGGACGGTTTTGAAATTTATATTCATATGTCATAAAGCCACAGGTCCATTTGTGAAGATATATATGCAATATAATATGATATAAATATCCAAACACAGGACTCAAGAAACAGCTACTGCTACTGGTGCTCAGTGGTAGTTGGTAGTACTCCATGTTATGTGACATTGTCGATCTCAACTGTTCGCTGCTACATAACCGGACAATAACATCATAATAATGCTAAGGTTTTCATTCAGTGGGGTTCCAGATGGGTATTTGGTAGCCTGCGACCTACGGTGGGTTGAAGGCGACGCGGTGATCTGCCCTAATAAAAGGAACATGGGTCATATTTAAATTACCTGCGACTTTATTGTGACCTAATGACCTACATGCAATTTGAAAGGTGACCTAATGACATGAAGCGGGGGGTGGGGTGGGGGTGTCTTCGGTCCCAATGAACTTAGGTTTTACCTATTATTTATTATCTACAAGTATTTGTACATTTTCATACCCATGTGTTAAGACACCTGCATACACCACCGAATCCAACTTGCAGTCGGTGATATGACCATGAGTGGTTGAAAGCCGACTATAAGCCTGATTCACCCACCCACCCATGTGTTAAGGCATATATAAGGCGTATATTTTATTATGTATGTCATGAGCTTTTTCTGTTCGTTAACCGGTTATTTTTCCATGAATACCAGTACATGCTCTTGTCATCTTCACCTACGCTTTAACACGGTATCACAAGAACATTTTAAACTTCTGTTTTTCCTTTCTGCAGACATAGGTTGTGGCTTTGGGGGTGGACTGGACGACACTCCTTACTTCCTGTTTTGGTGGCTTATCCAACTTTGCCTAAATTATTTGTCTATTACCATTGCTAATAGCGTCATTTCCTAGGTAGCCGACCACAATGTCACGTTTTCTCTCCGCGTTCTGTACCGTTGTCACGAACTGTCCCTACCCAGAGTCTGACCCCGTAATCTGCCAGGTGAAATAGCTAATCAGGGAGAAATAACTTTTAGCCAAGGGAGCGAACAGACGACATTTCTCCACAACGTGAATATGACAAAGCAAATCCCAAGTTCTTGTTGTTCACTTTAATTAGGCGGATTAACGAAGGGCAGTGATATACAGAACGAAGGCAGTTAATAGTTAGTGGCTGTTGGTTTCTGTCGCAAAACCTTCTGGTCACATACCAAGTATATGAAGCTTGTCATTCCCTCATCGCCATCACTGCTATCAATAGCTCAAGCAATCAAGCAATCGTTAGATTTCTACTGCGCCATTCCAAGGCCGTGCTTTTGGTGCAACATCAACAACAACACCGCCATCACCACCACTAACAATAACAACAAACCAAGCATCAGACCAACCTAAAATATATTGGAATGTCTTTTTCATTCCCCTCCGCGATATCCGCTTTGGCACAGGGATATATCTGCAGATAATTTATCGGCGTGATAACTTCCGCTCTGTCAAAATTATTAATTGTGACATAATTCAACACAAATAACAGTAATGAAGATTTGATCTTTTCTCCAATTAGGAATCCCGCGGACCAAATCCGCTACAAATTGAGGGCAGTCTGCAGATTTCTGCACGCGAAAGCCACGATTCTCCAGAGGAAATGACGTCAGACAACACTTGTCAGGGAAGGATTATATTCCCGTCTGCTGAGCATCGAACAGAAAGACTAGGCGGCAACAGATTATTGGCCAACAAACGTTTCGTGTGAGGGATGTATATTTTCATTTAGTCTCTTGCGTGATCTATTATGCATGATTTGGGGAAAGCCTCGTGCACGTTTGTTATCCGGACTAGTGGCACCCTGGGACATCTGTCAGCCCTCTACAGATTATCGGATGCAGATGGGACGCTGCTCCATTGCCGCAGGAGAGTAGTTGAAGATTTCTGCCCAAACTCGTGACTACCCGAGGGAAGGAATCGGCTTTGTAAGTTGATTAAACATAATCATACATATGTATTAGTGGCGAAGTGAGCTGTCATAAAACAACACAACATACCAGACGAGTAGGGTAATGTGGACTGATTAACCACCAAACCACGTATGTATATTAGTTACATTAACAGAAGCATAAAAAAATGGATCGGCTTACTTGCATTCGCGAAGGATGATATTCCTATCTTGCAGTTTTGTAGAAAAAGTGCCCACTCAGTGTGCCCAAACCCGAGTTACCGAAAATATTGAATTTGACTTAATACAGCAATGGGACTAGTTAGACGTCTGACTGAAGTCAGCACTTGAAACGTAAGCTTTCCCCCGAGAACTTCATCTCAGATAATGACGCAGACCTGGCTGCGCAATATTCTGTGATATCCGAGTTGATAGAATACCCAGAGTACACCGCGCCGGGTAGTGTATTTCTATTTGTGATGTTTTATAAATTATTCGTGTCCTTAGGAAAGGTTTGACACAACAAGCTTCACTTCATAAAGTCATGCCTAACATGTAGCCCTAGTATAGGGGATAACCGCTAAGGCTGGCGAACGTTGGAATACATTCGATACCAAATATTCGTATTAATGGAGTTACTGGGAGCGTCTGAAAGTAGTGTGTTCAAAAATGCTAACGTTGCGCCTACACAGGTTTAAGGCACAGAACAAATGTTGACATAAAAATCGAAAGAATTGTTGATGTACAATAACTTTATGCCAAAACATTATTTTTTTCAAGAACGACAAGAATCCTTTTAGTTATGCAACAATAGCATACAAATATACACTTCGCCTTTACAATGCCCTGTCTTAATTACCACACACTTTCAAGCAATTCACAAAGCTAATGTGTTATTATTAGCAATAGGGCGCTTGGGCAGAAAGGCACTTTGTCACTTACAAGACTACCCTATTTAAATAAATAAATAAATAAATAAATAAATAAATAAATAAATAAATAAATAAATAGGTAATATCTTATGTCCGACGCATTACATATACAACTGAGTCTACCCAGTTGTTCTTGGTCCCTGTTACAAGTATTTACCTCATGCGTTTCCATCATTTATTTCCTGAACTTTAATATATTGTTGTTACAATTGTTCACTCCATGTAGTAAATGTATCACTCGCTTATTCGTTCTTTTGTCCCTTCGTGGATCTGAGTTATAGAAACATAAATTACTGGATGTCAGCCGGATGTCATACACTAACATTTTCTCCCCACGGTTTACAGCTTTCTGGCAAGGTGATGGACGACGGTTGGGAAGAGCGAAATTTGGCGAAAATGCTCTACGTCAGCACGCTTTCTCACTTCCAAAGTTCAGGTTTACGGGCGGGAGTGGGCGATAATGACATGATTCAAGGGGCACCCGAAGGGTCACTACAGAGATCGTGCTGTTAATGTCATTCCTCACGCAAGAGGTGTCGCAGGTGATCACTGGAATCCAAAAACACAACTCATATAGCATGCAATCTACAGATGCTCCAGATGCTCATGACATGATTCTCTCGTCAAACCCAAAGGACAAAGTTATTAGCATGATTACCACTATCACATGTGTACTTGCACCTATAGCTACCAATGCGCATAGCTATTCGCGTTTCCGCACTACACCAAGATTTTAGCTATGTTGCACAACGGATTTCTATAATAACTGTGGACCGATACTTTAAATTATCCACCAGCTTCTGTCATTCTCTGCCCGAGTATTCTGATTGCATATTGGTATCCAAAGGGAGCAGTTTGGAAACTTAATACTTCCTGTAAAGAGTGTGAAGAAATTCTGGCGATAATGATTGCACATCGCACCGAGGCTTCGACAGTGGCCTCAATTGCAGAACAATAACTATGAACCTTTCACCTTCAAAATGATATCTACATACTGTACTGTTAGTGAATGGCATTAACGTGAAAGGGCAGGTGGGTCCATTTGAAGGGGCACCCCAAGGGTCACTACAATACTGTCAATAGTTATACTGTCCTTCCGTGTCATAAAGGCTTTTTTGCAGAAATGATAATACAATAAATATTACAATACATGGCATACACGCTTACAGTCCGGCTGGGAGAAAAAGCAAACAAGACAGGAACCTTTAACAATTTTGTCTGCAGTACAGATGTGATGCACGATTCAGTGCCTCACTTCCGGATGTGACGCACGTTCAATGATGTTTCCCTTTATAACAATGCCTCCTGGCATCCTTTTGTTGTGCTCTTGGCCTGGAATTCTTTTCTTACAGTCATGGTCTCAAGGATGGCTGGTACGTTTTAAGACACCGGAGAACGGTCTCTGATTCGTCTTTTATAGCGATGTCTTTTTCGTAGCCTGTAGAACAGTGTGTGTGCAGCCAGCAAACACAGTCTATGTGCGCTTTGTCCTTAGTCTGCCCGTAGCCAAATAATTCCAAGAAGGACAAAAAATTAACAACCGAATGCCATTTGCAACCCATAGTCTTCTATTATCAAGGTGGACATTTGGCCGCATGCCCTAAGATCTGTCACTGTGCAGAAATGGCGCGTGCCCAAGGTGATATTTGAGTAAGTCTTCCGGCCACACACTCCTTTGCGATTAGCCTTATAATATATAGGATTTGGCTTTAAATAAAGTAGCAAAGGGTCAAATTCACTGGGATATATTCCCCCCAAAGAACAAGAAGGAACAATGAAACATGTGTTACATTGCTTCAGTTGAAAATATATTAAAAGATAAAGACAAAAAGTTTGAATTAAATCGTCCAAAATGCAAATGTGTTTTAAAATGAAACTACACGTTTGCTCATTTTTTTTCAGAGACCCAAAGTTAATTGCCGCATTTGTCCAGTTGAGTAATTCTTTAGGATTTTACAGCTTTCACGACAAAAAATTAAAACCTTAAATGAATAAATCTCCGGATTGTCTGAGTTTGTGATTGGTAATTTATTTTTATGTTAAGTGGGTGTCAGTTTTGAGCAGCTCAGAAATCATTGCTCGAATTAGTTTGATCGACACTTAGGACCTCAATTTAAACTTTTCTGGGTTTATCTTGTACAGGGTTTATATTGCACATGTTTATGTCTTTGCAATCGTATTCCACCAACCTCGAAGAAATGTCACCTATAGCGGCATCTTTTTCTGTACATGGACGATCGACGTTTACCAGACATAAATGTGTAAACTGCCATCGTTGATGACACCCCAAAAGCACGCACTTTGCGAGCATAATTTACATCTTTTTTCCGTTGTATTTTGTCTTCTATCTATAGGCGTAGAATCCTGTTAGAAAAGATCAATCCTCGTCAATTTTGGAAAGGATAAGACTGTCAGAAACATAATGAGTTGCCGTAGTTTTGGAAGAATAATGGGAGAACAGATAAAATTCCGTTGTCCGCCGATTTTGACAAAAACATAATCCCAGGAGTGATACATCTTTGACAACACTCCCAAGCAGAACGACAGTCACAATCATCTCTGCGAATACGAGACGCGATATGCCGCAAACATTGGTTTTGATCGCATTTGTTTGGAAAAGGGTTAATCTTTGGCAGGTGACTGATTTAGAGAAACCCTTTTTTCCGTCGAGAGGTCTCGAGAGAGAGGAGCATTGGGTTCCTTTGCAGACAGGTGAATCAAGAAATCAATATCTAGTTTTAAGCTGTAATCGTCTGCCCCCGGGGCAAATGTCTGGGGAAGACGGAAGCGTTCTCGTCTGTATCGTCTGCAGCCGACTTTGTACTGAATTTGCGGCTCGATCACCCAGCCGCATTTGCTGTTGCGGCGGCTTGTTTTGTTTTTGTTGTTTTGGTGTTTTGTTTTATAAACAAACTTTGTGCATTCGTCTGCTGTTTGATATCTACTGAAACCAAACTTTGGTCCGTTGATGGGGACTTTGATGTATTAAACGTAAAAACTGCAGCGTATAAAATCTAGGTCACGAAGATCCATTTATATCTGCCATTTTAGACACATAGTGTTGTTCTTCACGCTGTTCAGTTCTTTCATTCACCATGTTCTCTTCCGTGTGCTTCGGAAATGATCTTTAAGAAATGTGCTGACTCTTTTCCAGTATTTAATTGAAATGTCCGATGGCTAAGTGAATTGCCTAACTGTGAAACGATATAGCGAATTGCCTAACTGTGAAACGATATAGCGAAACGAGAAGACGAAAATAAATGTTGATACGAAGCGAAATCACAAAGGAGCTATTTCGGTATATCTACCAGTTTTAATAAGGTGTAGGTGGTACTGCTTGGATACACCTACATTTATCTGGTATAAATATATAAATCTTAATTTGACTTGAACGCTGATCCCGAATTTACAATTACCCCTATAATCATTTTCACAACTGCTTCTACATTCCCTTTTGGGGACACGTATACCGCGAAAGAAGATGTGCGGACTATGCTTTGGACTATATGTCACCTCTACAAAATTATTCATGGCCCTTCACCCCAGGTCACCCTTGGCCACGCCACGCGCCACACTTTTGTCCAAGGTATTCCAGATATTGAGAAATCTGCCTAATCAATATGTTCTACTCTCAACTCGCCAATCTTCGTCCGAACTGCATCAATTGTTGCCAAATAGCTCAAAGCACCTACAGAAACTACCTACTGCCGGATGCAAGTTTGCAGTTGTTTGATGTAGTGGCACAATAAAATTCACAACGGTTCGACTTATAATCCTCCTGTGTTTTGTTTGTTTCGTCTGCCACATTATTGACCCCCCCCCCCCTCCACCGAACTACCACAACTCTCTTTATGTTAAAAGGGGTGAACGTTGAAATGCATTGATGTGCATGTTGTAAACCTCTATAAATAAATGCATGTTTATATAAAAAAATGTGAAAAAAGGATTTATGAAGATATGATCATAATATTTTTTATTAGTATGGATGGAAACTATATGTATCAGATTGTTGTTGTAAAGTTACTCTATAGATGTAACCAAATATGCAAGTCGAACCAGGTAAGTTTGCTAACTAACCCGGAATAGTTTCAACAGAGTCGAATCCGAATCAGGTGTAAACAGGGTACTAGAGATACCTGATGCTAAAACATGAACTCAGAAAAAATAGGATATCTCAGCCAGAGTTTAAAATTGGGCACCTTCCCGAAATGCACTTTTCTCATCCACAGATGGGGCAGCCATCTTGAAATTCGTGAGGAAGTGAGGGAATCGTCTCTTCCTCCGGTCTTAAGGTCTCCCTTGTCGGCTTCCAGGCGACTGCAGGTCGCACTGCTCCCACGAAACCCCAGGGTGAAACCGTCATCGGTATCTGTGACTCCGGTGCGAGCCGTTGATAGCGTATGATGGGATTGCACGGTGAAGGCTTTCTAAATTAGCCCCGAAATCGCGTCAGACGGAAAAAGATCTCCAAATTAATCCCCTGATAGCCGGGAATAAGAAACGCAATTACCCACACGCCGCCCTGAAGCTGTCTCGAACTGGGTGACTTGGATCAGCCTTGAAGGCGGCAACTCTGTCATAACCCTGCAAAGAGGTGTCGTCTGCTTCTGAGCTAGAAATTGGACTGCAAGGCTTGCTGGGGAATGGGGAGGAGAACACATGAGTGCGGGTGGGGTGGGGGGTGGAGGTGGTGGGATATAAACCTACTCCTCGCAGCACTGCCTTCGACTTGTGACACTTCTAAACTGCATTGTTGTTGTTTATGATGATGATGATGATGAAAATGATGATGATGATGATGATGATGATGATGATGATGATGATGATAATGTTTCCCGCTTGCTGATACTGGTAACGGTGATGTATGATGACTGGTGGTGTCGACTGGGTCCCTCCGACTGGGACAGCAGGTAAAGTAAGTGATCAGCCAAATGTTTTTTCTTGGTGGTGGTGGTGGTGATGGATCGTATCCCGGCCTCCGACCACACCAAATGCACACCTTACAGTTTTTCATTAAACTGATTAAATTTTATCACTATAAAACTCAATTCCCAAAATTATTACACAAGTAAACTCAGCCAATCGCATTCATGGACAAAAGTTACTAGCTGTTCCTGCATCAACCTTGCATAGAATTAACGGAATGTAATCTCAACTTGGTGATATTTATCTCCATCGAGATTAGAAAGGTAAAACCGGGTCTGGGCTAAAGCATATACTTATAAGTACACTCAAGCGCATTGTCACATAATTTGTAAAACTTTTCATGCCATTTAAAACTTCGTGGATGAACCTCGAGTACACTGTTACAACGCTAATGCCCGGGGCTAAATGTGAAGGGCGAAACTAAATGTAAGAACGGTCGCTAAATCATACTTTTTGGCATGATGCCTCTGTTATATTCAGCAGTGCTACATGTTACGATTTTGACTCTTAATTAGCTTTTGTTTATATTTAGCAAGACATGGCATTCAGCAAGACAACAAAATAGTGGCTTAAATTCATTACATCCGGATGTTAAATAATGGAATTCCATTGTTGACAAGTTTAAAGATGCATGGACCCTACATGATTTTGTAAGCATAATTTTGTGCATAATGGGGATGTATGCAAATGCATTTTTAAAATGATGTAACAGCATCTGCACGAGGCCATTGTAACCATGTCGTTATGCACCGCAGTGCATCTCAATTCAGTCATGTTGGTTACCAGTTTCGAGTAATAGTGTTGGTCACTAATCCCCTATTGCTAAACCTAGTACCGACGTCAAATGTAGTTCCTAGATGTTTATGACTTATTTACTAATAATTCTACGAGCAAATGTATGTAAGCCGTTGGGGTATGTATCCCAAAAACGTCAAATACGGGGTACACTTGGGCGGGGTATGTTGCAAACTCTAGAAGTGAAAGACCGGTAAATTTACTCCCAAAGACGTTAAATTTTCTTTCACTTCCAGGGCGAAATATTCTCTACCCAAGTGGAGACATTTATAGCTCCACGACTGTACATTCTGGGACTGAATCTCCCGGTCGTGATTCTCCGACTTCTGGCTCTTTGGGGTGATGGCTTGCAGGGAGATTATCGCTAATAGCCTCTGTGGTCAGGTCCGACGGTCTGGTAAATATCACCACATTTACAAGGTAATGTCTGGTGGAATAGAAGGTCAGCTCCTCCGCCGTTATTTGATGCTGTATTAAAGCTCCCGCCATGTAAACCATGGATGGCAGCGGAATGTTTCCACAAGGCAGGGAACATCCTAGTGAAAGACTGACCTTTGTCTTTTCAGTGGTTCGCCGATAATCCATTTTGGACATCGGCGATAGCAAATCCCACAATGTTTTCCTCCATTAGATCTGAGAAATCGATTGTGAAAGCGCTTCTTAAAATATATTTGATTTTTGTTATAGAAAATTATACTAAAATAAATTCTATATTATATAAACATAGGAGTAAATGTAATCTGTATAATGATTACTTTAGTTGTGTAGTGTATATTTGTTATAAATGCAATATATGCCTTTCAAATATTTTAAACATTAAACCTAACTGAAACTATTTCCATGTTATGTTTTATCGAATTTTAGAATTTTACCTTCTGTTCTACCGTGTGACACTTTTGTTACATGTAGCATGCACGATTCTAGGACAATGGAGAAACTACAAAATCAGGCTTTACGTGTAATAATACTCAGTGGTGGTGGTGGTGGTGGTGGTGGTAAATCAACCTAAATCATCCAGTATTAGGGAATTAAAATTAAATAGTTTCCCAATACCGGACTTATGTTAGCTGCATTTGGCATGAATTGGCATTAAATGAGTCAAAGGATGTCCACCAATTGTTTGTACGCGCGTTCCATTTTTACCATAACAAAGTCAGCGGCTTCTGACAATACCATACGCCAAACGGA
>JAAUYG010137125.1_pt1 | contig 18900 bp, 19 predicted proteins | sample 7278091 | NCBI WGS metagenome assembly JAAUYG01 (sample SAMN14350201, study PRJNA611818) | marine sediment metagenome | isolation source: surface marine sediment (0.6m) | place: French Polynesia: Moorea | collected 2018-08
GAGGAGGAAGACCAGGGCTTCTTCGCCCGGGCCTCGGCGCTGGTCACCGGTCTCTTTTCTTCCGATTCGGAGCCCGAGGGTGAGAGCCAGCGGGCCTATCGCGCCAAGCTGCCGTCCTCCGACGGCCAGGCACAGCGCCGCCGTGGTCCGGCTGACTTCACGAGGCAGCTCGCCGCGGCCGGCAGCGCAGCCACCGGAGAGGCCGGGAAAGCCTTCAAGGCCTCGCCGGGGGTGAAGCGCCTGGACGATTCGACCGAGGGTGCCTTCGGTTCGGATCCGCAGTACGAGAAGGACTACAACGCCGAAGGACAGGTCAACATCTACGGCGGCAAGACCGAGGTCGAGCCGCCGCGGCCGCCGATCGAGCTGGGCCGCAAGCAATACACGGAAGGCCAGTACGACGAGAGCAGCACGATCTTCGGCGTCAAGAACCCGCTGATCCCGGGTTTGGCCGTCTACGGTGACTCGCGCACGGCCGTCGCCTACAACGACAACAATGGCAAGACCATTGGTCAGGTGGCGACGCGGCTCAACATCGACATCGACTTCAAGATCACCGGCACCGAGCGGATCCACGCCTTCTTCACGCCGCTTCAGGACGGCGGCGAGTTCACCCGCTTCGAGTTCGCCGGCAAGAGCGCCGACGAGCGCCTGAACAAGGAGTTCGACTACGAGCCGCAGACCCTGTTCTTCGAGGGCGATGCGGCCGCCATCTACTCCGGGATCTCCAACGAGTACCAGAGCGTCGACATTCCCTTCACCGTCGGCCTCTTCCCGTTGTTCCTGCAGAACGGCATCTGGGCCGACGACGCCATCGCCGGCGGTGCGGTCTCGATCCCGGCGCGCAACTCGGCCTCCCTGGACATTCCGAACTTCGATGTCACCTTCTTCGGTGCGATCAACGACGTCACCAACCCCGGCGTCCTGGACGACGACGGCAACCTGGAGGGCAATGACGTCAACGTCTACGGCGCGACCGCCTTCCTCGAAGCCTTGGACGGCTATTGGGAACTCGGCTACGGCGCGTTGCACGGCTACAACGACCGCGACGGCCTGCTGGCCCACTTCCTGACCGCCGCCTACTCCCGGCGCTGGTACAACACGATATCGAACTCGACCCGGGTGTTCTGGAACTTCACCAACATCGGCGACCTCAAGCTCGGCGGCGACAACAACGACCAGAACGTCGACGGCTTTGCGCTGATCTCGGAGAACAGCCTGATCACCGGACTGCCCAGCACCCTGCTGCCCTACGCCAACTTCTTCGTCGGCCGCAACACGCCGCAGCCGCTGGTGGAGAACGAAGGCATCCTGAAGAACGTCGGCATCAACTTCGAGACCGACGCGCTGACCGGCTTCCCGAAGCTGGACGACACCGGCTCCAACACCTGGGGCGGTGCGCTGGGAATCCAGTACCTCTTCAACCTGGACCAGCAGATCGTCTTCGAGGTCGCCATGGTGCAGCCCTTCGACGATCCGGTCGCCGGCGCCGAGGACCCGCAGTACGGCTTCGGCGTGCGCTACCAGCTCCCGATCTCCCGGGCCTGGCTGATCCGCGCCGACGCGACCTACCAGATCCTGCAGAACGCGGACGACTCCACGGGCGTCCGTTTCGAAGTGCGCAGGAAGTTCTAGGCCCGGCACGCCCCCGCGGGGGGCACCGGGACCAAGAGGGTTCAACTGAGTTCGGAGGCAAAGGCAAGAGGGAACGGAAAGACACGATCACGAGAAACGGACGATCGCTCCCCCCAAAACCTCGCGTTCGTCCTGGAAACGCGCGCCGTCCCCCCTCGGCGCGCGTTTTTTCTTTCCGCTGCCGGAAACGCGCCCGCGAACTGCAGGACGCTGCTTCGCTCCTGGATTGCACTGTGTCTTTTCTGCGACTCCGGCGGCGAGCCGATCCCTCGCCGTCGGTTCCTTGTTATGATGAATGGCATAAGTGGCGCTTTTGAGGGGAGGATAATCATCATGCGGAAACAAGCGCTTATCTACGCCCTGCCCGTTGTCCCGGGCGCATTGGTCCTGGCGGCATCGCTGGCCTTGGCCGATTCCATCCTGCCGTTCACCACCTACCAGGAGCTCGACAAGATCGACCCGTCCGGCAGCTCCTTCAGCCAGGAGTTGGCGGCCGACTACAAGGCCTTCACGCTCTTCGAGGCCAAGGAGATGAACGACTGGCCCGACGCCGAGGTCTTCGCCCAGAAGACCTTGCGCGCGAACGGGGGAGAGGCCGTGCAGCCGGAGGACCCGGCGGACTGGAACATCGCGGAGGTGCATCGGCCGACCCTGGCCGCCGCCCGCGGCAAGCTGGTCACGGCGCTGGACGCCGGCGGACGCGACAAGGTGCCGGACCTGGCCGCCGAGGCCCAGTCCAAGTACGACTGCTGGGTCGAGCAGCAGGAGGAAGGCCACCAGCCCGACCACATTGCCGCCTGCCGCGGCGAGTTCGAGGCGGCCCTGGCCAAGCTGGAAGCCGCCATGGCGCCCAAGAAGGTCGCCGCCGCTCCGGCGCCCGCCCCCGCCCCCAAGGCGCCGCCCAAGACGGCCGCGGCCGAGCCGAAGTTCACCGTCGGCCAGGAGATCGCCCGTACCGTCGTCTACTTCGGCTGGAACCAGTCGGCGATCACGACCGAGTCCCAGGCCAGGATCGACGCCCTGGTCAAGCAGATGGGCGACATGCGCGACATCATCCTCTTCGTCGAAGGCCATGCCGACCGCTCCGGGCCCTCGGACTACAACATCAAGCTTTCGGAGACGCGGGCCCAGACCGTGCGCGCCGAGCTGGTGCGCCAGGGCATGAACGTCGGCGACATCGACAAGCTGGAGCTGGAGGCCCAGGGTGAAGGCAAGCCCGCGGTCCGGACCCCCGACGGCGTCCGCGAGGCGGCCAACCGGCGGGTCGAGATCGTGGTCCGCGGCCTGGTGACCAAGGCCGTGCCCGCGGCCGCCGCGACGACCCAGTAGAGCGCTTCGCTCGACCGCAGGGGCGGCGGTCCGGCCGCCGCCCCGCCCCTCGGGGCAGCACTCACCGGAAAGCGCAGTCCGGCCGGGCCTGGCGTCAGACCAGGCGCCGGTACCAGGTGGTCATGCGATAGGCCTTGCGCGGCCCCCGGACCCGGTGGCGGATCACGAAGCGGCCGTCCGGCAGGAACGCGTAGCCGGTGAGATAGAGGTCGGCGGCGCAGAGATGCCGGGCGCGGCCCACCAGGCGCCCCTGCCGGCCGGCCACCAGCGCGACATCCTGGAACAGCCGCGGCGGCCGCTCGGCGAAGAGGACCGCGAAGCCCGCCGGCCGGGGCCGGTAGAGGTAGCGCCGCTCGGCCGCCGCCGCAAAGCCGCCCGGAAGGTGCAGCTCGCCCCGCTCCCGGTAGTCCAGGCCGCCCGTCCCATCCGGCGTGAAGACCGCCAGCCCCTCCAGCGCGCCTTGCGGCTCGATCCTGCGCGCGATCTCCCAGCGGCCGGCCAGGCGGCCAAAGGCCTCGCCGGGGCCGCCCCAGGCGATCCCCGCGGCCGACAATGCCCCTGCTTCCGGCTTCGTCCCTGCGGCTTCGGTCTCGCGCATGCGCCCTGCTTAGCGGGCCAGGGAGGCTCCTGTCCAGCGGAGGCTCACCCTGGGGTAAGGCCTTTCACCTCGTCCTGAGCCTGTCGAAGGGCGAGGTCGGCTTCGGCCGGAGATCGGGGGCGCGCGAGTCCCCTCACACCCACTTCGAGGTCAATCGCCGGCGGTGAAATTGACGCCGGTGGTGAAGGACAGGACGATCGCGGTCACGATGGTGACGAGGATGGCGCCGCCGATCAGCAGGTTTTCCTCCGGCGTGTCGACCTTGCCGGCTTCCTCGAAGAAGGTGACATAGGCCTCCTGCCCCTCGAAGGCGGCGGGCGCGCCGTCGACCGTGCCGGGCGTGTAGGACCAGGCGGAGACCAGGCGCACCGCCGGGCCCTCGAACTGGACGTCGCTGGATTCCAGGACCTCGACCTTCTGGACCGTGCCGCGCTCGTTGACCGAGAAGCGCAGGCGGGCCCAGCCCTCCCCCTTGCCAGCGACCGGCGGGTCCTCGAGCTCCTGCTGCAGGAACTGCGGCTTCGGCGGCACGCGCAGCGCCGTGGCCTCCGCGCCGGCGGCCCCTGCCCCGGGATCGTCGAGCTCGACCGGATCCAGGCTCACCCGATAGCTGGTGCAGCCCGCCAAGGCCAAGGCGAGACAGACCACGAGACAGAGTCCGTGGTTCAGACCTTTTCTGATCTGCTGCATCGACCGGGCCTCCCTCCACGTCAGGACCGCCCCCGCTCGATGCCCTAATCTAGCAGAGGCTGAGCCGCCGGGCCCCGCCGGTCACAGAATGCACACCAGGTCGCAGGAAAGTTTCCGGCACATAGGCCCCGCAGGAGGCGGGCGAAAACGGCCAGACCTGTCGGTCAACTGCCATGCCCGCGCGCGCCAACGTTGACGTGTTCCCTCTCACCCTAAGCGAAGGCTCCAAAGAGGTCCGGGGCCAGCCCCCGCCCGCGCTCACTCCCCCGCCCCACCCCCGTTGCTCGCGGTCCAGTCGGCGGCGAAGATGTCGGCGAGCTTGGTCAGGCTGTCGCGCAGGCGGTTCTGGGCGGCAGCCTTGTCGCCGCGCAGAAGGCGATAGGGGCCGCGCCAGCCGAGGTGGGTCAGGTCGACGAACCAGACGCAGGTCCGGCCGCCCTCCAAGGCATAACCCAGCACGTAGAGGTAGAGCGCATTGCGGCCGTTGGCGGTGTCCGCGACCGTCAGGCCGTGCCCCTTGAGGCGGGCCGCGACCAGGGCCTTGGTCTCCTCCGGCTGCGGCCAGCAGCCGTCCGTGACCCGGCCCTCGACCACCAGGGAGACCGACTGCAGCCCGGCCAGGGCCGAAGAGTAGCGCGGCTCCGGCTGCGCCGAGGCTCCGCTCACGGCCAGGATCGCGATCGCAGCGGCGCCCAGCGCCAAGCGGAGTGCCTTCATGCCATGCGCCTTTCCGTCCCGTTCCTTCCCATTAGGCCTTCTGCGCCGCCAAGCCGACTGTGCAACCTGTCACAGCGGCGTGCCGCGATCCTTGGCGACGGCGGTCTTGCCCTGTCATCTCATTACGACAGCAAGATGGCGTTCGATTGCCCGGCGCCACCGGCGCAATCGAAGACTTCGGACCTGGGCCCTGGGTGCAGCGCCGCCTTCGGCAAGGCCCATCGTTCGGCTCAAGGCCTATCCCCGGACCGTCGCGGCGGCCTCGAGACGCAAGGCCTCGGCCTCGCTGTCCCCCTTGACGGAGGTCGAGATCAGTTCCTCCCATTCCCAGGGACCACAGTCGCCGCCTATGAAACGCTCGATCACGTCGGCCAGTTCCGTCCTTTCCATCACCCGTCTCTTCATCTCAGGCTGCCGCCCGGATCCTACCCGACGCCGGGCGAGCCGATCACCGAAATGTGGCGAAACCCTTCGCCGGGGCCGCTTGACGGCGGGCGGGACGCGCCGCACCCTAGGCGCCGCTTGCGCGAAGGGGGAATCCGCTCATGACCCACCCGGCCTTCCAGGACATCGGCGCCTGCGTCTTCGACGCCTACGGCACGCTCTTCGACGTCCACTCGGCGGCCCGGCGGGCAAGCGACGCCCTGGGCGACAAGGCGGCCGCGGTCTCCGCGATCTGGCGCGACAAGCAGTTGCAGTACACCTGGCTGCGCTCGCTGATGGCCGCCCACGCGGACTTCTGGCAGGTCACCGGCGAGGCCCTGGACTTCGCCCTCACCGCCCAGGGGATCGAGGACGAGGCCCTGCGGGCGCGCCTGATGGAGCTCTACCTCTCGCTGGAGGCCTATCCCGACGTCGTGCCGGCGCTGACCAAGCTGCGCGCCGGCGGCAAGCAGACCGCGATCCTGTCCAACGGCGCGCCCGAGATGCTGAGCGCCGCGGTCGAGTCGGCCGGCCTGGACGCGGTCCTGGACGCTTCGCTGTCCATCGAGGAGGTCGGCATCTACAAGCCCGACGCCCGGGTCTATCAGCTCGCGGTCGACCGCCTGGGGGTCGAGGCCAAGCGGATCTGCTTCGTCTCGACCAACTGCTGGGACGCCCACGGCGCCGCCAACTTCGGCTTCACGGTCGCCTGGATGAACCGCTTCGACCAGCAGGACGAGCGGCTGCCGGGCGCGCCCGCGGCGGTGATTCAGGGCCTGGACGAGCTGCCGGGCCTCCTGGGCCTGGACTGAGGACGCCTTGCCGGACAGCCCCCCGACCGAGGCCCCGACCGCGTCCTACCGCGAAGGCTACCTCGGCACCCACGACGGCTTGAGGCTCTACTACCGGGACTACGGCGATCCGCTCTCGCCGGCGGCGCCGGTGCTCTGCCTGGCCGGCCTGACCCGCAACTCCGGCGATTTCGACCGGCTGGCCCCGCGTCTCGCCGCCCAGCGCCGGGTCGTGACCCTGGACTACCGGGGCCGCGGCCGCTCCGACTACGATCCGGACTGGCGGCACTACGCGCCCGAGGCCTGCGTCTGGGACGTGGTCCAGGCCAGCTTCGCCCTGGGCCTGCACCACTTCGTGGTGATCGGCACCTCCTTCGGCGGCCTGCTGGGCATGGGCCTGGCGGTCTTCCTGCCGTCGGCCCTGGCCGGCCTGGTGATGAACGACACCGGGCCGGACCTGAACGACGACGGCATCGAGCGGATCATGGCCTATGTCGGCTACGACAACCCCCAGCCGGACTGGGAGGCGGCAGCCCGCAACATCCGCGAGACCTTCCCGCACCTGCGCCTGCGCACCCAGGAGGACTGGGACGAGCTGATCCGGGGCACCTTCAAGGAGGGCGTCGACGGCAAGCTGCACCACGACTGGGACCCGAAGATCGCCAAGCCCCTGCTGGAGCGGCCGGAGGCCCGGGACCTCTGGCCCTACTTCCGGGCGCTGAAGGCCCTGCCCCTGCTGGTGATCCGCGGCGCGGAGTCCGACGTCCTGGACGCCGCGGGCCTGGAGCGCATGGCCGCGATCAAGCCCGACCTGATCCAGCTCACGGTCGAGGGCGTCGGCCACACGCCCAGCCTCGAGGAGCCGGAGTGCCGCAGCGCCATCGGCGACTTCCTGGCCGAAATCGACCGGAGCCGAAGCCATGGATAGCCTGAACCTGCCCGGCCTGGCCGAGATCGAGGCCGCCGCCCGGCGGCTCGCCGGCCGGGCCGTGGTCACTCCCTTGCTGGAAAGCCCGGCGCTGAACGCCCGCCTGGGCGGCCGGATCCTGCTCAAGCCGGAAACCCTGCAGCGCACCGGCTCCTTCAAGTTCCGCGGCGCCTACAACAAGCTGAGCCAGCTGGACGAGGCGCAACGCCGGGCCGGCGTCGTGGCCTATTCCTCCGGCAACCACGCCCAGGGCGTGGCCGCGGCGGCGCAGCTGCTGGGCCTGCCGGCGGTCATCGTCATGCCCAGCGACGCGCCCCGGATCAAGGTCGCGAACACCAAGGGATACGGCGCCGAGGTCGTGCCCTACGAGCGCGGCAGGGAAGACCGCAAGGCCATCGCCGAGGCGATCGCGGCGGAGCACGGCGCGACCATCGTGCCGCCCTACGACGACCCCGACATCATCGCCGGCCAGGGCACCTGCGGCCTGGAGATCTGCCAGCAGGCCGAGGCCCTGGGCGCCCAGCTGGACGCCATCCTGGTCTGCTGCGGCGGTGGCGGCCTGACCGCCGGCACCGGCACCGCGGCCCGTGCCCTCTCGCCCGAGACCGAGGTCTACACCGTCGAGCCCGCGGGCTGGGACGACACCGCCCGTTCCCTGGCCGCCGGTCAGCGCCTGGCCAACCAGGCGCCGCCGACGTCCTTCTGTGATGCCCTGCTGGCCATGGAGCCGGGTGTGCTGACCTTCGACGTCAACCGCCGGGTCGCGGCCGGCGGCTTCGCGGTGACCGACGACGAGGTCGCGGAGGCAATCCGCTACGCCTTTTCGACCTTGAAGCTGGTGGTCGAGCCGGGCGGCGCGGTGGCCCTGGCGGCTCTCTTGGCCGGCCGCTACGACGCCCGCGACCGCTGCGTCGCGATCACCTTGTCCGGCGGCAACATCGATCCCGAACTGATGACCGGGCTGCTCGCCGAAGCCTGAGCCCGAGGTCAAAAGAGCAACGGCCGGCCCAGGGGAGCCGGCCGTCGCGTCAAACTGCCGAAGAAAAGGCGGCTCAGCCGGCCAGCGGCGCCGCGCCTTCTCCCTCTTTCCCGTTCGACTTGGGATTGGACTTGGCGGCGTCGTCCTCGCCGGCCTCGGACTGCAGCAAGGAGACCTTCGGCCCGGCGCCGTTGCCGTTGCCGCGGCTGGAGCTGATGTGCCGGCAGTTGCCCTCCAGATAGGCGCCGGTCTCGACCGAGAGCTTCTCGTGGACCACGTCGCCGATCACCCGGGCGGTCTCGGCGACGATCACCGACTTCGCCTTGACCTCACCCTCGACCGTGCCGCAGATGCGGGCGTCATCGGCCGAGACCGAGCCCTTGATCTTGGCGTTGATGCCGACCGTCAGGCTGTGGCTCTGGACGTCGCCCTCGATCACGCCGTCGATCTGCAGATCGCCGTCCGAGCGAAGGTCGCCGACGACCCGTAGGTCGGAGCTGATGATGGAGGGGATGCTGCCCCCCTTGCCGGCCGCGGGGGCGGCGCTGCCGCCCAGACGCGCGTCGGATTTATCCCTTGAAAACATTTCGGCCTGCCTTGATGAAGTTCATCGGATCAACCACCTTGCCGTCCACGTGGACCTCGTAGTGGACGTGCGGCCCATTGCTTCTACCCGAGCTGCCCTGCATCCCGAGCTTGTCGCGAAACGCGACCTTCTGCCCGACCTTGACGTAGATCTTGCGCAGGTGGGCGACGCGGGTCCGGATCCCGTAGCCGTGGTCGACCTCCACCATGCGCCCGTAGCGCCCGTACCAGCCGGCGTAGACGACCTTGCCGGGCGCCGTCGCCAGCACATGGGCCCCGATCGGCGCGGCGAAGTCCAGGCCGTTGTGGCGGGCCCGGCGGCCGTTGATCGGGTCGCGCCGGACACCGAAGCCGCTGGTCAGCCGATAGTCGTCGACCGGCGCCGCCAGGGGCAGCGAGCCCATGACCTGCTGGAGGGCCTCCCAGCGGTTCATGTGGGCGTCCAGGGAGGCGATGGAGAATTCCTGCGGCGGATGATCGGCCACCTCGTTCCCGCCCTGCGCCGGCACGAAGGGACCGCCCTGGCCGCCGGAGCCCCTGGGCATGCGCGCCAGCAGCTTGTCCGGGTTGAGGCCGGCGGTCTCGATCGCCGATTCCAGGACGCCGATGCTCTCGCGGGTCTGCGTCGTCAGGCGCGCGACCACGCCGTGCTGGTTCTCCTGCAGCGAGACCAGGCGGGCCTCCAGCCCGGTCACCTCGCCGAGCAGCTGGTCACGCTCCTCGGTCAGGTCGCTGCCGAGGGCGACGGCCTGGTCCAGGTCTGACTCCAACTCCAGGACCTCGCCTTCGAGTTGGGCTTCCCGCTCGCGGGCGTTCAGCAGGTTGGCCTGCAGGCGCCCCATCTGGACCGAGAGGGCCAGCTGCGCCGCGCTGAGCTGGGTCCGGTCGGCCTTGGTCTTCCCGAGCTCGCTCTGCAGGCGGCTGACGGTCGCTTCCAGGCCGCGCTTGCTGGTCTCGGTCGACTTGAGGTCTTCCTTGACGCTGCTCAACTGGTCGGCGATCCGGTCGCGCGCCTTCTTGATCTGGGTCCGCTCCGCCTCGGTCACTTCCAGCAGCGAGCGAATCTGGGCGATCTGGTCTTCGATCTGCTGGCCCACGTCGCCCTCGCCGGAGGCGTCCTGCAGTGCCTGCTTAAGCAGCCGGTCGATGTCACCCCGGGCCGCGATGATCCGGTCCCGCGCCGCGTTCGAGCGCGCGACCCGGCGCTCGATCTCTTCCTGGTCGAGCACGTCGGCGCGCTCGTCCTCCATGAGGTTGAGCAGAAAGGCCTGATTGTCTTCGAGGCTCTCGATCACCCGCGCGTACTGGGCATGGTAGTCGTTGATCTGCTGCAGGAGATCGACGTAGGCCAGGCGCGACTGCTCGATCTGGCGGTCCTTGGAGTCGACGATGCTCTCGTGCAGCACCGCCTTGAAGGAGGCGTAGGAGACCCAGAGGCCTGCGGTCAGCAGCGTCGCCGCCGCGAACATCTGGATCCTGGAGCCGACCCGCAGGTAGCGGACCCGCCCGTCGACCCGCAGATAGAATTCCCGTTCGACGAAACAGCGCCTCATGAAAGCGCGAAACCTGCTCTCCGCCTGCCTCTGCATAACCTTCGGTCCCTACCCTCTCAAGACTTCGCCCTTGCCCTACAAGCCGCACCGAGGGTGCGCCCTTTGCTCGGGACTCCGCGATCACGCCTGCGGCCAATCGGATGTCCTGTCGTCCAGGACTCCCGCGCCAGTGCGCTTGCGGTTATGGACCGGTTGCCCCCCGGTTCCAGGCGTCCCGCCGCCAGTCGAGACAAGGGATTATCCCTCTCTCCTGGCGCTAAGACTAGGGTCTAATCGTTTTAAATACCCTTAACCCTGAGACAAAGGGTCAAGAGATTTCAAAGCACTAGACACAAAGCCGCTGACACGGAAAAGCTAGGGAATCTCTGAGGTCTTATGGTTAATCGATCCGCCGGGACGGCCAGCGGCCGGCGATACGGCGTGGCTGGCGCACGCGCATCGCGGTCGGCGAATCGGGCCGATCCACCCTCTCGATTCCCCGCTCCCGGCAGGTTATCCACAGGTCCGGCGCGGTCCTCAGCCCTCTTTGGTCCTGAAGGTCCGCTCGACATAGGCGACGATCTCCTCGACGCAGCCGGCGATGTCGGACTTCGCCGTGTCGACCACCATCTCAGGCGAAGCCGGCGGCTCGTAGGGCGCCGAGACCCCGGTGAAATCGGCGATCTCGCCAGCCCGGGCCTTCTTGTAGAGGCCCTTGGGGTCGCGCTCCTCGCAGGTCGCGAGGTCGGCCTTGACGTAGACCTCGTGGAACAGGCCGGGCGCCGCCGCGCGGGCGCGGTCGCGGTCCGCCTGATAGGGCGAGATGAAGGCCGTGATGCAGACCAGGCCGGCGTCGGCGAAGAGCGCCGCCACCTCGCCGATGCGGCGGATGTTCTCGGCGCGGTCGTCGGGCGAGAAGCCGAGGTTCTTGTTGAGCCCGCGGCGCACGTTGTCGCCGTCCAGCACGTAGACCTGCAGGCCGCGCTTGAACAGCCGCTGCTCGACCTCCATGGCCAGGGTCGACTTGCCGGCGCCCGACAGGCCGGTGAACCAGAGCACGCCGCCGGTGTGGCCGTTGACCTGGGCGCGGCTGTTGGTCTCGACGCTGTGCTCGACGCTGTAGATGTTGGTCGATTTGACCGTCATCACGCTGCGCTGGTCGGGATAGCCCTCCAGGGAGATCACGCCGCCGGCGACGGTGTCGTAGCCGTCGATCAGCACGCAGCGACCGGTCCGGGCGCTGCGGGCGTACTCGTCCAGGGCCAGAACCTCGCGGCTGCGCAGGACGACGGTGCCGACGCCGTTCCGCTCCAGGGTCTCGGCCTGGCCCTTCGCCAGGGAGTTGGTGTCGATGACGGCGTCCAGCGCCTCGACCGTGACCCGCGCCTCGCGGGTCGCGAGCTTCACCTTGAGGCTGTCGCCGACCTTGAGCGGCTTGCGGCCGAGCCAGAACAGGGTCGTCCGGAAGACGTTGGACAGGTTCGGCGGGTTGAACTCGTGGCTGCCGATCTCGCCGCGCTCGACGAAGACCTGCTGGTCGAGGGTGATGCCGACCGACTGGCCGGCGCTGGCCGAGACCGGCTTGGGGTCGACGTTCCAGGCCTCGATCGAGCGGACCTTGGCGGTCTTGTTGGAGGGCGAGAAGACCAGGGTGTCGCCGACCCGCAGGACGCCGGTCTCGATGCGCCCGGCGATGATCCGGCGGTCGTCGAACTTGTAGACGTCCTGCACCGGAAAGCGCAGCGGCTGATCGACCGGCGCCGAGCTGGACTGCAGGCGGTCGAGCGATTCCAGCACCGTCGGGCCGTCGTACCAGGGCATCTGGGCCGAGGGCTTGGCGATGTTGTCGCCTTCCCGCGCCGAGATCGGCACGATGAAGTTGGGCTCGATGCCCAGCTTGCCGAGATACTCGGTCACCTCGCCCGAGACGGTGGCGAAGCGCTCCCGGTCGTAGCCCACGAGGTCCATCTTGTTGACCGCGACGGTGACCTGCCGGATGCCCAGCAGGTAGAGCAGGTAGCCGTGGCGCTTGGTCTGCTCCTGCACGCCCTCGCCGGCGTCGACCACCAGGACCGCCGCCTCGGCGTTGGCGGCGCCGCTGATCATATTCTTGATGAACTCGTGGTGGCCGGGCGCGTCGATGATCACCACGTCGCGCTTGAAGGTGCGGAACCAGATCCGCGTCGTGTCGATGGTGATCGCCTGGTCGCGCTCGGCCTGGAAGGCGTCGAGGACGAAGGACCACTCGATCGGCATGCCGCGCTTGGCGCTGACCGCCTTCAGCTCCTCGAGCTTGCCCTCGGGCAGCGAGTCCGTGTCGTAGAGGAGCCGGCCGATCAGGGAGGACTTGCCATGATCGACGTGGCCCACGATGACGAGGTGCAGGGGCTGCTGGGTCGCCGGAAGGATCGCACGTTTCTCAGCCATGGCGTGCCTCACATGTATCCGGTGGCCCGAAGCTGCTCGAAGGCATCCTCGGACTCGTGGTCCATGGCGCGGCCGGCCCGCTCGGGCGCCTTGGTCGTCTCCAGCTCCTCGATGATCTCGTCGATCGTCGCGGCCTCGGACTCGATGGGAAAGGTGATGTCCTTGTCGCCCAGCGAGCGGTAGCGCTTGCCGTCCTTCGCGAAGTAGAGCGGCACCAGGGGGATGGCCTCGCGCTTGATGTAGCGCCAGATGTCGATCTCGGTCCAGTGCAGCAGCGGATGGATCCGGACATGCGTGCCGGCCGGGAAATCGGTCTTGAACTGGTCCCAGAACTCCGGCGGCTGGTCGCGGAAGTCCCATTCCCCGCTCTCGGCGCGCGGGCTGAAGACCCGCTCCTTGGCGCGGGTGGCCTGCTCGTCGCGCCGGATGCCGGCGATGATGCCCTGGAAGCCGTGCTTCTCGATCGCCGCCTTGAGGCCCAGGGTCTTGCGCTCGGCGCTGCGCCGCGCCGGCGGCAGATCGGCGGCGACGGCTTCCAGCGGCGGGCAGTCCTCGACCAGGAGGTCCAGCTCCCACTCCTTGGCGTAGCGCTCGCGGAAGGCGTACATCTCCTCGAACTTCTTCCCGGTGTCGACGTGCATCAGGGGAAAGGGCACCTTGCCGAAGAAGGCCTTGCGGGCCAGCCAGACCATGACGTTGGAGTCCTTGCCCAGCGACCACAGCATGGTCAGGGGCCGGATCCGGTTGTAGGCCTCACGGAGGATGAAGACCGACTGGGCTTCCAGTTCGTCGAGATGCTGCATGGCTGTCTGGCGTTTTGTTTTGGGAATGGCGGGGCGATAACCCTTTTGAACCGCCGAAGCAACCGATTTCGACGCCCCTGGCCATGCGCCACAAACATGTCAGACGTGAGCGCGGCCCAATGACCTCAACAGGGCTTCGATCTCCTGGCCCGGATCCGGGGCACGCATGATCGGCCCCATGACCGCGACCCCGGCGGCCCCGGCCCGGAGGCAGTCCGGCGCCGTCCCGGCGGTGACCCCGCCCAGGGCGACGACCGGGCAGGCTGCCCGGCGGACCAGGGCCCGCAGGCCCTCCGGCCCGAGCGCCGGCCCGTAGCCCGGCTTGCTGGCGCTGAGGAAGACGGGGCTGACCGTGACATAGTCGGCGCCGGCGGCCGCGCCGAGCTCCGCCTCGTCGTGGACGGAGATCCCGATCAAGGCCTCGGACCCTAGTCTTTCGCGCGCCGCGGCGACGTCGGCGCCGGCCGGCAGATGCACCCCGGCGGCACCGGCCCCGGCGGCTCCGGCCGCGGCTCCGGGCGTACCGTGCAGGGTCACGCTGGCGTCGTAGCCTTTGCCCAGGGCGACCAGAGCGCGCAAAAGCCCGAGACGGCTATCCGGGTCCAGGTCCTTCTCGCGCAGGGACAGCCAGCGGGCGCCGGCCCGAAAGGCCGCCTCGGCCAGATCCGGAAGATCGTGTTCCGCCTGGCGCCGATCGGTGATGATCAACAGCGGCGGGGCCGGCAAGGCCCGGCCCGGGCTCACGACCCGATCAGGCCGAGCTGCGGGCTCGAGGCCTCGGCGTGCCTGAGGCGCGGAATCCGGCCGGCCCGCCGGGCCGCGTGTCCGGCCCGCACCGCGTCGCGCATGGCGGCGGCCATCGCGACGGGGTCGCGCGCCCGGGCGATGGCGGAATCGATCATCACGGCGTCGCAGCCCAGCTCCATCGCCATGGCCGCGTCCGAGGCCGTCCCGATCCCGGCGTCCAGCACCACCGGCACCGGGCTCTGGGCGCAGATCAGCTCGATGTTGTAGGGGTTGCAGATTCCCTGGCCCGAGCCGATGGGCGCGCCCAAGGGCATGACCGCGGCGCAGCCCAGGTCGGCGAGCTTCTGGCAGAGCACCGGATCGTCGGTGCAGTAGGGCAGCACGGTGAAGCCCTCGCCGACCAGTTCGCGGGCCGCGGCCAGCAGTTCTTCGGCGTCGGGATAAAGGGTCTCGCGGTTGCCGATCACCTCCAGCTTGACCCAGTCGGTCTCCAGCGCCTCCCGGGCCAACTGGGCGGTCAGCACCGCGTCGCGGGCCGTCGCGCAGCCCGCCGTGTTGGGCAGCAGGGCGCAGCGGCCGCCAAGCAGGTCGAGCATCGACTCGGCATAGCCCTCCAGGCTGACCCGGCGGATCGAGACCGTCACCACCCCGGCGCCGCTGGCCTCCAGGGCGTCGAGCAGCACCTGCTGGTTGGGAAAGCGCGCCGAGCCCAGGATCAGCCGGGACTCCAGGCTGTGCTTGCCCAGGGTCAGTCGATCGCTCTTGCCATTGCTCATGCTTGTCACTCCTGCCCGCCCGGCCCTGGCTCAGCCGCCGGCGAAGGGCTTCACGATCTCGATACGGTCGCCGTCCGCCAGGACCTGCCGCGCCCAGTCGCGGCGCGGCACGACCGTCCCGTTGACGGCAACGGCGACGCCGCGCGCCTGGGGGTCGACGCCCGCGCTTTGCAGCAGCTCGACGACGGTCTCGGCGGTCAAGGCCGCGGCCTCGCCGTTGACGACGATGCGCGCGGCCATCACTCGCCGCCCGCCGCCTGGCGCGGCGGCTCCTGGCCTGGCTGGAAGCGCGCCAGGGTGAAGCCGCGGATCGGCTGCGGCACGCCGCCCTCGAGGATCGCCCGGCTGACGTAGTCCGCGGTCGCGGGCGCCAGCAGGATCCCGTTGCGGTGATGGCCGGTCGCCAGATAGAGGCCCTCGATCGGCCCCGGGCCGAGGATCGGCGCGTCGTCGCGGCTGGTCGGCCGGAACCCGACCCACATCTCGGCGATCGGCAGCTCCTCGATCGCCGGAACCGCCCGCCAGGCCGCCTCCAACACGCCGAACACGCCGCCCGCCGTCAGGCTTTCGTCGAAGCCGCGCTCCTCCACCGTGGCGCCGATGATCAGGCGCCCGTCGTCGCGCGGCACCATGTAGATCCGCGGCGCCCAGAGGACGTGGCGCAGCAGGGGCTCGGCCGGGTCCATCGACAGCGCCAGCATCTGGCCCTTGACCGGCCGCACCGGCGGCCGCAGCGCCTCGGAGAGGCCGTCGATCTGCCGCGACCAGGCCCCGGCCGCCAGCACCACGGCCTCGGCGGCAAAGCTCCTGTCGTTGACGACGACCCCGGCGGCGTGCCCCGCCGCGGTCTCGATGGCGGCCACGGCGACGTTCTCCTGCAGCTCGCCGCCGGCGCGCAGGAAGGCCTCCTTCAAGGCCAGGACCAGCAGACGGTTGTCGACCTGATGGTCGGCTGCGCTGTAGACCGCCGCGGGGGCGCTGGTCCTGAGGTAGGGCTCGCGTGCCCGCGCCTCCCCGCCGTTCAGCCATTCCAGCTCGATGCCGAGGCCGCGCTGGAACTCGTAGTTGAAGCGGAGCTCCTCGACGTCGTCGCGGTTGAGCGCGGCGACCAGGGTCCCTTCCTCACGGTAGCCGATCGTCCGGCCGCTGGCGGCTTCGAGCTCGCGCCGAAAGGCCGGCCAGAGCCGCTGGCTCTCCAGGGTCAGCTGAAGCAGCGGCTCCTCGCCGGGCTCGCACTCGACCCCGGCGGCCAGCATGCCGGCCGCCGCCCAGGAGGCGCCCTGGCCGGCGCCGCCGCGGTCGAAGACGGTGACGTGGCAGCCGGCCTCGGCCAGCCGCCAGCCGATGCCGAGCCCGCAAACGCCGGCACCGATCACGGCGACCCGGGGGCCGCCGGAAGCATCGTAGGGTCTGGAACCAGTCATCGAGAGGCTCCCTTCGCTGGCATGATCCAGATCAGGTTCTGTGGGTGTGCTCTCAGCCGGCTCGCGGTTCCAGAGACTCCGCGACCGGCACCCCAGCCTATAGCGTCGTTAGCGTCATTTAAGTGTAGCGCAGTCCGAGCGCAAGGCGCCAGAAGGAAGCGCGCGCAGCTCCGACTGGATCACGGCCCCGCCGCGCCTGTAGAGTGGCGGCCAAGCCAACAAGAATGACGAGCATCGCAAGGGAGTCGCACGTGACCATCGAGCTGTATACCTGGAGCACCCCCAACGGGAGGAAGGCCTCGATCGCCCTCGAGGAGATGGACCTCCCCTACACTGCCCACCCGATCAACATCACGAAGGACGAGCAGTTCGATCCGGACTTCCTGAAGATCAGCCCGAACAACAAGATCCCCGCGATCGTCGATCCGGAGGGACCGGACGGCGCGCCCTTCGCGCTCTTCGAGACCGGCGCCATCCTGATCTACCTGGCGGAGAAGACCGGACGCTTCCTGCCGCAGGACGCCAAGACTCGGCACGTCTGCATGCAGTGGCTGATGTGGCAGATGGGCGGCTTCGGGCCGATGCTGGGCCAGGCTCACCACTTCCGCCGCTTCGCGCCGGAGCAGATCCCCTATGCGGTCGAGCGCTACACCAAGGAATCGGCCCGGCTCTATGGCGTGCTCGACAGCCGCCTGGCCGAGGCGGCCTATCTCGCCGGCGACTACAGCATCGCGGACATGGCGACCTTCCCCTGGGCGGCCCGCCACGAATGGCAAGGCATCGCGCTGGAGGACTATCCGAACGTCAAACGCTGGTACGATGGGATCGCGGCGCGGCCTGGCGTGGCGCGCGGGATGGCGGTGCCGTCCTAGCCGGCCGGCCGGGGCCGGCTTCGCCGGAGTGGTATGCGCGGTGCCTAGTGGGCGGCGCGGGGACGGCCGCGGGAACGCTTCGGGAAGCTGACCACCGCACCGGGGTCCGGGCGGCCGGCCAGAGCGAGGAGCTCGCCGCGGCACTGCTCGAGGGCCGACAGCTCGCGGGCGTCTTCCCGATCGTAGATCTCGACACAGCTGAGCTTGATCTCGACGAGATCGATCAGGGTCTCCAAAGTGCGCTTCGATAGGGTCATCTGAACCCCTCCCTTGCGAGGTCTCTCTCGGCGAAAAGTCTGCAAGGTTTTTCGCTAAAATAGCGTGAAGCGAAAGTTCCCAGCGGGTTAACCCTGTGACGAACCTGGCCGAGCCGGCGGCCGCTCCGCCCCGGAGCCTGTCTCGGGCAGGCCTGGATGCTGCTCTCTAGATGCTCCTGTAGAGCTCGACCGCCTGCTCCAGTTCGATCGCCAGCTCGTGGCTGGTTTCCAGCAGCCTCGGGATCTCTTGCTTCGGCACCGCCTCTCCGCCCGCGACGCGCTCCAGGACCGGCGACAGCCGGCCCCAGAGTTCCAGCGCGGCGCGGAAGCGCGCCCGCAGGGACCAGGTCGGTGCCGCCAGAAGCTGCAAACCGCTGTCGCCGCGCATCAGGCCCGTCAAGGTCCGGCCGAAGCGCGCCTGCTGCTTCAACAGCTTTGCGCGATAGGCGTCGGGTCGATGGCCATAGGCGATCAGGAGGGTTCCGGCGACGATCTCGTGGATGAGCGCCCGCTGCTCCTCGGTCCGGCTGATCATGCTGGTCCGCAACGAAAAGGTCTGGCCGCCGGTCGCGTAGTACTGCACCTCGTCGATCAGCTCCCGGGTCGCGACCGCCAGGGGATCGATGCACTCGGCGACGATGGCGACGTCCTTGGGCGTCACCTCGCCCCGGGCGACGATCCGGCGCACCACCGGGCCGAAGACCGACCACTCGCGCTCCAGCCGGGCCAAGCGCTTCAGGATCTTCGGATGAGACATCGTCTCCAGGCCCAGGTCGGCATCGCCGTGACGCAGGCCGGTGATGATGCGGCTGAAGTCTCTGTTCTGCTCCGCCAGGGTCCCCAGCGACCGCCCCGGCTCCGAAGCGAGAGCGATCAGCAGGGCATGGGTCGTCATGGTCTGGGACAGGGCCTGGAGACGGCCTGCCATATGCAGGGTCTGGATGTTTCGCGTGATGTCCAGATCGCCGCGTATCGTGATGGGACGCTCCGGAGCCGCGAGCACGGCTCCGACCCAGAGCGTCGCTGCCACGACGGCGAAGGCGGTTCCGATGACGGCTGCTTGCTTGGCCATGGTGCAGGTCCCTTTCGCACGCTCGAGGTACAACCGGTCCTTGCCGGAACGGCGTCTCAGCGATCCGCAAGATTCGCCCTCGGGCGAGGCGCAGATCGGATCTCTCAACGGCACGAAAGGCTGCACTGCGAGAAGCAGCCCCGGAATCTCCGAGCTTCAGGGTGAGGCCGACAAGGTGAAGCCCGCATTAAGCCTCGATCACGAAGCCGGCCGCTCGGATCACTGTTCGGTGATCCACAGGGCCGGGTCGCATGACCTCTGGCGCAAGGCTCGGCGGTCTTGCCCGGCGGATCGGGAAAGCCGGGCAACAACGGC
>JAAUYG010052647.1_pt1 | contig 18858 bp, 14 predicted proteins | sample 7278091 | NCBI WGS metagenome assembly JAAUYG01 (sample SAMN14350201, study PRJNA611818) | marine sediment metagenome | isolation source: surface marine sediment (0.6m) | place: French Polynesia: Moorea | collected 2018-08
CATGCCACTATAATAAACCACTACTACTACTACCACTACTACTACTACTACTACTACTACTACTACTACTACTACTACTACTACTACTACTACTACTACTACTACTACTACTACTACTACTCTACTGTTGCTGCTGGTGCTGGTACTGCTGCTTGCTAGTGCTGCTGCTGCTATAGCTAAACACGTCTTTATATATTAAGTAATGTGATTAATGTAAGCGTATTCGACATGGGCGCATTTCGAGTGTAATGTGTGTAAGTCTGCATAAAGCAATTCTCTCCAAACAGCCCAGCTCACTAACAAGAGGACTTCGTGCGTGCTCTACTTAAACAGGATTTCGATTTTCGACTTGAAGCTGATTTTGAAAAACAAATACACCTGCACCAAGCGCTTCGAATAGCTTTGGCAGCAGACAATTATATATATTATTTCCATCCACACAAGCCCAGTTCCAAACCTGAGAAAAATTCCTCCACCACACTGACAGAAGAAAATGATCCGCAAAGACAACTTTTCATTAGCTCAGCTAGTAGCATACTAGCTGCGGTAACCTTGTCAAGTGAAAACGCTCCCCCTCCTCCACCCCACCCCCACCCCCCCAAAAAATGTGACAGTGGAAAAATCCGCCCACCCATAGCTTTGCAATGACGGCTATATACAAAGGGATTTCGGTTTAGTTTTCATCTTGGTAATTTGCAAAGCTAACTTTCATGAGGCATTGAAAAAGATTCGGTGGCAATTTCTGTATTGAATAAACCTGAAATGACCTACGGGTCAAATTCTTCAAAGTACCCTACATATATACACTGAAGGCTGTAGCAGTGAATTCCAGCAGTCCCTGCATGTTGTATGTTAACCATGTATGGCTGCAGATGTACTCTAAAGCAAAAAAAAAAAAAAAAAAATAGGACAGTGGAAAATGGAGCTGGCCCATGTTCGCATTGCTTCTACCATTGTCATGGGTGAGCGAGGACTGAGATAAGGCTAAAATAGAGTCACATTGCATCGGACCTTTCAAAGTCACTACGTAAAGATCAAGTCTTTTATCATAGTGCCATCCTACACATGTGACATGTACATGATGTTTAACTTCCCAAGCAGTGTTCACGAAGAATGTATGTCCTATTTCTGGCTGATTTATAGCTATTGCTTTCTGATTTATGAGGTCTGGAAATAAGTAAATTGAACTTGTCCTTTCTATATCATTCACTGACAATTACACTGAGATTGATCCCCAAATATATAATTTTTAATAGTACTGTTGAGAATATATACCCGAAAGTAAAACAGTGAATATGTACCCTCATATATACTGTAAAATCTCAGTAAATAATTAAATGTTTATATAAAATATATACTATATATATTACATACCCCCCTATCCATATAGGATTACCATTACGTTTATCTATGTTTGAGCAGGATTTAGCAATTATAGACACACGGAATTTCTTCTTTTATTTTATCCAGCCAATATTTCGTAACTCGAATCAACTCTTGGATCCACACAAAACGTTGATCGTAAGGTAGTTTAAGAGATATATTATTATTATTTCACAGACACGCACGCGCACGAACGGATGTTGAATCTAAAAGCGGAAACCTTACACAGCGGGATTTACTTGAACAAAAAAGCTCACGTATGCGTTGCCTTGGTCATTTTAAACCTAGACTTTAATTATCTAGAAGAACATTTAATATTGAAATGGGCGTATTTATGTTTGCAATGTCTGGGTAGCTGGGGGTAGTGTTTGTCTCAAATATAGCACTTCACAGTTCCGATATGATGTCGGATCAACGGTGACAAATGCTGTTGGTGCAGCCTGCGACATTTGCGGGTAGGTGATTTTGTCACACGTTACTTTCTTTAGCTTTACGAAATACAATGTATGTGAATAAATTTGACGTATGGGGGGAATTTTTGCGACAAATTAGGGTTGTGATATTTAAGGCACGGGTAATTGCGACATATAAGCATGATAAGGATTAATCAGTGTCCCCAGTCGGAAGAGGAGGCTGTAGCCAGACGCTCACCTTTGACATGTCAGACAGTTATAGCTAGTTGTGACGTATGAGGATGTGCCTCCAATCAAAGGCAAGGAATTTATTTGGCTAGCTATGACGCTCACGTCCCTTACAACAAATCCAACCTGGTCCCAGCTGCGGCGGCGCCGTGTTAATTGCTGCCTGAGACAAATCCCGTAGATTCATCAAGAGGAAAGCCAGAATATATTAGGCCTTTAGATGTACTTATCCTACGATTCCAGGATGTATATTTATTATACCCAGCTGATTATACCCATCTTAAAACCGGTCATTGGTAATGAAAGAAAAAAAATGTGGACAGATAAGACGGAAATGTCCCTCGATCTTATGGCCTGGAAGTCCAGACAGACTAACCTAGTTGCTATAGTGTGGTTATTTTCGACACTGGTCCAACAATTCCACATATTAATTTCTGTCTCAAAACGACAAAGGCTTCGAATTTATTATTCGATAATGGTATGCGTCTATCCGTTAGATTGTACTGATTTCTGAGTACCAAAGAGGTCTCACTCAGCACAATCACACCAGAAGAACAGGGTTATATCTGCTATTCTTTATCATATAAGACACAACTTTATGCAACATCGGTACAGTAATAACAGCAACAACAACAACAACAACAAAAAACACATTAGCATAATGTCATTTACTGACACGACATTGCATGGAAATTTGATATGATTGAATGACATGGCTTGCTGGGTACAAGGGCACGTCTGAAGAAAAGACAACTATATGATCATAGTATGCGTAAATCTGTCAAATAAACCAGAGATTAATATTCTGTCTGCCTCATAATAGAATACAGTCTGCTAAATATTGTAAAATGTCATCATAAAACGTTCAAAATAGATAAAACACAAAGTCTGACACTGATCTGACAACGGTGCATCCCATCGTAAACTCTGACCCTTAAAACTCCTTTTCAGACCTAATTTAAAGTATTCCCTCAATTGCTCCATAAGAAGGCACCGTCGTACTTAAAACTGTATATAACATACAGATATGCAGTAGCGTATGTAGTGCAGTAGACCATAAATTACATTGTATGTTACCTGGCACAAAGGCAGACAAAAGCCTGGTCTGGCGAGTGTTAAATCATCACCTTGCAAGGCAAAAATACTCATTAATTTCTTGTAACATTTGGGGCAGGTGGAGCTATGGCTGGAGCCGGAAGACTGCAATGTATGGTGGCCATTTAACAAGGCCAAAATAACGCTCGTTCGAGGGAGACGGCTGTCATATTTTGCGACCAAATGACCATGTAATGCCGACACCAGCCTGTGAGAAACAGGCACCGTTATAGACAAATGACCGGGTCGTCCTGGCAGGTGTCACAGGAAGGATGGAGACGCGAGACGGCCGATGTATGCCCCCTGGGCCATGACACGGTCCCACACACACGCACGCGTGCGCGTGCACGCATGAGGAGCGGAGTGTTCTTTAGTGGGAATTTCAGTGCTGCAATCATCGCACCGAACTTTCCGAAAAAGGGGTGGAAGCTGTAAGCTTTTATTTTCCATGGTAACAGAGAGCAATTCAGAGCAGAAGGATGTGGGTGATTCTACTTTATCATATGCTGAATCTGGGGATTAGTGTGGTGCAGTCGGCGCTTCAAGGTTAGTTTTTTTTGTCTTTGTGCCCCCTCCCCTTGTTTGCTTTCCAAGACTCAGACCTTACAGCAGAATCGAAACTCTGAAATGGGTGCTTTGAAGTAGTTAAAAAGCAGACTGTTTGGTATGTTGTAGTAAACGTGTCGCGGGTATAACACGATTTCTGCAGTGAAGTAGTTTACTAACCTAAACCGTGTTTTATTATACATGTAGCAGAACGTTGCACTCGATTTAATCATTAGCAGCTCACTCTGGTAACGTCGTATATACACCAATATTACTTAGTAGTACACAATATTACAGTAGTATACTGTCACAACTGTGGATATCAAGAGTACTGAACAAGCATTCTTTTGTTTTTATTTATTCGAGTAAGCTTTGTAACTTCATTATAGAAAGCTATTGAGAGCAATCCGGGAGAAAGAGTAAATTTAAATCTTAAAAATTATTTGAAAGAAGACTTCCGGTCACGTGTAAAGAGCTTCCTAACCTTGCATTTAGGGCCTAACAAAAGCACTAGCAACGAAATATCCCCTAAATATTTATGGGCAAAATTATATGCTAAAATGAAGTAATTCTGATTACTAGCACATCACTAGTCCATCGGGTTTCATGTTAAGATTTGTTTCGCGATGCCCAAACGTATGTTCGACGCTGGTGACCCACCCCTCACATTTTTATTATGTTTTGTGCTCTAACCTGACTTAGCTTTGCAAAATCTGTCGATTGAAAGAATGCCCATAATAAATAATTTTCGAACATTCTTCAACAGAAATGGAAACCTTAGAAATAAGGTTACGCTTGGGAATACGTTCAAATAAAGGGGGGCTCCTCTGCTGGCACCTCAATAGTTCACGATGTTGGCGCTACCGCAGATGGTCCAAGAGATCGTACTTCTTTCTATGGTGTCATGTCGAACGCTTTCCGCTTATTTTTTATTACAGAAGTTGGCCCCTGTGATTTCCAGGGTCAGAGAGTAGACCCCCAGGACTGCCATGCCTACCTCCAGTGCTCCGATGGACGCCTGTACCGGTACGAGTGTGGGAGACAGGCAGCGTTTGACCCCGCTACTCTCACCTGTGTCACACCGCTGCCAGAGCACTTAAACTGTGGAGCACGGGGATTTGAAGAAATTGAGAAAGGTAGGAAGGCAACAGGGGAGGGGAGCACGTTATGGAGTATACTAATGATATAGAAACTACATGGCATTAAATTAGCCTCCACGTTCTCGTTGAAGTAACATAGAGTATTCAGACATTGCCAGAACCATGATGGACAGTCCCCATTGGTCTAAAGGGAAAGTGACATGTCCCCTTTTGACAAACATGATGATCCGGAGCAGTGCATGATATTTACAAGGAAACAATTTGTGCCGCAATTTGACAATTTTGAGACAAAGACCCAGCCTATAATTATAACACTGTCGACCAAGGTCATTCCCAAGTATATATCTTACAGCAATGAAGTACATGTACACTTATCATCCATGCCCAACCGTTTCGTGTTACCTGGTCAGATTGCCAAATCGCGCTAGTCGAAGTATGGGGCACTGTCGGGCGGTTTATGAAGACCCGCTTTTCTAGCTTAATTAGTAATGGAATCACCCCAGAAAAAGGAATTAGAATGACAACTCAGTATTTGAGTCAGAAATAAGACCCCAAAGAAAATAAGCCGACATTCCCATTGGTGTAAGACGATCCTGATGAAGTGTGGGATACTATTATCTTGCAGGGAGGGTGGTGGTGGATTGGGGAGTTATAGCACCAAATAACTTAAAGAGATCTACTTTATTCAGGCACACGTTAGGTTATACTAAACACAGCTTTAAGATAACTAATGTCCCATGGTGCTTTAGACATAGAATTTATAGAACATCTTTCTATGTCTTGAAATTATACGAAGCACTGCAAGTAAAGTACAGTTGCAATTTATCAAGATGAATAACAACCAAATAACGTAATTAGTTCTAGGAAAATGCATTATATTAGCGTCACATTATCGAAGATTGATAACTGGCGTGTAGTGCTAACAGTAACCATAACCGCATAACGTCAACATATGATCTCAGTCATCTCCAGGGAAGCAACGCCAATATACAGCAAGGTATGGCGACTAATAGCATTGCAACTACTTAGGCAATAGCATGAATGAGCAACTGTTTCCGTTAACGAGGCGCCTTTGAAAAAGTGCTAGGAATGACCCCAATGGAACGTGCGACCTCTGACTTACCTGAGAACGTGAAACCCCTGAAGCTCTTTTGTGTTCATTTCGCTCTACAGACACTGAGATACAAGCAAAGTTTGAAAGCGTGCACCGAATGCCCCAAACCCAAAATTGACCTCGAATACCCAAAGCACGTGGTAGAACACATTGTACACCTGCCCGTGACGCCCAAATGTTCGGCCGTTTCGCTCTGTGGGAAACGGTTTCCTAGTTAAAAGTCGATGAAAAGTCCACCAAATGACCTCAAATTAACGTTGAGACCGCCGAATCACCCCAAAGTGACGTTGATCAGACGTAAACGAGATACTACAAAAGTGGGGCAAAAGTTTTTTTTTTTTTTTTTTTTTTCATTTAGCTCCGCGATTAGACGTTCTGGAGATGATTGCAATTTTTCATTTTTTTCCCTTTGGCCATCATGTTATTTTTTTATCTTTTATGAAAATTGTTAACTTTTAATTTAAAATTTCTAGTATGGCCACTAATAGCATTGCAACTACTTGGGCAATAGCATGAATGAGCATGCGCAACTGTTTCCGCTTACGAGGCGACTTTGAAAAAGTGCACCGAATTACCCCAATGGAACGAGCGACCTCTGATGTACCTGAGAAGGCCTTTTGTGTTCATTTCGCTCTAAAGACACTGAGATACAAGCAAAGTTTGAAAGCGTGCACCGAATGCCCCAAACCCAAAATTGACCTCGATACCTTGTATACCCAAAACACGTAGAACACATTGTACACCCCCCACCCCCACCCCCTCCACGTGACGCCCAAATTTTCGTTGGTTTTGCTCTATGGGAAACGGTTTCCTAGTTAAAAGTCGATGAAAAGTCCACCATATGATCTCAAATTAACGTTGAGACCGCCGAATCACCCCTAAGTGAGGTTGACGTCAGACGTAAACGAGATACTACCACGGAGGCAAACATTTATTTCTTCATTTAGCTCCACGATTAGACGTTGAACTTCTCGAGATGATTGCAATTTTTCATTTTTTTTCCATTGGCCATCATGTTAATTTTTTATCTTTATTTGTGAAAATTTTAACTTTTAATTTATAAATTCCAGCAAGTAGATTTCGCTTTTGTGTGGACTGTCACATTGGGGTCCCTAGTACGCAAAGATTTTTGGGAAAGGAATCCTCATTGTGGGAGGGATAGGGTTTTGAAAAAAAAAAACGATTTTCAGAGAAAAAAAAAACACAAGTGAACTGAATGACCTCACACTGACATTGAAACGCCAAAGATGAAAAATATCGACATGTGTAAAATACTTATTCTGGAAGCCCAACTCTACGATTATTTGTGTTCAAGATTATTGTAACCTCCCCCCCCCGGCCACAATGATAATTTTCCATCATTTTATTTATTTATTCATTTATTTATTTATTTATTTATTTATTTATTTATTTATTTATTTACGTATTTACTTTCAAATTTCTTGAAACTAACTTTTCAATGGACTGTCACAATAAGACTAAAGTTTGGTTGTAAAGGGGTTGCAACTGTGAGAGAAGTAGCGTTTTGAAATTTTGATTCTCTGAAAAATGCAAGTGCATCGAATAAACCCAAAGTGATCTCATGACTTGTGCTAAATACCAAAAGGTCTAAATTCGTCTCGCTCTAGGATTCGCCGTTATCGAGATAACTGCCATATTTCATTTTACCATTGGCCAAAATGTTCGATTGGAAGCCTTTTGATATAATAATAAAATAATGTATTTTTTAAATTTAAAGATTCTAACAACTAAATTTTTGTGTGAAATGTCACGGTGTCCCTGTAAACAAGCTTTGGCCTTCCACGCTAAGTTTAGTTGTTAGAATTCTAACAAAAGGTAAATCTCGGAAGAGCCCTATAGGCAAAATGCTACGAAATTTTCATTGTATTGGTATAAGAAATGTGGAAGGAGTCGAGTTTTGACCTTTTCACTTCTGTATGGTTCTATGTTAACGAAAACGAAAGAAACATTAAAATTCAAAATGAAAATTTAAAACAAACCGAAGAAAATGGCGTAGGTATATATAACTACTTTCCTCGCAAAAAATGATGTCAACTTGCTTGACGGTTTCTCAGAAAACGAATTTTACGGGCGACGGGCCACGGCAATAGCTCTCTTGGCACCGTCCAACAGAGTGAAACCCAAGGGTGGGGGTGGATGGAATTATTACAGAACGGGTAGGGAGGAGTCTTATGACTTTATTCACCTTGTGTGATAAACACTATCGGCCAAAATAATTGCCACACACATATACAATTAGGTATTTTTATCTTCTTAAAACTCTCAACGAAAAATTTTCTGAGTAGCATGACATTTAAAAATAACGTTTGTGAATCTTTAATTAGCCATAGTTGAGTTTTTTGACCAGATAGCTACTGGATTGTGACAAACCATTCTATTCCAAACTACATCGGAAATGCATGAGACCACCACTTTGGCCGATATACGCACACTATCCCCAAATATCGACGCTCGACTTGATGACAAGCTGCACTCTTAAATGTCGATGCCCTCGGCTCCGTGGAATGTCGGCCCTGTGTCGGCCCTGCTGTGTGTTAGTCACTACTCTGCCTTGCAGTCAGATACATGTAGCCTAGTGGTAAACTTTCTCGACTGTTGTCTTCAGCAAGCAGCCTTAAGGGAAGCCAACTGGTGGCCACCGTCGCCAAAAGCACCGCCGTGACAGCAAATATTGAGAAAGGAGAAGATGGCAAATTACCGTCGTTTTTTTCTTTTCTTTCTTGATCTTCACTGCACTGAAACGAAAGGATTCCGAGATAAATATAACAAATATGCTCCAATATTGAATCCATGCTACGATCATGGTATTCAAACTTCCCCTGTTGAATCGAATCAACCGTATATCCCCGCGTCCTTGATCATGTTGATATAATACACAGAAAGCAAGCTCATTGGACCAGATGCCAACTGCATCAGTCATCACGTTCTCATACATATTTATGTTGACACTTACCATTACCAGTACTCGCCAGGGTTCAATCAGATATTGCCCTTGATGGCGATGAGCTATACATTATATATGCAGAAAGTATAAGTGACGCTAGCTCAACAGCAACCATGAGCTCATACATTCGTATAGTGCCACAGTCAAGGCGAATATTCTCCGTAATATTTTCTTTCATCCAGAAGCAAATTAGAAATAGCCATAGAATCAGCACATATGGAGAACGGTTGTCCATTTGTATTCAGCATAAATAATGATTTTTCTGGTCCACATATATATGATTTTTCTGGTCCACATATAATTACTATGTCATTTAGCGTGTATGCGCCACAGTGGCTACCTGTTATGCCGATCTACATGTGCATGTGTTTTGCAGCCCGAAAGACCTAATTGGGACTATTTAAACCCATTGGCGGGAAAAATTTACGGCGATGCCTGAAGCACGAGAAAATGCGCGAAAATCAAGCAGGGTTATTATTGGCCAAAGCTTCTTGAAGCGACAATGTCATTGGCTAAACACATGTTGGGATTTTTGTGGCGCATAATACTCCTTGTTGAGCAACTGCACCGGTTGCCCAGTGCTCCACATCATTTTGACGGGGCTTGGACTGGCATCGAGTTTCTGGCCACATTTTCTTCCGTTATTTTCATTGTCTGGCCTTGTCTATTTGGCGTGTTTACCTTGTCACCACATGTTTTATCTATTTGGTAGCATGCAAAAAAGTATCATTCTGTTAAAATGTCAACAGCAGGACGTTCTTGAGCCGCCTTTCTTGCCTCAATTCATTTATTCATTCGTTCGTTCATTCCATCGTTCGTTAATTCAGTAATTCGTTGAAGTGCTTTGGTTTTGCTTGTCTACTTCATCTTTTGAATAATCCAAAAGTAGTATTTTGGCCGGAGAAGTAGATACTTTGCCCAAACAAACTGTACTTTGGCCAGACCATGTAGCCAGTTACCTGGGCACAGTAGTGTCTTACTCGGAAATGACCTGTTTCACACAAATCTTTCTGCACAAGCGAATGATGGGGCAAATTTCTTGGGCCAATCAGCATGACAATGAAATGCGATTGCGTGCCTGTCCCGGAACTAACATTTAAGCAGTAGTCTTTATAACAATACAGGTTCATTTCCCCAGTGGAATTCTGTAGAATTACTTACGATTTCAACTGTTCCTCGGGGAACTATGCATCTTCACAATGTAGCTCTAAGCTGGAGTGCAGTTTCTTCAGGAAATTCTTATGTTGCTTTATGTTCTTTTATAAGGAGTCGAGGAGATACAGAGCAACGTTATTCTCAGGGAAGTATGCATCTCCACCACAATATTCGGTGCAGTTCCTTCGGGGCACTCTATGATAATAATTGACATCTATTTTACGCCTTCTCCGAACCTTGGTCAAAAGCGCTGTATATTTGTTTGGGTCAAAATTCCGTATAGTATTGGTCAAATGGAATCCGATGCATTTAAGCCTGTTTTATAGATTTCTACAGCAGGAGAATGCCTGTTGTTGGTATGGATATACTGTGCAAAATGCAGAATGACTAATAAATATTGTAGCAAGAAGATACAATCAAGTGGAAACCATTCACCTTCTCAATGAAAGCCTATATTCGAATAAAGTTTCCCCGGGAAACTCTGTGACAGAATACTCTGTGAATAGAATTCTAGCAGGTATCCATACCTGGCACGTGACGTCAGTCGATAAAGTAGAGCTCCTTTGGGGGGATGCACCAAGCCTACATGCACATGTGTATTCTGTTTGTTCTGCGGCTGCATCAGCCTAGCAGCAACCCGGCAGTGTCAAAATGTAAATGTTTGCTCTGTAGCGTTACAGCCTGAACAAAAAAATCTGTCTCCTGTGCAATAGGAGCAGAGCTGGTGACATTTGTAAGATTGGTGCAAAAAAACAGGTATATTTTCTTTCAGAATGAAACCAAATTACGGTAATAAACTTAACGCATTACGGGTCGCCGGAACCACATATGAATATCAACGATGGTGCACCTCTTTTTGTTGAATACAAAAATGAATTATTTACATCAAAAATGTACTTTATAGTCTGATTACAAAACAGATGCCAGGCTGGCCGAAACAAAAGGATGACTCATAGCAACCAGGGGATTACCTTACACGAATAAATCAATTACTACAACATTATAGGTTTATAGTGCCTTACACGAATTACTAACAGCAATGTACATGTAGGATTACTGCACGATGGCTGAAAATACGTTTGAGAAAATAACATGACGGACTCATAGCAAAAAAAAAAAGAGGTTAATATACAGTGCCATACACGAATTACAATAAAAATGCAGGACTTCTACTGTCACTAAACGCCAAGCATCGCCCTATATACACGTATGTGCCGGTCATAGCAATAGAGCTTCACCCTTTTTGTGAGTCCACTATCCACCATTGTTGTGCGAATCCACCTTTATATCCGCCTGTATACCCGGCTGTGACTTCAGAAACTCAAGGGAAACACCCCAAATGTCAAAGCATTTTAACACAAATGGCAGCAGAGAATCTGCTTTCGTATCACATATAAGATAAAGTCCTGAGAGTCTTTGATGTTAGATTTTCTCCAGTTTGCTCCATTTGATAGTCGGTCCACTAGAACCACAGAGCTGCAAGCATCGCCAGGAGTGTAGAAAGAATGGAGAGGTGAACTCCATGGGCGCTGCTTACCTCGACGCAGTCTTCTGCGCTCGCAGGATCGGGGCAGGTACCTGGGGCAATAGAGAGTCTAAATATAGTTTTATCAACGAAACATTGGAAAGATATTAATATTTCTTTTCATGTATATCTAGACTAATAACAGTGTGTGTGTAGCATAAGGAACGTTAGGAAGTAAATGAGACCATGGACATTGATTACGAATAAACAGTGCTGGTTGTGGTGGTAGTGATGGTAATGGTGGTGGCGGTGGTGATGGTGGGTGATATACGCGTAATATATGGGTCTGTATAGAATGTACAGGAAGTCGTGGATCAAACGCCTGGGGTAAGGCCGGATCGTCACAGTGTACATGTAGTTACATTCATCAACGCGGTATGTACATACCTTGGACTGCTCTTGGCTCCAGTCCACAAGCCTTGGCCACCTCCGCCAGATTGTCCGACGTGCCGTCCAGCTGTGAGTCGTCCACGACCAGATTTCCGTTATCCCTAGACCGCAGGAACACTATGTAGTCCAGGCCAATCGTCAGGTTACTGGAGTGGCACAGCCCAGGAACCGCACCTGGAACATAGTGCGCAGCGTATTTAGTTTCATTTGCTTCGTTTGTCTTTTTTAAGCCCACGAGGATTGGAAATTAATTTCAAATCAAACTGTGTACACAAGATGCTGATTATACTCATCCAACTCAGGTTAACATCGCTCTAACATCAATTTAAATAGACCAATGTAACGTAGTGTTTATTTTGTTTGTGTGGCATTTACAATATGCCGTCTACATGGTCTAGGCAACATTATCTGGAAATATGGCTTTTGAAATAAATATTTCCTCAGAGGAAGTATAATGGTCTAAAATTTAGGTGCGATTTGTCACTGGGCCAGCCCGGGAGAAATGCCGCACATCACACCTTTTACAACAAGGTCTCTGGCAGTCCGAAGAGCAGTGCGTTCCCATTATCCAGACTGGATGCTACAGGGGCATGAATGAGCGTGCCTGTGGTTTCTTCGTCCAAGAGATATCAGATCTTTGGGATGCTCCGTAGATAAAAGTGGCACTGATCTGCTACAAAAGTGAGTTGATTTGCTTTGCTTTGCCTCTGTCAGTAGCATCTAACGTGGACTTACCCGCCTCCGTCAGTTACTGTAGGATTTACGGTACTTATATCTGCCTCTGTCAGTAGCATTTAACGTACTTACCCACCTATCTGTAGCATTTAACGTAGTACGTACTTGCCTCCGTTGATAGTATTTATCGTACTTACCCGCCTTTGTCAGTAGCACTTAACGTACTTACCCACTTCTGTCAGTAGCACCGTCGCGCTGATATTGACGTTGGTTTTGATGACGCACTTTACCGTCATATCTGCATTGTATACTGACGGTGCCACATCTGAGGGATAGGTTTCCGTCACCGTACCGTAAAGAACGATATCATGGTTATGCACCTTCTCAACCGTTGTCATGGGAACATAGCCTCCTTCCGGTGGAGAACAACCGTTGCTGAGAGCCGCCAAAAGCGCGCCAACAACTGCAGATAGATACGGCCCAACCATTTTGTTGCTTGCAGTTCTTGAAGAGAGCTTATGGTTATATGAAACAAGACACTGCCTGTCTAGCACATACAGTGGTGTGCCCAAGCCTCACCCAACTAGGCCTACTACTGGAGTTCGATAGGCCTACAGGTAGTGACAATCCTGTAACAGCAGTCTGGGCCACAGTGGCTTCTGCCAAAGGCGTATATACTATACTACTCCTGTAGTGGCCCGTTTGTTAGAAGCAGTGTAGTATGGACCGGCAATTATGTGCAAACGCTCTCATATCATGCATATCACACACTGTTTGAGAGTAAGTATCTGTCAGCCTTGTGTGCCCACAGATGTACGCACTAATTTTGCGTCATCCACGTGACGGTACGCGCGGCGAAGCTGCCACAAGACCGGGCCACAAGAACGCTTTATATCGGCCGCTAACTGGCCATGGTATCAGCGCCACCATTCAGCCGTGAATGAGCCATACGAATCACCATGGAGTCAGCCAAAACATTACGGTGGCTGGAGGACAAACATTATGCGGCAAGTAAAGGCAGTGGCGCGTGTCCAAACAACAGCGCTGGCATGCAGCCAAAGTGTATGCGGCAGGTTCCTTCATGTCCTCAGGCCCACGAGCGCTTGGATATGTTAATTTTGAATTTTTGATATGCACGTATACGTATGAAATGTGGTCCGCGAAAAATAGTCAAGGAGCAACCCCTCAGCTGATTTTTGGTCAAGGTGTGACTGAGTATACCCGCGATTTTTGTTTCACAATATGTTTCCTCAGACCTAATATTTTACTAATCCTTTTTACTAAAATGGTGGAAACCAATGGCCATCACCGCCGGGTTTCCCATCCACCCACAATTTGAGAGAAAACAAAATTTTGTTTTCAATATTTGTCACAGACGGAGCCATTTGTAAAAGAAGATAACTGTAATTCTTCTATTTTCGGGGACTCTTGGGTCTCTGCACATATGTTAGCCACAAATTTCACGTTGGATTTTTAAAATTATAAATATTAGTGAAATTGTGCGCACAATCTTGGTAGATATATTGACGATTGCATTCTCTTAGCGGTTTTAGAGAGAAGTCATTTGAAATTAAAGGTCACATTCCAGGTCATTTATATCTTAGGTGCTTCAGAGTTCGGTTACATGGAGTACTAATAGAAACAGCTAAAAGTGTGGTTTAAATGTACCATTGGATTTGACAGTGAGTGACTGTGTCAGTTCAGGCTACTGAATATTTCAGCACTTTTACATCTTGGATAGGAGTAAAGTGTGCGTATTGTATCGCCTACGAAGTCTCCAAGTGCATGGTTCATGGCGCTAAATTTACCATGAATAATCATGGACTGTTATGTTACTTATATTTTGCACATTATCTCAGTGTTCAGAAGAGGTCAAAAGTTAACAAAGATATCTATGTCATTCATTCTTAGAATTTTGTGGGTGGGAGGAGTATTCCGCTATTTAACATGCTTTTCTTGATACCATTTTGTCAAATCAATATTTCACGCTTTATCAACATCCGTGTTTTGGTTTTCAGTGTAAGAGTAATTAACAGCCACATTGTTGCCTTTTTCGCACTTCCATTAGAAGTTTACCGTGCAGTTGGTTTTCTCTTTGCATATTTGGGGACCTGTTATGTTGGGGATGTAGTTGTCGAACAGTTGCTCTCCAAACAATTTCACTCGGCAATTTCACAATGGCATCGGCAATTGTTTTACAGTAGTTTTCAGGTTGTCATGCGGCCAGAATTTTGCTAACCGACCCTCCTTACAAACTCTTCTTGCCACCTCTATGCTACTGAGTGCCTAGGGGCCAGTGCCTCGAATGATATCAAATGGCCTACAAACTCTTCTTGCCACCTCTATGCTAGTGCCTAGGGGCCAGTGCCTCGAATGATATCAAATGACCTACAAAGAATGTTAGATGTCACAAGGAATCCGAACTACAGTAAAAACAGGAGGTCCGCGAACTTGGGTTATCTGCTGCCCCACGCCTTACAAAAGTCCGCAAAGGCATTCAGATAATCGTACAGTGTGCTCTCGAGATTCAACTTTCATTATAAAACATTAGTACTTTTCATATCCTGCAGACCTCGGTCGGTTAGTGTAGTGGTTGAGCGTTCTCCTGGGATGCAGGAATTTGGCGGTTCGATCCCCACCCGGGACGGCCGCGTAGCCAAAACACGCTCAAGTTTGAGGTTCTGCTGCTCTCTTATATCGCTCAGCGCATAAAGAGTTAGAGACCTACTGGACGGCTCGGAGTCAGGCTAATGGTCTGGGTTGGGGGGCATCACTGGATACCCGTGCCGTGATGTTTCAGGCGGTCAACACTATAAAGACTGAATGCAGGTACAAAACGAACACCTACTTACACGACCTTGATCATAGATCAAGGCATCCAGCTTGATGAACCTTGTTCCATTCGCTAGGAGACATTGCCACTCCCAAAGCCACTTTAGACCCTGTTGTTCACTCACTCACCAAACCCTATGGTCCAGTGTCCAAAATGACATCGAATGGCCTGAAACAGTGTTAAAGATATCACCAGGAATCCTAACCACAGTATTAACAGGAGTTCCACGAACCTTGGTTATCTGGTTATCACGTCTCTGACAGTTGTACCACAATAAGTCTTATAAAACCCCTTTGAATGAAGCCGCGTAAAGTGTACGTAGGAGTATTTTCGTTATCGCACTATTTTCTAAAGTTTGCAAAGGCATTCAGATAATCTAAACACTTAAAATGCGCTCTCGAGAATCAATTTTTCATCATAAAATATTAGTACTTTTCCTATCGTGCAGTAAGTCATTTTCAATCCACGGGCTACAAGAAATTGTGCAAGACAAGTGCATTGCAAAGATGTAACGTTAATACGAGGAATAGGGTTCAAAAAGCTCTGTACCCATAGAGACATTGCGTCTTGAATTATCATAATGCTTATTATTATGATAAATTCCTTATGACTTTCAATGTAGCCGAATTATTTTCTTAAAGGTAACTCACGTCGCTTACAGAAAATGCTATGATACTGGTGGCCCTTGGTGCTTGTATCAGGATTGTGTGCTTTCTATGGATGGGATGGCCACAGGCCTACATGCTACGGTGTAACATCTAAATTATTTTAATTTCGTCCAGGGAGAACCATATGTATCTACAAATTAATATTATAATCATTTATTATAGTTAAGACAGATGAGCTGAGACCCTGTTTTATTTCCCAGGTACGTTTCTATGTGAGACGGACGGCTACTACGCAGACGAGAACGACTGCGTGAAATTCCACCGCTGCTTTCACGGTAAGATGCACTCGTTCACCTGTCCGGGCGGCATGGCTTTTGATGAGAGTCGCACCGTCTGCGACTACCCTCCCATAGACCAGCCGTGCTTCCAGAGGCCCAACCGGGAGTCTCAGACCAATCAGGGCTTTCTGGATCACGGGGTGGCAGAGGTAAATCCGGGTGACAGTACGAAAGCCTTGAGCGCCGAGACTATAGACAGGCACGAGACTCACACTCCGGAAGAAATTCACGATCAGGGTTCATTGAACCGGGACGAATTCCTTATGCCGGAGGAGATGGCCAAATCCGGAAAGGATGAGGTATCTGAAGAATTGGAGGTGGAGCCCTTGATCCAGAATATGCCGCAGCAGGACATACGCAGGTACACGGGACAACCACCGGGGTTCTGGAAACTGTCTTCCGTGGATATGTCCATTCCGAACAGAAATCCCGTCATGGGATTAAGATCATCCGAAGCAAACCCCGACAGAAATTCATATGGGGACAACCCGCACGGTCTGCCACCACGCAATGATGTTTATCCTCCATTCGCTGCATCAGGATTACAGTTAATACCGGATCCAGGCAGAACGATTCAGTGGAACCCCTGGACTGCTTTCACAGATAGGGCACCCATAGCTAGGATGGGACCGGATCTGGGCGCAACAAGGGTTCGATCCCAATTCCCCTTTTTGGGATTTCACAATTTCCAGGAATTATCCCACCAGCGCATTCCTTCCGAACCATGGAAAAACTTGCATCATTCTGGATACTCGCAGCTTCCAGGTGGTGACAGTCCGGAGAAAAGCCTACCTGGCCCGGATGGGCACAGAGATACAGGTACGGTCAAACCTGTTTATCCTGTCACCTTCAGGGCTACTATTAAAGTTTTGCTCAGTCACCATGTTGTTTGGAATGTCTAAGGCCACTTTGTACAAGAATTACCTTTATCATATCATCAATGCAGCGGCTCTCCCAGATAGTTGGTGCCACTCATCTTATTCAGGATCATCATGATCAAATAGAAATCGTGTCGTTTCCAACCATCCGCATGCTTAGTCTAAGAGCCGGTGACGAAAGCACAAATGAAATCTTACCTTGACCCTCTTATTTTGTGTGAAAAACCATCACATATTAAGAAGATACCTGAAGCAAACATATTACACCGAAAACATGCTTTATTTTGACCTTTATACTAACGCCAGGGTTGTAACGTACTATCCCAACAAATCTCTCTCATCAATCCCATCAATCCTCTTACATCCAAAGCAGGAATTGTTTTCAGCAAGCGTCTAAACTTCAAGCACAGGACGACAAATCATGAAGCCCCACACCCAATATAAATGATGGCCGTCTCCCTGCGGAGAGCATTGGCAAAATTGTATCTTTTCGGCCTAACTTGCTATAAATTAGTAAACGGAAATATAAGGTCAATACCCACGTACTTTCAGAATAACCGATTTAAAAATCTTTATTTACTTTGGGGTATTAATTAAGGTTGACAGACGGGATAACTGCTTGCCAGTAATCCTAGACTGGCCAGTAGCTTGCTTAAGATGAATAAGGTCCAATGTGTTCATGGTGTTCTCGGATGCAGTTGCAAGCTACTACGGCATGTTTGCAGTACAGTGTACTTAGTGACGTTTTCATCCAGGACACATTACCCGTATGGTATAGTGGTGTATTCAGTGTAGGTAGCAATGGACCAGCAGTCTGTTTCGACAGCCAAGAGCACAAACAATTTACCTTACATTCTTATAGAACATTGGGGTCTTTCATTCGGTGCACTTGCCGTATTCCGGGAAGTTGAACTTGGACCATTTTACTTCTGTATTAGTGTCTTTACCAACGAAACTTTTTATAAAGGTTCTCTAAACGTCTTCATCTAAGTTTGGAATTAAAACAGATGTAAAAAAAAATGAAATGTAGCATTCTATCCAACAGGAAACCAAAATGTATCCAATTACCTGCAAACCCAGTAATAGAAGAACATTATTGCTTAAACTCGATAATAAGCAGGGGGTCCGTGTGTATCTTGCTTTTAGTTTGGCAGATTTAATTAGGCTGCTGGATATGCAAAGGTTCCTTACATTCATTGCTATAGTATTTTTGTGCTGCAGTTTTCCGTTGGTCTTCCTTTCTTTCTACCGCCTTCCATTTATCTATCTTTTCTTCATTCCTCTCACCATTCTTTCCTTTCTTCATCCCTTCCATACTTCGTTCAGTCCTTCATTACTTGTTCTTTCCTTCCATCTTTCCTTCCTTTCTTTCTTTATTTTTGGAATAAAGTCTGACGGGATTTTTTTTTTTTTTTTACATTCTCCTCGCACAGGTCAGTTCTTCTGCCCACGGAATGGCTACTTCCCCGATCCTGTCGACTGCGCCAAGTTCTATCATTGTGCCAACGGCCTGGCCTATCAGAGAACGTGTCACCGTGGTTTGGTCTTCAGTCACACTAACGGCATCTGCGATTGGCCACACCGAGTGCCGGGCTGCGGCGTAACAGAACGG
>JAAUYG010006557.1_pt1 | contig 18857 bp, 13 predicted proteins | sample 7278091 | NCBI WGS metagenome assembly JAAUYG01 (sample SAMN14350201, study PRJNA611818) | marine sediment metagenome | isolation source: surface marine sediment (0.6m) | place: French Polynesia: Moorea | collected 2018-08
TAATCTACAGGAAGTTCCGCTCGATTCTGCGCATTGCGACTCATAACAGTAGCACATGGTACCCGGTGAAAACAACAACAAACGCACGTGGTCGCAGCACCCGCTGGAGCAGGCGATCGTGTTGTACGGATAAGCCCGCTGTAGCGGGCGATCGTGGTGAACCTGACGCACCCGCTAGGGCGGGTCGCCGGGGTGAAAAGGTTAATGAATTTAGGGTTCATCTTTAATGTAAGATGTCACAATAGAATTAATGCTATTTCTTCATATTTCCATAGGGCACTGATGTCTAACATGCTAACCTGACTATGCCATGGGGGAAACTGGTGTTACTGCTGGTGCCAGTGTAATCTCAGTTATGTACTCTATTAAAATACTCAATTATGTTGTAAAATGGTAGGCCACACAAGTTGAGCTATACATAACCAATACTCACTGTAATATAGACACGTTCTAGTCTATAGAGACATCTAACATCGAAGAAATGCTGTTTACATGAATACAGTCTAGATTTACTTTCAAAAGTTCAATTGGGATCCTTTTACATTGCCACTTGTGGGGTTTACTGAACAGGAATTTCTATTTGGAAGTCTTCGAGCAGTGAAGAGTCATATTTATTCCATATACAGTTTAACTTCACCTTATAACTCTCCAGGAAATAAGACCACCCCAAATTAAATACCACTTTTACGGGTATACATGGGTCTATAAAATATTGTCTGGTTCGACTCTTTAACTCTTTAACAGAAATGGTCTACTTTGTCGCAGATCAATCTTTAACAGCCATGGCCCGCAGATTGGAGTTTAACAGCAACTGGAATCCGCGGATCGTTATTTTAGCGAGGGACTGGCTCATCACTGCTCATCATATCACATTTTTATAGGTGGGCTGGATCACGAATCGACAGTTAACAGGGGCACCACATCACTAATCGCTCTTTAGCGAGTAGTGCAGATCGTGAATCGCAAGATAAGAATTTTATCTGTTTGCTTGATCGATTTGCCAAAACGTCTGGCCCGCGCAATTCGGTCGATTCGATTTTCATCCATGTTTACCCCTACCCCCGCTACTTATTGTCCGACCAAAGGTTATACACGGGTGCTTAAGTTTACCTCAGAATTAAGACCAATACAGAACTTTATACCACTTTGGTCTTCATTGGTGGTAGGTACAATGTACCTTATGGTAAATTGCAAATTTGTAGTTTTTGCATACATATAGTATGAGTCATGTTTTAGGAGATAGTTGTCAAGGCATGTTTTCTGGCTGGTTCTGATTTTAAAGTAAAATATCCAACTCTGAAAACATGATAAATTGAACACGCACCGAAGGTTTTATTTAATTTCAATGTGTTCGAGAAACCTGCATTGAAACATTATGATACTGAAATGCTTTATTGATATTACCCAACATGCACTGGATGTGTCTTTGTTTCAAAATCCATGCAATGAAGAAAGTTTCAGGTGAGAACAAAATCTGCAATAATCAGTGAGTAAATTATTGCTTGCCTTAAGACATTATAATGATCAGTTAAAGCACCCTAACTAATTATTTTGTTAAATGATTGGGCAAACAAACAGCTATTATGTATAGCCCCGTTACTGATACGGTGATAGTCACTTTTGTCTATACACCATATATGATAAGTTAAAGAAAAAATATATAACAGATCATATGACAGTAGGATTCTAATAATGACACCCCCCCCCCCCCCCACCCCCCAAGATCCCGGGTAATGTAGCTTTCACAATTTGGGTGCGATCCATAACATAATTAAGGTAATAATATTTAAGGTTATTGCATGAGTTCAACTACTTATTTTTGTATGGACCAACAGCTGCAGAACTTGTGAGTTGAATGCAGAATACTTCTTGGGGGGGGGGGGGGGAGTGACATCAGGCTTTCAGCTTTAAGTGAACAGTGCTTGTGCTAGTGTCAACCAGGGTCATATGTGGCTTAGCGACTGTCCATTAGCTCTCCTCATTAGTCCCCAACTGGGATCAAATTAGCAATTCATTGAATGTATAAAGGAATGGTGGGCGTTGTTTTATAGTGCCGATGGTCCAGTAAATTTTAAATCAATAGTCCACTGCCTTCAATTTTCATTCAAAAACAATGGCATGAACTGCTAGGGGAAACTACCCTTTGAGCACTCAAGAATCTATTGGAGCTATGCTCTATGGTTACTCCCACATGGTGTAGGAAGGCAGAAGCTGCTCCCATTTGCATCTGACGACAGATGTGTCAACTGTGAAGAGACAGCAGGTGCACATCGATCAATATTGTCAGCTTTCGTCAACCAGTACTTAATTATTATCAGTCAAATATCCTAAGCTGGATGCAGCTATAGCAGCGACATAACAACTGCTGTTGAAACAGGTTGCTATCAGCCGGACTATTCAGCCTTCAGAAAATGTATTGGAAACTACATATTGGTACCGGTATATGTAGAGAAGTTAGTAACATATATTTATAAATGGTAATAACTAATCACTTCCAAACCAATGCAGGCATAAAATTTGCCAAAAACCCAGAACATTTGTTCTTAAGTACATTTATAAATACAAAGGAAGTTTAACAATATATCATAATAAAGTGAAAGCTATAAGTCTTGGTGCTACATACACTGCATGGAGCTTTAACGCGGCACAAACTTGAGCAAACGATGCAGGGCTTGGCTGCACATGTCGTGAAAGTACAATCTACATGCTTTGATGAACTACGAAAATGCAGGAGAAATATTGAGTGCTAACCCCAAAATGATGATAGATATAATCAATCGTGCATACAAATGCCAACATCCTTCAATGTAAACACTGAAAACAAACGATTCCAGATTGCTGATACAGCCCATGGTACAGACTGTCGGTATAAGAGGTGCCATGTAGTGCCACCACAAATCGTGGAAGTTTTGCTGAGAGCATATAAATAACGTATCTATAGAGAGGATCCAAAATACAATTCTATCATAAAAGAATCTCTCAGCACGCTACCTACCTAAATCAAAGTATTCACCACTAGGCAGCTTGATGACAACATTTTTGGTCTTTTTAGAAATGTAGAGTTTGGGAGTGTTGTCACTCCCCATGGCCCCTTCTGTGTCACCGAGGGTAAACATGATTGTTACCAATTGTCATGGTTACTCTTCCGTCTGACCTAGGAGCCAGCATATCCAGTATGATTGAGAACAAGCAGCTAGGGCCCCTCTTTGTCAGGCATGTAGAGCACTGAATGTTTGTAGATATATAACCCTAGGATTATAAATTGTCCACTATAAATAATCCTGCTCAATGTGCCGCGTACGTCTCCATGTAGCTGAGAAAAATTAGGTTTCGGCACCAACGATCAGATTCATTAGCATGTAGCGCAACTGAAAAATAAGCACTGTATCCAGAACCTGTCATAATATGCTGTATGTGTGCTTGTTGGTGCCTGAGAGCATATATAGATGTTTTGCATATCTTACTCACATATAATGGCCACACAAACATATAACTATTATCCTGATATCCTGGTCATGTCAAAAACACCCTAAGATGATTGTAAGCGAAAGTAGGGCTCTTTGTAGAGGCCAACATTCCTTTTTTATCCCGAATCCCAGATGATATTTCCATAACCCGGTTCTCTCTCTAAGAATGGTAAGAACTCGTAACCTCTTTTGGGGAACTCCAGAATTTGTTTTGTGCCAGCCAGACATCCCCTAATGGCAGTCATTACCCTCCACTTGGATGCAAGTTGTGTAGGATGCTTAGGTGGTCACTCGGTGCCTTGAGAAAAAAAACACCACAAATCTGCCCTGGATGATGTACGCCTGCTACTCCTCATTCTCCCTGTGCCAGATATTTGCCAATCACATCTGGACTTTTCTGTTTAATGTACTACTGCATATTCCTATTCAATATTCAGATCTATTCATACGATCAATGGTTAGATACAGCACATATTCCACTTTGACCGTTCTTCCTAAAAACGCATTGTGGCTCAAGTTTGAGATATTCCATTCCCTTGGAAATGTTTACCTCCCTCTGTCCAGCTTTGCGCTCTGTCATTCGCAGATCAAACCTACATGTGCACGACCTCCCAATGTTGCTGTATCATTGAGAACACCTGTGCCAGCGAATGTGAATGGTTAAGGGCTGCCGGTATAGATTTTATCCAAGTTGTCTCAAATATGCCAATGGTACCGCTTGCATGCTGTTTGACAGGATATCATACCGGTGCCTGGTGAGTAGCTGGTGTGACAACTTCACGGTACATGTATTATTCTGTACTGCAATTTTAACACATGTTATGCAAAGTGCCTATTAAATAACAAACTTGTGACGTACGTGGTACATACCACCTCCCGTAATAATTATAATAATATTTTAAATTCTTCTAATGATGTAATTTATAAAAGAATTTTGTATGAAAAGTAATAACAAATCTGATAAAAATTAATCACATATTGTTTACTCTTGCACATTTGGTGTTCATTTGTACTCTTGCACATAGTGTCAAACACTTTACTGCAATGACAGCGGAAATTGAATAAAATATTTTTGATCTTTATTGTTTACTAAACTTCGAACCTTTCCTACCTTGCAGAGAATAAACATGACATGCATACGACTGTAAACATATGATTAATTTATGATATTAATTTGACCAGGTACAATTAAAAGCCAAACATCACGCATAAAAAAGTATATTTGTATCTACTCACATCACAGAGTAAGTTATACCATGACTTAAAAGGTTAATCTGCAGTTGTCACATTGCAGTCTACTCGCTTTAGAAGAAGCTGAGTGAGGCCGTCCAGGAGCGGAGGCAGCTTGTCTTGTATGCTGCTATTCCGCCTCAACATAGCCATCTTTTGTCCAAAGGTAATCTCACAGGTGTGCAGATCCTCAGTTATACCATGCACAAAAACTTCGGTCAACACTAAGGTCACATACAAAATTGATGACGGATGACATGAATTATTTGGCGCCTCGGTTCCAAGTCTGCATCTTTTAGCAAAGTGTGGCAGCTCAGGATTCCGCCAGCTTTGGTAGCTGGTGTCAGGTAAACTGTGGCTGGCATTTTTTCCCACATTCATTCATTATCTGTTTATATCTGCGACTGCTGGCGGTCAAGAGTGAGCCTGTGATAAGAGCGGCAAAGCCGAAGAAACAGTGCCAATACCTAACATCACGGCAGCCTAAGCCCTGCAGGTATGAGACTAAAACTGGCATAAAACACTCCTTCAGGCCAAGCAGACAAAACCATTTGTTTCCTGTTGTTGTCCGAAAGCCCTAGCTTCTGTTTACAGTTTCTGACTTGTTTAATGCATAGGCAATAAACATGTTGATAAACTGTCTTTAATAAAAGTAAAAAAAACATTTATTTTTGGTAACTCGCATGTGTCAAGACTTCCAATATCTTTAAAGACTGTTTCACCAAAATACTGCAAGTGTCTGTTCTATCAATATTTAATTTCAGTCCCTTTGAAAATACTATGCCGTATTATTCTGCAAAGTCTTGTAAGGCATATCAGATCCCCCCCCCCAAAAAAAAAAAATAAAATAAATAAAATAAAAAAAATAAAAGTAATGAAAACTACCTGACAAGGGCACTTGCAAATCTACACAAAAATATTCCTATCCAACATCCCAGTACCGTAACTTACAATGTTCACTAAGCACCCAATATTCACGACTATATCATTCATAATAACCACATCATTGAACACTACGTGACAACTAATTTACATATATTATTACCTACAAATAATCCTAATTTAACTAAATTATTCTTATTTATGCAAAACTTCAAACTTGAAGTCTTGAATGTTCAACATGAATATATTTCAAACCACAACACATGTAACTAACTGAGCAGTGGTTATTAAGTTTGGGGCAATCTGTCAAATATTAAAAGAAAATTAACATGGAAGCTAATGAGTACATTATAGCCTGAGTAATTGTGAAACATGGAACATCTTATAAAATATCTTCTAACTAAACATATTTGCAGTGCAAATGTCATTAAAATTAGGCCATATACCCCAGGACACATGTACTATGTGATGCTTATAAGTTGTGGATATTGGGTATGCATGATAACATCTTGATAACATATATAAATAAACCTACATATTATTCAAATGCAAAGTCCAAAATTTTGTTATCCATCATTGATTACTGCATATTTCATTTTTTGGCAAAATGCCAAGTCATAAAAAATGTTTAATTGAGTTGAAAAAGTTTACGCACCTTTGAGTTTGTTGCACCCGTGAGTTTGTTTTACCAAGTACTCTAGAAATCTATTAACATTGTGATATTTTGATGTTTTAAATAGAAGAACCACATGAAAAATTACAAAGTGCAAAGAAAGGTACATGTATCATGCACATTACTAATTTTTAGTACATGATGTGAATTGTGCTACAAAGGATTTCGGTAAAAGCATATGGACTATACCGACAAAATTAAACAGTATGGCATAAGTTTAAGGCCACTCGGTGCAGTTGGAGATTGTGTAAAAGAGATCCTCGAACACATATTACATAAGTTTGACTATCAAATTTTATTCAGTTTCAATTCAACTTTCTGAGGACAATTCTTAGGTGAAATGTCGCCTGTGACGTTCTTCGTGGTTATAAAAAAAACAATCTACGAGTATATGTTGAAAAATACTATGTTTTCCTGGGGGACTATTACACTATCTCCCCGTGGGGCCACATTTTATTTATCCTTCCCAGGATAGATACCATAGTTACCGAGGCATTTTCTTAACATATATTTATTGCTGAACATGCATTCCTGATTGCACACATACCTATGCAGCATGGCATATTACTACAGTACCCTCAGGTTATCACCTTATATGCCTATAAACAGGGTTCTCGTATGACCTAGGCAACAGCAGGCATTAAGAAGTGCTTCTAATGTATTGCGACGCCTAGCGACCAGTAAATTAATCCATGTATACATCCGCAAAGCCACAATAACTGACAAAAGCAGGTCATCATATAACATACCGCCGAGTTTTGCCAAATGAGACACCAGCTGTATGGAATATTAATATCTTGGCTATTCTTCTATCAGGGTCATCAGGACATCATTGGAACAGAGAGCTGTGGCTGGGAACCTAATTTATAACGCTTCATTGAAACCGAATACACATTGGTCCACTGGTGAGGGGGGAAGCTGATGTCAACAGAGTGCCAACAGTTCTCTCCGCAATGGTCACAGAAATAACTGGTGCCGGCTAGTCTGAGAGATCATTCATAGGCCACTCGGTTTAGATAATACATGCAACTCCAACACAAGGGAATATCCAGTATTTATACCATAATATATACTAAGCTGTTTACTCCAGATAAATTGAAAGATAACTGCCTTTGAACTTTTAGAATTCTTGCACAGCAGAATGTCTACATGTATTGAAATGCCAAGACAGCCCGATATTCACACATGAATCTACTTCAGAAAGCATACTTGTGAATGACTGATACCTGTGACACGGGAAAAGATACAGGGACACTTTATTTTTTATTTATTTATTTATTTATTGGAAACAGAAAGATACAAACTACAGCAAAACTCTAGGGGAGTAAAGGTTATTCACAATACATACTCCCTCTACCATAAACTTATAACTTATATACTTATAACTTATAAACTTATATTTTTCCTCTACTTATAAAGAAACAGACACAATGTGTCTATGGAATATCACTCTATATCTTCACTTACATGTATTTAATATAAAAAGCCCAAATTTCCAAAGACAGAGTGGTGGTGGGAGGTATACAATGTAGTGGGGGTGGAGTGTGTATGTCAGAGGGGGAGGCGGAGGAGAGGGGAGGGGGAGGGGGGTGGCTACCACATAATAGTACATATTATAATGCATGGACTCCCCCCAAATACATGATTATAGTAAGGTACAGATTAGTCATTAGTTCTCAGTTATTAATGTTACAGTAAGCCATGTCAAGTCCTGACAAAGTTACAGGTCCTTACTAAAGTGAAATTTGGCAATCAAAACCATCCTGCATAGGCATAAGGACAATGACTGTTGTATTGCAGTTAAAGGGCGCAATTAACATAGACAGCTGGATAAATGTTGATACCAGCAGTACAGTACACAAAGGGTGTAACATAGATAGCTGGACAATTTTTGATGGTATAGTACATGAGGAGATGGAAATGCAAACCAGATTGCAAAGCCGCACATAACTTATGAATATAATTGGGTCACGTTTTTGGCATCACGCAAACTAAATATTTTCTTCCCATCTTGAAGAGGATCTGGAAATGGCACGATGGAAGGAAGGGCCATGCATGCAGAATTACCCAGTAGCCAGCGTTTGCATACATGTACATGTAGTGTTCCAATCTTTAGCCATTACCTGGTGTTTATGTATTCTTCTCATGCAAAATCTACACGTACGTAGTCAATACCTTCTGTTATAAATTTGTCAAATGATGAGAAAATAATGAAAAATCAATGATCAATATATTTTAATGGCAGTGGTCTTAATGTAGGTTTTATTACTGGCTCGGCATGTCCAGTTTGACCACATGCCTTCACCTCATGCCTACCCCCATGAGACAATAAAAGCAAAGAAAACTTCCAAGAGTTTCTTCCTAAATTTATGTAATAGCTTTTGTATAAGTGTGCTTTGACACCCAAAAGGTGCAACAGGAGATTACCCTTTGTGTCATTTCCTGAAATACCTTTATTCCATAGACACTTGTGATCAGGTGTATACCAGTCGAAACAATGGGTGCCAGGATATATATCTTGAAATTACAACATACCCATACCAGGGTGCAAACCGTCCAAAATTCCTTAGTCCTAAATTCCAAAATTACTTGGTCTGCGCCAAATAGAAGGCCAACAAATCATGCACATTTTACCAAAATTTGGTTGGCTGCACACCGTGGCATAAATCCAACAAAACCCGCAGATAGATTTGATGCCCACTAAGTTCCACAAATTTGCCATAATAAAGCCTTCCCTTTAATATACATTACACTGATAAAATTGTTACAATTTCATGACAACCCAGATGGAAAACAAGAACTCCATGGACCTTGATGGTGTACTTGAAGACAGCCGTAAGCATGACAATTGAAAATTTTGCACATATGTTCTTTGACACTTATTTTGAGATAAGTGCACCAAATGGCCCCAAAATTACCCTGAAAACTGAAGGTCAAAGTCCTCTCTCTACTTTACAGTATAAATGACCTCTATTTTAAAACCAATTCCAACACATTTTATTGGCTCCATGGGTGGACTTAGAATAGAGGCCACTCTATCTGTTACCAGATGTCCCAAATTTCACCCCTCTTTTATTCTACAACCATCTGTTTTCAAGTTACAGGCTATTTTGAGACAAATGCACCAAATTACCCCCAGAGTGAGCTAGATCACTGCAAAGTGAAAAGTATCCCATATATCTCAAACTGTTTTTCCCAAGTCCCAACTTTCAGTTCGTTCCACTCTATGAGGAATGCATTTTCAAGGTACAAGTCATGTTGAGACAACTGTACTGAATATCCTGAATGACACCCAAAAAAGACTATTGTGGCATCCTAAGACGTGTTGGGATGGTTTTGCACGTCGCGGGTCTTTCTGTTGTCTAGGGGGTTTTCTTTCGTCGGCTCACCCGCGCACGCACGTTGCGGCGTTCTTTATTCGGACACACTCTCAGCGAGAGATGTGGGCGTTCCACGCCCCACGGGTTTGCTTACTGCAAGAGTTCTAGTGAACAGTGGGTCGGCTCTCCCGCGGGTCAGTACCCGTCTTCTCCTTCTTCCCGTCCTCCGTCGGTCGTACCTGGGACTGTGTTCATCTCCTCTCACACCGGCTCGTCTCAGCAGAGCCCCGCACTCTGGCTGCGACTCGCCCCCTCGGCCACTCCCCGGTGTTTCCCCATTTCAGACACAAGGCGTGTCTATCTCGTTGACTCATTTATTGCTTGTGGTCCACAATACAACGCTCACACAACATCACTCATCCTCACCCTGTCTGGTCACACCTTCAGTGGCTAGCTAACTGTTCCTATCCTAACGGTAGAAGGCCGTCGCCAAGCCTTCACCTCTTTACTCGTTCATAGATTCAACTGGCTGGCGTCATGCTGTCATGGCGCAAGCACTGACTCTCAAGTCTCGAACTAGGCATAAGCATTGCTTCTGGCCAGCGGCAAGCTGTTCAGAGTCTAGTCTAGAGTACCGTCTGCCTGTGTGTATTCTCTATGACCGAAGTAGTAGTCTTAGCACCGTTTCTAACTGTGTACTGCTATATATATCAAAGTACCGTCTGCCGTCTGCCCGTTACCATGGACTCAGAATGCGCCAAAATCTCGTCCAATTGATTCCTTGGATCGAACGGCACATGACTTGTGTCGGCCAATCAGAAGTCTCCAAGATGTGACGTCATTACGGCGCTCTAGAAACCACCTGTTATGGCTTACTATGGGGCTGGCCCCTTCGAATTTACAATCTCCAATAACTCAGCAAATACTAACTCAAATACAATCGTACTGGGCTTAAACGACGGCAAATTATGTACTCTATACATTGATACCATTGCGGTTACTCTACACAGAGTGCTTCCAAGGTCGCACTCCGTTCCTAATCCTAAGCTGGGGCTGCGCGCGCGCACCACTGCACTAAATCCTGCACTTCTGTACCGAAGCGTTCGATACCTATCAGTATCTGCGCGCACCCAGTCAAACCTGTTCCTGGCTGAGAAGTACATCTCGAGCCGTACAATACGCACAGTAAGCCCTACTTCCTCTCAATCTAAGGTCTATCAGAGCTGTAACAGCGCCCTATAGGCGTCCTACAATGCGCACATTCCACAATACTATTAAGAGACTACCGACATTGACCGTAACACAAAGTGGCCATTTAAAACCCACAGCAAATTACTGCACACAACTTAGCCCTGCAGATGAGCTACCAGTCAACCTGGAAACTGGCTGATACGCTACAATATACTTCTCCTCCAGGCTTTGATGTGTGCCATCTGTATCTACTCCTCTGGGTATTAATTGCTGTTCGTAAGGAGTGTAGCCATTACTCCTCCACACTTTGTTGTGTCCTAGCCTTGATCTAACCTCTCTTAATTCCAGCCTTTGTTGTGCACTACACTGTGGATACGTCTCTCACAGACTTTGCTGTCGTCACTGTGCTACCATGGATCTATTATTCTCCTCCAGACTGTGCTGTCTGTCAGCTTGTATTTACTTCTCCAGGCTATTCGGTGTGTCAGCCTCACTTCTATGCCAGGTTTTGCTGTGTGTCAGCATGGATCTCATTTTTCTCCAGACTTTTGTCGATGCCGTGAGCTATGTCTCCTGCTGGCTTTGTTGTGCGTCAGCCTGGGTCCATTTCTCATCCAGGATTTGTTGTGTGTCAGCCTCAGTATATCTCTCTCCCCCAAACCTATACCTCTCACTTGTTCTGACTGCTGGGGTACAAGTCTTGTTTCTTGTCTTGTCTTGTCAGCTAGTCATGAGATGCAGATTAGCAATGGAATATGGTAAGGGCTTGATCACCCTCTACATGCTGGCAATATATACTTGTTTTTAAATTATTCTGTTTCATAGAGTCATGGTCAACATGACACAACCTGACATTGTCCATTTCCTGGACTGAAATGGACAAGTTGTGTATTTCCTTGGGATGGAATCATATGAATATGTATTTTGCTTCATAATTAATTGATAGCAGCTGGGAGATATCTTTGTGGCATGCCTTATTTCTACATTAGGGATTCTGATACAAATTTTACAGTTTAATTGGTCACTAAACTACATGAATTGAAATCTAATTGTACATTCTTCTTGGGCAGTATGTGTATATCCCATATAGCAAGTCTTCTTTTATTATGAAAGTCCAAATGATTAATGAGTGAGTTTCACTCAAAATCTGATAAAGACCAAAGGGCTTGTTTGGGGTTTGAAATTACCATCACCATGACCATGCAGAGGTACACCATGATGAAGCATCACGGTACTCTATCGACCAGTCTATATATGAATGCATTATGATCACCCTACGGCTAAGGGTGAAAGTCTAGGTCTGGACTGGGTTCAAGGCAAGAGCAGTACATCCAGTAACCTAGGAGTAAAGATCAAATTCCAGAAATGCAACTTTTCTGTATGCATACCTCGCTATATACAATGGGTATCACTGACCTTCTGCATAATACGTTATAACCTCATATATGGCTCAATACCCCAAATAAAGGCTTTTATTGAATTTTGCAAGTGCACCGAATGACCCCAAAATGAACTTTGAAAATTCTCTCTCCATATGGGTCCCATGTTAAGAAATGCTAACTTTTTAATATTTTTTGTGACAATCAGTTTAAAAAATCTAACAAGGAAAACCATTTATTTTGTAGACAAATAATTTAAAAAAAAAAATAGCATGAACGAGAGTGAGGTATATATTTTACGCAGGGTATAGATACGTAGGCCAGCAAATGCAAAATGTCAAAAATATTTGGATTATATAGAAGCTACTTCGATAAAGAGAGCATTTTTCCAAATTTCGCATTAATCTTACTCAGTCTTTGAAAAAAGTACCTAAAAATGTTGACCAGGCCGATTGATAACATGTTCATGTCTGTGAAACAGATTTAGCCAGCTAGCTGATGCTGTGGGATGTCAATAGGTCACTGCTTCGTGCTATAAAGCACATTACAAGCAAAGCTGTAGGCATGATAAGGAAACAATCCCAGGCAAGTACACATATTTCTTTGAAAAGCATAATAGAAATATATTGGTAAAACTGATACTAGAGAACAGGAACATAACTTTATGTATAAACACGTAATCATTACAAGATTGATATTTCCCTCAAAAAAACATGACATGTATTTTTGAAGCTATTTATAACCTGGCAGCATGTCTATAACACGCTACAGGCATTTGCAAAGGAAGTTTAAGACAGAACTTTTGAAGGCATGGGGATGGGCATTCACTGGTGCAGTAGAGGATCTCATAAATAATAGCCACCAGAGCTTAAAGCTTGGATGTACCATTCCACTAACAAGCTGTGCACAGGGGAGCACATTATTAGCTATTATTAATTAGCGTCGTTGTCGTGGCTATCGTCGTCATCATCAATCACGATGATGATGAGGATTATTATTATTATATTATTATTATTGCTACTAGTATTATTAAATGTATTTATTACTATTATAATTATAATAATAATAATCATTATATTATAATTATTATTATTGTAATTATTGTTATTATTATTATTATTATTATTATTATTATTATTATTATTACCATTTCCCACCAAACTGAATTCAGTAAAAAACAAATCAAATTGCACCACTGTTAACTTCTGCCAGCACTGCCAGATTTATGTGATTCTCAGGTGAGCACTCGACTGGTTATCTATACAAAAAGGGACTGTATAAAAACTGAGGGATGGATAAAAATTATGCCATATATGCTTACAGTGAAAGTGAGCGCCTGAAGTAAACAATAGGCTACTGTAAATGAACAGCAGCAATATGCTGCTGATAACACATTATAAATTACCCCACACTTAATGAAAACTCCAGGCCATTCCAACAGCCCTGAAATGCAGCCACCAAACACCTGTTTCATAAACATGCAAGATAAGATCGAGAGGGAACAGATCCAAACAATTAAGCTTTGCATTTTTAGAGAGCTAGGTCTAGACCAGTAGGGAAGGTGGTTAGGTGGAACAGATAGCAGAAACCTGGCTGGGACAGCTGAAGACTCCACCCACCCACAAAACATACATAAGTATTCATAACATACTGTACCTAAGTATAATGCTTACTGAATGAAGGTGTTGTTAAGATCTCTTAAGTTCAGATCTTTTAGAATTTTATCTAAGATATTTATAAGGTTATATGGTTAAGTTATTAAGGGCTGGTCATAGAAGTACCCATAAGAGAAGGGCTGTTTATGTAGTGAGAATCAAATTTCCTTTTAAAAGTATTCAGCAATGTAGCTGAATGGTATGAAGATTGAGAGAGGGTCAGTATATGCCAAACATCAGGCATTGGGCTCTTCAAGGTCAAATCTAACATGGCACTGGACTCTTCAAGGTCAAATCTAACATGGCACTGGACTCTTCAAGGTCAAATCTAACATGGCAATGGGCTCTTCAAGGTCAAATCTGACATGGCACTGGTCTCTTCAAGGTCAAATCTAACATGGTACTGGGCTCTTCAAGGTCAAATCTAAAATGGCACTGGGCTCTTCAGGGTCAAATCTAACATGGCACTGGGCTCTTCAAGGTTAAATCTAACATGGCACTGGACTCTTCAAGGTCAAATCTAACATGGCACTGGACTCTTCAAGGTCAAATATATCTAGTGCTGTTTTAGGAGGCAGTTTTTTCTGGAACCCTCCTCCATGTGAGGGGGGGGGGGGCACCCACCATCCATGTGTGCCAGACCCCTTCACAACAAATCCTCCTACCACCCCACCTGGGGCATTTTGATATACAAGGGAACCAACTTTGTGACGTTGGATTTGACTTTTCAAGGTTACTGAAGGTTATAATCTGCAATGGTGCAGAAGCTGGACGTATGTACAATATACCATTGATATTTGCATATATAACAATACATCATATTCCCACTTCATAAATCCTGAACTAGTTTGACATTTGCAAAATGTTTTTCCAAACCACATACAAGTATATACATCTCTTTTCTTACATAACAGCTTCATTTGAGGCAATATTAGCTTCTAGTCTCTATAGATTTCTAATTCTTCTGATGAGGAGATCATGCATGTGCATCAGTATATATGCAGCTAGTATTTGCAGTGATCAAGCTGGTTTCCCTGAGTCAGTATTGATGTGTATATATTAGTGGCAAAGTTTTGCAGAATTCGGCAGAGGCTTATCTCACCAGCTTGTAATGTGGTTATATACAGAGCGAGACAGAAATCGGCAGACATCCGTGTACCATTATTTCATCCTGGCATGCAGGAACAACTCACCACTGCAGGTGGCTGGAATACAGTGGTCCCTGTAATTTAAGACCCTCCATTTAACAAACCCCTCCTTTTTAAAACCATCTACCAGTGACCCAACCCTTACACTTTCAATATAAGTATCCCTCCATTTTAAGACCATCTTAAGACCATATTTTGCTGGCTCAATGGGTGGTATTAAAATGGAGGGACCATTGTATACATGTATACCAGGTATAGTAACTCCCTGGTTATATTACTCTCTGGTTATGTGTTACCGGGGGTATATATTGTGAAATGCAGCATATATCCCTAATCTTTTGTCAATTATAAGACTTGAAATTTGGTCAAATTTCTGTATACAGTTGTCCCTCTCTGCAAAGGACACTCTCTACAGAGGACACTCCTCTAGAGGGGACACAAATCCTTGGCAACAAGTACCATGGAGGTATGTAATACATGCTCCCTCTCATCAAAGGGCACCTCTCTAATAAGGAGAGAATTGTTTGGCAGAATTAAGGGGTGTCCTTATTATAGGGGGACTTCCTGTAACATTTGCTGCAAATTTCCCAACTGAAGCAATTTTAGCCTAACAAACAGTTTCTTTATAGTTGCAGCAGACTAAACTAGTTTATCATTGCCTGGCACATACAGAGACTGCCGGAGGATGCCAGACTGTATGGGCCTAGCAGGCAGTGAGGCAATCCAGGGAATTACTTGCCATGTAATCCTGCAGCAAATATGCTGGCATCGGATCCTTTCCGACATCCACCACATAACAAAGTGGTTGAGACCACGTATACCATGTGCATGCATTTATATACACACAGGTGCCTGATCGGTTCCCGGTATCTAAAACCGATCAAGTGTTGCTGTTTGGCAACAGCTATACCCAGAAAAGATATATGCTATTTGGCAGTAGTTCTAGCAGCAGTCATAATCTGTGGCTTATCGTGGCATCTCTGCGCACGAACAGCCCGATCCCTGCAGATGACATCATTTACTGGGCCGTCTCTCCGCCACGCCAATGATTATCTATTAGACACCTAACAAGCAAGCGCTGCAAATAATACACTACAGCTGCAGGCATTTCGTTGAATGCAGTTAGCTGCTCCAGTCAGCAGGCCTGAGGAGGAAGCATTGCCGCAGCTGGCATTAGAACCTCAGTAAGAACTAAGTGCCCAACCACAACACTGGGTTTGATTAGCTTTTAGTCCCTTAAACATTACGTCATTCTTACTGCACACTGCTGCAGTACTAGTTGCCCGGAGAAAGTGCATGGCACTGCACGGATACAATGCAGGTAAGAGTACCAGCTCTTCTGAACTCGTACTACGGGTGCTTCAAAAAGATAAGACAGCTCTGTAACATATGATTTGCTGAACATATTGGAAACTTTTGTAAATTTAGCTCTAAAGGTTAATATGGGGATTTCATGACTCGATCACTTCACGGTGAGGTGGTCTGGCATGGTTCCAAATTGGAAAGTTGCATGCTTGATAAACAGCGCGGAGCAGGTCCTGGGTCTATTTTAGGGAGTGACGGCACATGCTGTAACATGATTCTGGCACAAATCTGCAGATTGCAGAAGTACATACCTGGTACGTTATATGGGTACCTTACAATGGTTCGGTATGCTGGGTACCTTACAATGGTAAGGTATACTGGGTATGATAAGGTATACCCTGTGCCTTACAATTGTAAGGGATACCAGGTACCTTACAAACCTGAAAATGGTAAGGACATCAGGTACCTTACAATGGTAAGGTATACCAGGTGCATTAAGATATACTGAGTACCATACCATTGTAATTAAGGTGTACTAGGTACCTTACAATGGTAAGGTATGCCTTACATTATTGTAAGGTATAGATGTACTGGGTACCTTCCAATAGTAAGGTATAATGGGTATGGCAAGGTATACCAGGTGCCTCACAATTGTAAGGTACTTTACAATGGTAAGGGATATCAATACTTATATGTACCTTACAATGGTAAGGTATACTGGGTACCTTACCCGAGTGCCTTACAATGGTAAGTTATTCCAGGTGCCTAACAATGGTAACATATATCAGGTACCTTACCATCGTAAGGCATACCGGGTGCCCCTCTTAATTGGTCTCCATGAAGCATTTGGGGTTACCTAAACAAAACACAGCAATAAGGATATATATGCACATACAACTGATTCGGGTTAAATTAACTGGGCAGTGTGCTTAGCATTTTAGATGCAAGGTCAAAGCGAAGCTAAACCATTTTAACAAAAAGTAAAATAAAGTAAGCCCAAAATGGTTTGAAAACATATATTAGGTGTAACAGGAGCCTTATGGTCTATTCCTAACGAATATCTGTTGTTTTTCCGCAGAGCTATAGCGGAGAGAGAGCGAGAGATTGAACTCAACTATTAGTTAAATAAGGCTGAGGTCCAGCTATAATCACTAAAAGCCTGCGCCTCCTACTTTTCTACAGAACCTCCTTGCACGGCCAGGGTAATTTTATCTCCAACTTCTTTCTTCATTTGGAAAGCTTTCAATTTTAATGCCCTTCCGGGTCTGTTGCAAATCAGAGAGGGGTTACCATGCCAATCTATATGGGCAGGGGAGGCTCTCTCCATCTATCAGTGAGGTATGGGGAGAGGTTACCCCCCCCCCCCTCCACCCACCCCACCCCACCCCCTTTGTGTTATTGGTGTATTGTTGGATCACAACCATGGTTTCACTTTGCCCAAGAGAGGCTAGTCCCTTGGCAATTAGGGACGATAAATCATCCCTATACAATCCTACTGGAGCCCAGATTACAGAAGCTAAAGAATGTTCTGGTGCCTTGAAGACGTGTTTACACAACACCAGATGTCCTAATCCGTGGTAACCTTAGCAATTCACCATAGAACTACCCAACACAAGACCTGGGGTGCAAGACCATTAAATCCATACCTTACCAAAGGTGTACAGGAACCACTTAAAGGTAATTAGATACATGTAACTCTTTTTTTTTTTCCACCTTCTGCAGAAATCTGTGCACTACCATCATATGACATGATTTCATTTACTGGAAGTGAATTGCCTTAAAATTTATTCCAAAGATTAGAAACCAATGATATAGCCTGACTACGGGTATGTTGTTTTTGGGAGGGGGGGGGGGGAGGGGGTTAGCTGTGATGTTACGGAGTGGGAGGGCAGCACCACAATGGGAAAATTTGTTTGGCCTTTCGCTGGATATTCCATTCGTGCAGCGATTAAAAGGTTATGCCTCATTTTGGGCCATACCGGTACCTTCCTTTTTTTGAACTTCGCTCGATGCACGTGGAAGGGAGAAATTTCTGTTTCATTACGCAGGTCAGTGGCACAGCGAGGCCCCAAATGTTTCCAGGTGGGTCGGCTGTTTGTTACCTGGCCACAATCGAGCTCCCGGGGATTTGGGAGAGGGGGCAGAATAGGGGAAAGCGAGAAAAAGGGCAGGCGGCTGGTTAGGTATTGGAGAAGTGGATATCCTGCCAGACCGATAGCATGCTGCAAGCGGAGCGTATCGCAGCTCGGGATAAAACCCCCCCCCCCCAGCAATGGGGGATTGCTGACACGGGCTGCATTTTCTATGGCAAAGTTTTGATCTGGCAGGTCGGACCTGTTTGGCGTCTTTTTGCTTCCATCCTTTAACTAGGCAGAAAACAAAAGCCTGGGAAAGAGCTCAGTGTCGCCGCCCCCAGGGGGGAAATAGCGGTAAACAAGAATATCTAGTGGCAGCAGACTTGGCGGCGGGGTTTCTGCTTTTAAATGAATCAGCATTTTGAGCGATTACTTTCCAAATTTGTCACAGTGGTGAACACCCAGGCAATAAGGACACCTTGAATTTAGTCGGGGGGGGGGGGGGGGGGGGTTTATATTTGGACAGCCCACA
>JAAUYG010120227.1_pt1 | contig 18843 bp, 9 predicted proteins | sample 7278091 | NCBI WGS metagenome assembly JAAUYG01 (sample SAMN14350201, study PRJNA611818) | marine sediment metagenome | isolation source: surface marine sediment (0.6m) | place: French Polynesia: Moorea | collected 2018-08
GTTTACTTACAGGAAGAGGTTATCCATAACGTAGTGATAATCTCGTCGCCTGCGATCCGGGAGGAAACACGCAGCAAATACCACGATGGCATTGAATCCTTCTCCATAATATCCTGAGAGAGATCAGAAGAGTGTCTTCTTTACAGACATCCAATCATCATATAATTACAACATACATACTGTACAGTAGTCCCCCTCTAATAGGGACACCCCTTTCTACCAACCAATTCTGTCCTTACTGGAGATTTGTCCTTTGGTGAGAGGGAACACCACCACATGCATTCATGGTACTTGATGCCAAGTATTTGCCTCGTGTCTATAGGGGTGTCCTCTGTAGAGTGTGTCCTTTAAGACAGGGATCACACTATACCCAGATACCTGCATGCTACATGTGCTGTATATGCCATGCATACATTTTCAGGTTGCAATCTTGAGGTAAGGCATTGGTAGCAGTAGCTGAAATTCAGAGCATAAATACTGAACCAGTTGCCAGTACCGCTACCTGTATTCTGCATGTTCCATGTTGTTTATGAAATTGTTATTTTCATTCATGCATTACTTGTCTAAGAACTAAAATAACCTGTTTCCAAAACCTGTAAGTACATAAATGTGTAGCTAATCATCAGCAATATGTTCATGATGATAGTGCCCTGTATCTGGAGTGTGAGGCCATTTACCCTCCCACGTAGCATGTAAATCTTGGCAGCTGCTTAGTGACAGTAGTCCCAGCTAATCATGGTAATAGGAACACCCTTTCTGTCCAAATAATTCTATCCACATTAGAGAGGCGTCTTCTGGTGCGATGGCACATCCAATGCATTCACGATACTTGCTGCCAAAATTTGTGTATTCTCTGCCATGTCTACAGAGACTGTCCTCTCTTGAAGGTGTCCTCCTGCTATTATACAGTCATGCAGTTACAGCCAAACCTGCTCCAGAGACCACCTGTTTATAAAGACCACATTTTACAGGTCTCCAGTGGTATACTATCCACGTTGTTGAGCCTGCATATAAAGACCACCTGTGTATAAGGACCACATCTTGTTGGTCCCAAGGGTGGTCTTTATATGCCAGTACAAGTTTCACTGTGCATAAAATTGCATTACCAGTACACATAGGGTAGCCACATACATGGCTAGTAGTTTCTACCCCATTGCCAAGGCTTTTAATATGCATGCATCACACACATAACATTTTTCTACAAATACCATGGGGTGTCTACACCATTAGGATGTAGATATATGTGTACCCATGCAAGACATGAGCTTTTTCGAGAACACAATTATCCTTCTATGCGATGTTGTTTTTAAGCTATTTTCTATTCTCAAATACCAGTCAACCTGGCCTCATACATTGGACCTCCCCCCCCCCTCCCAAACACACACACTCACACCATACCACCCACCCAGGCTAATATCCCCAGATACTGAGCCAGTTCTCTGGTCTACATACTACACAGGGGGAGGACCTTCCTAGCTAGGTGGTACCGAATATTGGTTAAAAGGCCAGCACCCATGCTCTGGGAAATCAATACTGTAATTTCCCTGTGGTACCCAAAGGCAGAGTGCCAGACTATATACAGATAGCTAGCACATCAGGCTACATATCTGTACATACATTTATATACTTGCAAAACATGCCTTTCAACATATGTCCAGACCGGTCTTCATTACAGCCAAATTGAGCCAATGCCTTTTGGTATAAACGGTAGAGCAACACCCAGAAACAAAATTCTCAGAAGTATATTATAATATGTATACAATATTCAACATAATGTACGTACAAGGACACTTGCTTGTCTAGAACAAGAGGCCTTTGGCCTTGAACTTCTGCTCACTCCAAATTTTGAAACTTCATATATGGTATGTCATAATATGCGACTTCCTATTAGTGTTCTACTGTATCTACTATTTCTACTATAAGGCATCACTGATATAGAGATACCACGATCATTGTAACTATTGCTGCCAGTGCACTAGTATACACATGGTATATGTAGTATGTTTGTATGGGACGTACCTCCATGAGACAGGACTTTCTTGTAGGGTTCGATGACCTTCATATCAATCCGGTACCATTTCTTGCCAATTTGGACAGTCCGCCAATGTCTGTCGTCCTCAAATTCCTCGCGTGCCGTGTATTCTGGAATCGGTTCCACAGGCGTGGCTGCACTTGACGAAGTTGCCGTACTCTCCCAGTCGAGACCGCCATCTAGCGCTTCATCATTGAACACATCTGGTGTAGTCAGGTCATCTGGAGTTCGCTCGTTGTCAAAGGATAATGCAATCTCGTCGCTACTGGACAGAGGGGAGACGGCGGGATCAAGACTATCGTCATTGAGGAGATCCAGATTGGGCATGATTTTCTTCCTGGGGGTCTGATCCAGAGTGTTGGGACGAGTGGCTGAAAAGAAAAAAAAAAAGAGAATGAATTTAACATGAAAACTGGAAGGTAAAAATGATTTGTTTACGGAGTACTAGCAGCTACCAAAGGCATGTAAATACATGTAACTATAACATGTATAAAGCCTATCACCTGAGACCAGCCCCCTTTAACACCTACATGCACATCTAAACATGTGGTGTGTGGTGTACTGGTAAGAAGAAGAATGCTTTTAAGTTTTTGGTTCCCTTAAACATGTTAAACTCACAATGGGTACACATGGTACATACATGATATATGTAATGGAAAACTATACCACATAAAATATGGGAAGAATTTGAAATGAGCATGTAGGCTCACTATTTCTATATTTACTTGTACATGTACACATAAAATGTTGTTGTATATTTTGGTGTAGATTTGTTACATTGAAAATAATTAAAGGAATATCGATATTGGGAGACAAGACCTATGACACATTTGACAGTACATGTATGAGACACAAGTTATATACAGTACATGTCGCATGTGTCAGAAGTTTGTATAACACAAGATCCATACACGAACACTTGAAAGTTGCCCAGTTCCATCAGCCACTGTAAACAGTAGCCCCGCCTACCCTTCTTTCCCTCGATGCCATTGGGAAGGTTGTCATTAGAATCGACAGTCACTGTGTCAGGGAGGTGGTTTTTGTCCAGGCTCGTCTCATCTTCATCGTCACTGCCAAGGTCAAGGTCAAGAGTTCGCTCCAGCTTCTGTAAAGTTGGACTCTTCTCCTGAAAAGCATAAACAGCACATGTACAGTATGACCCACACTGATCATGCTGATACCAGTGCACAGATACATGTATAAACCCTATTTTATCTTTCTATTTGACAGGGATTCCCCAATCTCTAGAGATAAATTTTCAATTTATTATTATTATTAATTAAAGAATAGAGTGTGGTGCGCTTGGTTCAGCGGAAGAACATTCGATTTCAGACCACTGGGTCCCGGGTTCCTTTCCTGTATTCAAGTCTGGGGCTGGGCACTTTCATCCTTCATCTCATTGCCCGGCGCCAGTGGTCTGTTGCTCATAAGGGTCCCTGGCTGTTAGAGGCGATGTTAAACTCAAGTTAATTAAAGAATATTTTCAAGGTATATTGTTATATTAGAAGTAATGCTAAACATGATAAATTACAACCAAATCAACTTTAAGGATTTACATGATATACATAACTAATATCATACCCTATTTTTTCAGTGACACTTAATTGTAGTGGGTGAGACCAACTGGGAATTTTGCTACAACAGAGCAGCACCCATCAACATGATCAATTCAGATCTTCTAACTTCACTCACCACCAAGCTAGCACATTCTCTAGGTAGCCCCACAGTGTTCAATACAAATTATGCCAGCATTCAGACTGAAATGGCATATTTTGTACATGGGGGGACCACAGTAATCTGTTGTGTGCACCTAGCTTCTGTAGCCCTTATGACCAGACATCTATCCTGCAGATGCAACGATACTCACACAAAGTTCTCTAATAGCTAGTTCATTTCTATACAGCAGTTCCGACTGCTCGGAGCTGCTCTCCATGTCATCTGTCACCCCTTCCCTGTCAGACTCCTCTAGGGACATCTGGACCATGGTACAGGCCAGCATCGCCTCTGCCAATTCCACATCTAGAGACTTTGTTGCCTCACGTAGCATATCCGGATTGAACATAGTGAGCACTGCCTCAAAATCTGGCTCTTCCAGGGAGGCAAATGGCAGGTCCACCAAACTGGCCTTTCGTTCTTTGAACCGTTGTAGCCTCTCTTGGTCACGTTGGAGACGTCGTTTCGATTTGGATTTGCGATTTGTTTTAGTGGCTTTTGCTGGGTCCTGACTGTCTGTAATATCCACACCATTTTGTTCTGGATTTTTAGCCATGTCATCACAATGGTTCTGTAACTTTTCTTGAGCCTCGGGCTGCGCAGATTCTGTTGGTTGCACAATAGTTTTTGATATACTGTCACCAACCGTTGCAACATTAACGTTCGGCTTCGAATGTTTCATCGTGGTTATGCTCCGAGGGGAAGGCTTGGGTGCAGTCCACACAACACGACTCTCGCAAGGTCTAACAACAGATCTCGGAGCTTGCTCGTCTTTTCTGGGAAATGAGTATGGCTGCCTGGAAATTGGCCGTAACAGATCATAATCTGGTCGCGTAGGCCACACATTATTCTGTGATGTCAGCCACCCAGTCCGTGCCACTAAATTCTGGTTTACTTTCTTCACAACGTGTGGTCCGACATTTTTCGACTTGCACTTTCTTGCATAGTGCCCGATTTTGTTGCAGTGGTTGCATTTCGCATAGCGAGCTCGACAGAAATGGCGGGCGGACCAAGCCCATCCACAACGGGTACACTCCCGTTGCCAAGCAGGAGTACTGTGGGCACTGCGACGGTTTCCAGGCCATCTTTCCATGGTAACCATATCAAGACTGAACTTTGCAGATCTCAAATTATCACAGATTTTACATAAAGTACTGCAACCCTTCAAAATTCATTTAAGCCACTATATGTTCACATATCAGATGTATATCATGAAATACTTGCCCAGTATCGGAGTATAGCAACAATACTAAACTCCACACATACAGAAGCTTAATAAGCTATTATGGAGCCATTATATCCTGAAGCATGAATCCATGTCAGGCTTCCAACCGGCCTACACTTCGATCCTCAAGTAACTTCTGAAGCCAGACTTCCGTCAGCTGAACACAATACAAATTCCTGCCCAGTCAGTGGTATGATCCATGCAGCTGAGGTATCCTGGCAGCGTGTTGCATCCTGCCACTGGTAACCAGGGCCTATTCACCTAAAGCCTGAGGCCTTATCCCATCTCTACCAGCTCTCTCTCTCTCCTCCGCCATCTATATTTACTCCCCAGCCTAATGTTAACACTCCAGAATGGGGGAAGCACATGGATCAAACATGCTGTTCCAGCCAGCTTATTGGCTCTCTACCAGGACATAACAGCTTTGTCACTCTTGTCTGCATCCACATAATCCAGAGCTCAGACTCTTTCACCTGTAAGTTCTGGATTCCTTACCTAAGTAACACATTCTGGATCTTGTAAGATATGGGGTTTTCTTTGATGTCTCACCTGGATTGTGTTTGGTGCTGTTTTGAAAGCCAAGTGATGAATCATGTATACCTGGTCCTGGAGCCCAGTCCTGGACATGTTGAAAAATCTGGCAAACCATTCCAAGACCTTCCACACGGTTCTACTGTACAGCTGCTACACCCATTGTACTGCTACAGATATTATACCGTAAAACCTGTCTTAAGAGACCCCTGCAATGAGAGACCACCTGTCTTGAAAGGCCATACTTTCCTGTAGGCAGGACTACATTTCTGTGTCACTGACCCTGTTGACCCACCTGTCTTGAGAGGCCTGCCGCCACATTTTTTATGGCAAGTAAAGCAGTCCTTCAAGACAGTCATATACAGTCAAAACCGGGCTTTAAGACCACCTGAGAAGTACAGACAACCTGGGAATTATGGATGGCTAATTCAGTCCCCAGTGGGTCAGCCTCATCTATGTCAACTGCTCATGGAGGCACTTTGAATATGCAACCATAGTAGAACAGTTTATACACTGACCACTTTTTTGTGTACATGGTGTACTAATTTGAATCTTTCGTTTAAGACCACCTGCCATAAAAGACGACATTTTCAAGGTCCCATGAAAGTGGGAGCAAAGTGGCAGCGTAGTGACCTGAAATTTTTTGCTGAAGGAGAGTGGCCTCAGTAGAAAATGTTCACCTACAGACATGCGCCAAAAACAATTTCCGAATGACATCACATATCACCTGACGCATCCTGTCCAGCCAGCAAAAGGTCTTAAATTTAAGATGGTCTTACTATGACGGAACATTTATATTGAAAATCTGAATACTGTCAATGATGGCCAGTCTTAAAATAGAGGGAAGTCTTATAACGCAGGGACCATTGTAATGACATAAAAAAAATTGATTCAGAAATACTTGATGAAAAAAATGAAAGTATTCAGCATTTTCAAAGCTATATACCCAGTGCAACTGAACTTACCTTCCTTTTACTAGTAAAATATACAATATCCATCTCTTATGTAGTCAAAAGACTAGCAAAGATAGATTCCTGGTCAGCAGCATATCGATGATTATTTAGCAGCAGTACCAGTACACAATGTCCATGTCAATGTAGTCAAAAGTAATGTAGATTTCTGGTCAGTAGCCTATAACCATGATGATTTAGCAGCAGTACCAGTACACTGCACTAATAATGGCATACTACCGGTAGTATGTAAGCGTGTCTGCTGTGTTGTATATGTGGTAATTTTCACTATATCGGGTACAATCAATAAAACACAATCATAAACGACTATTTGGCAGTTATCCGGGAATGGTCTTCACATCTCAGCGGGATGGTGGTATTAGGTAAATGCGCGTACTGACAAGCAGGGAGTCAGTCCATGGGTCCCAGTGGTCAACTGTCCTCGTGGTCCTTATGCCATGTATCTACCATGTATAAACGGCCCAGAACCTGCAAGCTATGAATAAACCCTGGGGACCAGAAATGAAGGTTTGCTCTGATGAGCCTGAAGCCTTGATCCATCAGCCAGCCGGAGGCTCTGCCAAAATAAATCAATGCCTTGTTTTTACCAAACATGGCCTGTAGGCCGGTGAGAGCAGAATGGTGCCAGGAACACTGGAGACTGCTGACAGAACAAGCACCATCTGACCATATACTGCACATATGGTCTCACTGTATGGAAGGGGACTGTAGCATGAGCGGCTCCATGTCCAGAGTACATGTACTGTTTAACATGGTTAATATACCCCTCGGGGGAATCAAATGTACCGAGTCATGTACAGTGAAATCGCTCTTGAGAGACCACCAGAGATAATATACTATTTCTGAGACCACTGCCATGATAGACCACCTGTCTTGAAAGACCAGCTATTCCTGGCAGAAAGTCCTGCTTTTCAATGTACATGTAACTGACCCTGTTACCAAGACCACCTATCTTGAGAGACTACATTCGTATGGCCAATGGGGTACGTCGTCTTTAAAGACAGTTTTTTTGCTGTAATTATGTCTGAAGACTGAATGACCAAGATACTGACAGAACCAATACAGGCATGCATGCCTGGTGACACTGATATCCCTCGCACTGCATGCTAACTCAATTTGGTAATTAATCAGCTAATTATTTCCTAAATAGGAGTTCCATTAAGTGCATCCACGGGTTCCCTATCCCTCATACATTTTCCAAAGATGGTTTAGCCTGTACAGTTTAGGGGACAGCCCGATCAGAATCCCTCATTTTGAGGGAATCACATATAGGTTTATACCAGGGTGATCCAGGGAGGTTTGCAGGGCTGTCGGCTAGACTGTGTATGAAGCCTTCGTTCTCCCTAACCTTATACTATCTTACATCATGCTTTTCTTGGAAAATCCATAACCCATGCTATAGTAAAAAGGTATTCAATAGGGTTTCATGAAGTATTGCATACATCATGTTCCTTAGGATTAAAGGGATGTTAGCTTACCTTCATAGAAGGAATATTGGTGAATTCTCTCATCATCAGCATTCGACAATCGCACAATAAATAATGTGGCTTCAATGCTCAAATTATAACATGTATAATAGCATGTATAGCTCCACTTGCAATAGTTAAAGTCCATGCAATTCACCAAGCAAATTGTTTCTTGTGATTAATTACTGGCTGAAGTTGTTTAAGGGTTTATCCAGATGGCACACAATTTCAGAAGATTATAGAAATCCATGACCACCTTGCATTTCGAAGATATACCAGGATATATATCCAAGCAATCCAGTGGTCTGACGTGACCAAAAAGATGATTCAACTTATATATCCAGATTAAATCTTTCAGTGATGCACATCGCACTGGACATACATTCCAATACAATTGATGATGGATTTTAAAGAAATACAATTGCAGGACTTGTGGGACTACAACACTTGAAGTGTAACAAATATGGTGTTCATCTTTAATTGCTATACATGATAATTAATATATAGCCTATCAGATTACTATAGGTTACAAATTTATCCTCAAACTGTAAAATCCACCTGGGTTTAATTTCATGCTGGTCAAGATGCCCTGGCGGTTCCAAACGTGATGCTGGCCTGGCTATACTGCAGCGGCAGTGCCTTTAATTTAGAGTGAGTCACATGCCCAGGGCACCCTAACAGGCACTGGCTGTGCTAGCTGATGGGTGGGTCTTCTGCAGCTAGATATCCACATCATAGTCTTGAATGGAATGTTTGAACACTAGACCACCTTGTTCCTTTCAACATATATTAATATCCACCTTCCTTAAAATTTCGGAGTACTCAAATACCAGATTCTCTATGGCCCAGCTGTATGCCTTTGGTCCCGGCCTCACTTCCTGGGCTTTGAACCCCCTGTGCCATATAATACAAGGCATTGTATGGAGTCATTCATCAAATCCATATTTGGCTGGCTAGCACCCCCCTTTGTAATGTAAGCCACCATCACCAACACCTTACGTGGGGGTATTATGATTGTACTAATGTACAGTGAAACCTCAAGAGAGAGGGTACCTTAAGGTTTTTTTCTGCGCCGGTGAAGTCTTGCATTGGGGCAAACTAAACATGAAAATAATATTTTTGGGGGGGAAAAGGTAGGTTATTTTCATGACATTGCCAGGGCGAAATTGCAGACGATTCATTTGCATGTGCATAGCAAGATAACACCAGTGGATATATAATGCTAAGACACTTAGTTCCAACATTAAGTTCCTATGGTTCAAGGGATTTTCTCAAGTACTCAACCATATAGGGAGCTTAAAGTACCTGGCCTTAATTATAATATGTATGCTGAAAATGACTTGCCCTAGGCCAGGTGAGGTACATATAAATGTAACACATGTACCCCAGGCAGCCATACTTCAAACTGCATAAGACATATACTGTACTATCATGAACAAGATGAATACAATGAACTGCACAGGTAGTCATGACTATTAAGCTCAAGGACTATTTTACACAAGATGTGATGGGTACATAAAATTATGGTTACAAAACAGTTGTTAAACAAAAGGATTTTAAAAGGCTCACCTTCTTTTTCCTGGGCAAGGGTTTGTGCTGTAGAGAATCCGCCATGTCTTTGTTTATCGTGGGGCCACTGTTGTCCACGCTGCCATCACTGCTGCCTTGCTTGTTGTATGGCGTGCTGCTGCGCATCACTCCAGGGAGGAAGGTATCTGCCACCTGGGAAATGGTACTACTGCTCTCTGGCAGCTCAGTGCAGTCTGGATCCCAGGTAATGTCTTGGCCGGGCTCACTGGGTGCAACCAGCTGCTCCTCAATGTGGTGTGATCCCAGGTCGTATCCAGTATGGGTGACCTGGGAGTGGTCAGGATGGCAGCTGCTGGCCTGTGGATCAGCTGTATCCGTGAAAGAATCTTGGCATTCCATTTCCGTGGATTGTCCATCATCTCCTTGCTGATAGATGTCTAACGCTTCCTCAATGGCCTTGCTTACAATTTCATCGGCTATCTGATGATGTAAGATTGTCATGGCAGAATCTGTATCTGGATCTGTGTGACTGTGAGGTTCCGGATCGGCATTCCGTACAGGAGATTCATCGTCTGATCCTGATGTCAGGCTTTCGTCAACCGAGGCCTGTGTCACTACAATATCTGGAATGGTGTCAGATCCTTGCGTCAAAACTGTACCTGGATCATTATAATTCTGCAGGACGCTCTCTGCCTTTTCTGGATAGGCATCTTCATTTGATTCACTGTATTCACTGCTATCCGTATCTGTCAAAGGTTCATCACTTTTCTGAATTTCCATGTCAGTTTTTGATTCCCCTGGATCCACTCCCAAGATGAGGATGCCATCAGCAGTCACCTGACTTTCCATTGTCTCCATTGCAGGATCAACATTTTCTGGATCTGGCAAAGCCTCCTCCAGTGTATCTACCTCAGTAGCCCCAGAAGGCTCTAAGACAATTCCAGAAAACTCCTTTGAATTCTCAGAGATGAAAAGACTGTCATCTTGGATCTGCATGTCTTTTTCAGGCTCAAGAGTATCCACATCTGTAGCACCTGGATGATCCAGATTGATAACATGCTTCTCCAGGAGATTTCTTTCACTGTGCGTAATTTCTTCCAACTCTGAGACTGAGTGACCATGTTCCTGAGAATGCAGCGTGTCAATGCTCCCACTTGTGCTATTCTGGGGACCAGCAGCTTCTGCAGGCTCCACAGCAGTTTGCTCAGTGTCAAGGGTTAATGAAGCATTGTCTTCCTCCATCGAGTCCCGTTTGCTTGTCTCTTGTGGAATGTCATCTGCATTGGATCCTAATACAGCTGTCTCGTGATTTTCAGCCCTTGTAGTAGCAGTAATAACAGACTCCTCATGTTCATTTGTTGTGGAAAGTGGTGATGTAGGGATCTCGGTGAAATTTTTGCCTGCACTGCCACTCTCGCTGGGTTCAATTTGCACATCTGTAACATTTCCCGTATGTTCTTTTTCTGTTACAAGTCGCCCCAGTGATGAGTGGAGGTCACTTGACCCATTTTCTGACACCACATGTAGCCTTGAGTTATCACGATCCTGCTGCGGATCACTGGCATCTAAGGCCACCTTCACAGCACTATCAATGATTTGCTGTACAAAAGCCTCCACAAATTCCACTTCAGACTGGCCAGACAGAACTGGTGGTTCAGTAGCACCAGTTGATGGTGATTCTGTATGACAACCACCCATCTGAGATGCCATTACATGTATATCACCCTCCTCCTCAGAATCCTGATAATTTTCTGATATCCCGAAAGCTTTCCATGATTCATCTGCCTTGCCTTCCCTATTTGTATCTGATTCCACGTTGTCTTGTGTGTCGTTTGAAACGGTAACATCCATTCCATGGGGTTCAGATTCAGGCGAGGAATCACCAGCGAAGCCTAAAGCTGCCCCATGATTGCTAACACGTGGAGATTCTGAAATACTTTGGGAATTGTCTTCACTAGATGACAAATTGTCAGCATCTGTGATTAGTGTATCCAGACTGGACTCCAGAAGATGCAGTCCTTGAGGGCTGGACAGAGATCCGGAAGATTGGTTAGTATTTTCCAGTTCGTCAGCTATACTGTTCGGAGGGGTACTCGGCTCTTCTAGACTGAATGGCAGCAGTGGCTGAGGCGAGGTATCGTTGGATGAAAGATGTGGCGGGGCACTAATGGCACTATCCTGATCCGAACCTTCACACTGTGAGAAATCCGGAGCGACTACATCCATGATATCAGACTGAGGTTCAGGACTAGGGGTATCCTGTAAGATGTAGAATGCCCTGGCAGCCGCGGAGTCAGCGACATCCTGGATCTCTGAAGGAGATTCCAGACTAAGAGGATTGATACTGCTAGTGGTGTTCTCCAAAAAAATCTTGATGTCAACTTCTGTATTTCCTGGTGATCCAGAGTAGATTTTCTGTGTCCCTGTATTATAACCCACATTGTCTGTCTGCGAATCTGGAGTAGCAGGAGGACTGTAATCCAAGAAGCTGTCCAGATTTGGTTGACAGGAATCCATGGCTGATAGCTATATCATTCATTGACGCCAGAATCCGACTCGAAGGTTATGTTTCAGATGAAAGAAATCAGAATCTGTAAAGATGTGGAATACAGCTCATTGGTGTCCTTCAACTGCGAGTTACTGCACCTCAGTCAATGCAAATATAGCACCATGGTGCTATTGGCAGCTAGGCACCTTCCTGTCACCTGGAAAGGAACAAACAGGTATGATTAAAGAACTACGCAACAAGTGTAATGAAAGTACATCTAAGGCTCTAACCATACATTGACAACAGGTAGCTTCTAGTGTTACTAATTGGAGGCAGCATCTAGACAGAACACCTGTACAGCTTTAGCCCTGGACGGCATCCATACAGGTAGCTCCACCAACTGCCTAGTCTAACACGCTGCCTGGTCTTTTACCATTTTCGGTCTTTTGATCCAACTCCGACGCCAGTCACCGGTCACAGCGGGCCAGTTTATGCCAGGAGGCTAATGGCAAAATCAATATTATTTCAGCAGTAAGCACCAGCCAAGACGCTTGGATCTTTCCCAAAATATACATGGCACTGTGTCATCTCGATTGCACGTATTTGAGGTAACATTCGAGAGCCTCTGGCCCTCGGACAGGTACATGCAAACCGGGGCAAAATGAAAGAATTTCTGCAAAGCTGGGATAATCCAAAGACTGGAATGGCAAGTTGCTTACCGTCTGTCAACTTTTCTTGCAGCCATACGAGTACCCACAATTGTGTGTTACTCTGCATGTCCAAGTTATAGTTGATCTACTTCATGCCAAATGGATAACTGTAGCACAAACTTGATGACATAAAACATTTTTCAAACAATCAATGTAAAATATTTTTCCAAATTTTTGTATATCAATCGGTGACATGTATGTCACACCATGCGTGCCTAGTGACAGCAAATCCATACACGCATTCTAGCTGTGACAAACTGTACAAGGTGCAAATATGCATGCAGAGACGTGCATTGAACATGAAACCGTAATACCCCCATGGCAAGAAAATTCTGTCACCATCACAGGTGTATTTTTATCCCTAAGTTCCACAGAAGCAATCCATTAGCTGATATTACCGCCAAATGATGCCATCTCGGGTTTGGCCCTAGCCAAAAGATTGCCCAGTCATACAACGCCACAAGCAAGGAAGGGGCACCAACCTTTGGCAGCCGTTGTCATATTACATGTAACCATAACCGTATACCTCCCAAGTGTCCTCCCAAGCCCCATGGTTTATATTGTTCCCAAGCTGCCCTCTCTTCTATATTGTTGCGGTTCCTGCCCACATGCTCAGTGACCCTAATAAAGTTATTGGACGCCTGTGACTGCAATCAGGTGTAAAGATAACGGTCAACTTGGGACAAGAATTATACAATGGATTGGGCATGGTATGTATTCCCTACAGGTACAGAAATGCTGTTGATCAATATGTAAGCCAGCGATAAGGCAGAGATGGCGTATCAGTGTTAGATATATTATGCAGGGGCGGGTATATATGTGGAAGTACGGTGCTAGAAAGTGTCAATATCCAAGCCTTTCAGGGTAAAAGTCAATTATTAATAGAGTTTCCCTTTTACCCGTTGCTCAAGCTTGAATGAAAACTAAGCACCAGCTAGGGTACATGTAGACTCCCATATTTTTCTGTTCATTCCACTGAAGCTGCTCTACTGGACCACTGTTATTTGACAAGTACAGTGTGACCTCTATCATGAAGACGACGTTAATTCCTGACAGACCTATAGCCATATTTGGCATTGTTTGGTCATCACAATTTTAACTGCATACATGGTGCACCAGTAACTGAGCCTCACCATAGACAATATTTGTCTGAATGTCACTTGAGACAATGTCAGCAGGTTTGACAGTTGCTCAGAGTGGAGAGTGAATTGGTTTATTTAATGTCACTTCTTAACAGCCAGGGTCTTATGCAGTTGCTCAGAGTGGTGTTCCACTATATTCATGGTATTGTGACACCATATATTTTTATAGAGACAGGCTTACCATATATTTTTGGGATATATCAGATACATGTACTCCAGAGACCATGGCACAGACAGAAATTCAGCTAGCTGTTGTAAACAGCATCATGTCTATGGGGGTCAAGGTATTTCTCAGTCTTTCACATTCAATAAACATGATAAATGAGCTACTACTACCATGACTACTACTACTGCTACTGCTACTACCAGTACTACTACTACCAACATGACCAAAGAGCTTAGAATATACATATCCTCTTTGCTCATGTTGCTACTACTACTACCACTACCACTACTCAGCCACTGTTATTATTATTATTATTATTATTATTAGCAAACAACGACCAGACTTACCTCTTCAAGTCTTTCTCAGCTGTGTGCTGGAAAGTCTGTGACAACAAAGACTGCTTTCAACTCCATGTACTGGTACATGTCGCACATGTTTGACATAATGAAGCTGTTGGAAGCCATGCACAGGCTTCATTTATACATGTTATGTCCTTGATGTGAATTTCCATGCAAAACAGCTGCCAATTATAACATGCATAATAATAAATCAGGTATCAGTACTAAAAAGTCAAGGGTACATATTTTTCCTAGCCTAATGCCCCACCATATTACTCCTGTTCTTCACAAGTGCAACACACACACACATCCTTGAGGCTATGACTGTGTGCAAGTGTCCTGTTTAGGACTTTATAAAAGTTTTAGCAACAGCTCAGCTGAAAAAACAAGCCAGTACAGGCTATTGTTGTCTCCTGCAAACATGATTTCCTGTTGTGGCCTGCCTCTACAAACATGTGGGCGTTCCCCTTGACTGAACACCGCCCACCTCTTACACACAATCCCCCCCTCCTCCAACACACACACGGTCCCCCATGCTTAGCTACAGGATGTGCTGCACTGCCAGGCCTGCAATAGAACCCTGTAATAATAGCGCCAATGTGCCTTGATACGTCCAACATTCTAAATCATACTCAATTCGCCCTGTAACACTGGCCTAATGAGGCCATTCAGGCATCAAGTCTTACTTGGGCCAAGGATATTTTTTCAAGGGATTCAAATACATGTGTATACACCTGGGCTACAGAGCAATGTAGAACTGGCAATGTGGAGTGTCAATTCTACATTGAGCTGTATGCAGTGGAATGTGTATGATGACATTACACCGAACAGTGGTCCACAGTTCTGGCTTTGTAAAACCATAAATCGCATATACTACTACATGTAGTAATAAAATCAGCTAAGACAATAGAGTTAACACAAGTTGATTATACCATGTATACAGTATGTGTTACAATCAATGCATGTTGAACTAACACATGTAACGCATACATGGTGTATGTATGGTATGTCATGTATTATGTAATGCACACAAACCCATATCAAGAAAGAATGCTGGGACTGCAGAAAATCCAGTCACTCACAAATTCTCCTATGTGACATCCAGGTTCATATACCAGCCAATACCAATATATATACAGTGAACAGATCTCCTACCACTGAAAATCGCAGTGACTTTGACTTTTGAACTTTCAAGATTTAAACTCGAGGATAAATCTAATGGCGCAGTTGAACTCATAATATACATGAATGTACATCATTTCCTAATAGTGATTACTAGTAACATGTATGGGTAACCCGGTCAATTACTAGATACAAATAGTCAGACTCTGAGTGACCTTGACTCTGACTTTTCAATGTCACTCAAAGCCAAATCTAATGGTGTCCTTTGACTCCCCATATACATGATACACATGAGATATGACTGCTCAAGAGTATTTAGTAGTGACATATGGCATAACTCTGATCAAAATCTGAGTACCGTAATCTTGACTTTGTCCTTTCAAGGTCAAATGTGACGGTGCCCTTGGACTCCATATAAGGTAAAATTTGATGGTGCAGTTGCGAGTTCCTATTATACAAATATGATCTCCCCATATACGGTTTCCTATTAGTGTTTAACAGTAACCTCAGCTCCTTTATGAGGTATAAGCCTTCAACAAAAATTCGTTTGATCTTTACTTTGACCTTTCAAGGTCACTCAAGGTCAAATGTAATGGTGCAGCTGACTCCCACATATATCAAATCCTATTAGTGCCTAATAGTAACCACATGTCTTATCTCTCACTGTTTAACTGTTATAGGCCTGTCTCTTTACCAGCATGATCAGTGGGTCCAGCGTCGGACCCTTACCATGCTTAGTACCCTGAGGCAGTTTTTTTTTCAAAATCGAATGGTTCCATGATCACAGGGAAAAGTTTCAACCAAAATGAAGCCGATTGGTTAAATATTTTTTTCAGATATTTTATTATTTAGGACACACAGACAAGCACAAAGTAAGATACCCAGCCCTGCCCTGGGCAAAGCCAGGGCAGGGGTAAGTCATGACTGTGCCTGGGTTTATGTTGATTACTGGGTCTTCTTGGTTGACCCTCGGCTACTGCCTTGGGTACATTTACAACAAAGCGGTCAATATTTTCAATCTTTGTCACTTTCCACTTTCGTAGATCCCAAATTGACCGTTAGTGGCACCGCATGGCTTAGAGGCATTTCACAATGCATCGATAAAAATACTCCTGATCTCTCAATTCACAATCTGGCTGCTGATTACACTTCTTAACATTAACACTTCACAGACTTCGCTTGTAAAAGATCAGAGCATCATATACATGTATGCTTGAAACTACTACATGTACTAAGTATGTGGAAACTATTTGTGTAATTAATATCATAAAACATGCAAATATTCTGTTATATTTTACATGTTTTGTGCATTCACGAGTTTCAGATTCAACTTTAATAGTGAAAGGATATGACAAGGACAAAGTAAACTCCAGTACCTGAAAAAGGGTACATGTATGTAGTCTACTGCTACATGCGACTTGCTGGTAAAGTTTGCCCTTAAATCAATACATATACCGGTGTTTGTGTGCCTAGTAGATCCAGAGCTACACTGTACATACTGGTATAGATACTACAGTATGATCTGTTCTACACTTCTGTTACCCTATTACCATGTGTGCTAGGGTACTGTAAACTTTTAGGACTCAAAGGAGTCCTTATATTGTTATAACATAGCGGGATCAATTCATAACTAAAGGCAGAGACCAAGACCAATTGACTCCTTTCTAAGGCAACAGAGAGATGCATGCTTGCATATCACAGTGTTATAAATATCATAACTTGTAAGTACTTGACTTACCTTAATATTATTCTGAAGCGCTTTCCTGTACAACTTGCATGTGCCACAGACCAAAGGAGGCTCAAGTCTGTATCCATAACAAATGTAAACCGTTTTAATCCTTGCTGTTTTATTTGCTGCCCAATAATAAACAACAGAACAATAGTTGCCAAGCAACATCAGGAACAGAACAGTATCAGTTGCTTTCATTATGTTCACCAGGCCACTCCATATTTGTAGCTTATGTCTGGATATTCTGGATATGAACAAGGATTCTCCTATCCAGTATTTTGTCTGTGATCCCATTACCAACTTATAGCTCCTTGTGTCTGGCACTATCCACCCACTGTTTCAGTAAAGGTAACACCATTTTCCTGGATGCTTTGACATTAGCCTGAATGTAAACCGTGATAGTATCCACCGGAGACGGCTGTTGTGAAAAGTCTAGGTTCGGAGAAGTTGATTTCTGCAAGTAGGAGCTCACCTGAAAATCATTTTTAACTATCAGTAGAATCAATCAGGGAATCAAATTTGTAATCACAGTCAGACAGGGCCATGATATTCCAAGTTAATACGTATCATTATTATCACCAATATAACCCTGCAACCTAAAACTATCACCAAATCTTTAAGGCCAACAGTGACAACAATCTGGTAACTGTCGTGGTGGCTGAATGGTTGGCATGTCAGACTCCAAACCACAATATCATTGGATCGAGTTCCACGCAAGCTCATTGGCTTAGCCAAATCATTTCCCACGTGGGCTATGGTTGATGCCAATCATGGTTCTTCAGTTTACTCAGCCATAAACAGTGATAAATTTGCTCGCTTCGGCAAGGTAAAATGCCATTTAAGAACTGCTTTTTTATTACAGTATTATTACTAACTGGAGTATAACTAATGTTAATCAGAGGATTTTAATAGCATGCTGCCACCTACAATCATCAGCAACCCTCTAAGCACAACAGTGACAACCTCAATCTAGCAACTTGGCAAAGTACTGAACTGCATTTGTACATGCCTCTTCTCTCAGCAGTGCCTGAGAACTGTAGACAGCCAACTGTCTATGTGGCTCTCCATCGCTGTCCACTGACAGTGCCATCGCTACTACTACAGGGCTTGTGTGCTGTGCTGAGAAAACCTCAAGGGAAGCCTCAAGGTCATCTCTGGCTAGAAAATCCTGAAAAGGAGAATTTCATTTCTGCATATACAGTCAAACCTGCTCTAAAGACCACCTGTATATAAAGACCACTTGCTTATAAAGACCACATTTTACAGGTCCCCAGGGGTATACTTTATGTGTTATTGAACCTGCATGTAAAGACCACCTGTATATAAGGACCACATTTTGTTGGTCCCTACGGTGGTCTTTATATGTAAGTTTCGCTGCACAGTACTGATGGTACATGCACACGTAAACATATTTGTACATGACTTTTACCTATGGTCATATGCTAAGGTCATATGTACTATCGCAGGTGTTTAAAACAATACATATAGTACAGGAGTACAGAGTCTATGTACTCATGTACTATATGCATTTTTAAACACCGTTTACGCATACTTACTATATTGTAAAATGCTTAAAGGTCATAGGCAAAGAAAATTTTTTTGCGCCTAATTCCTTTCACTTGGCGAAAAAAGTACTTTCACGGCCGAAAAATGTGCACCAATGCTTTATCATTTAGTAAA
>JAAUYG010208429.1_pt1 | contig 18829 bp, 18 predicted proteins | sample 7278091 | NCBI WGS metagenome assembly JAAUYG01 (sample SAMN14350201, study PRJNA611818) | marine sediment metagenome | isolation source: surface marine sediment (0.6m) | place: French Polynesia: Moorea | collected 2018-08
GAAGGCACCCTGGTCGGCATCAACACCGGACATCCCACCACCATCGTCGCCGAGGCGGTCGCCGGCGGCCTGATCCCCGAGCTGGCCGGCTATCCCCGGCAGCGCCGCGAGGTGCGCTACGGCAGCAACAGCCGGATCGACCTGCTGCTCGAGAAGGACGAAGAGCCGCCCTGCTATCTGGAGGTCAAGAACGTGCACCTGAAGCGCGGGCCGGAGGCCGCCGAATTCCCCGATTCCGTCACCGCGCGCGGGGCCAAGCATCTGCAGGAGCTGGCCGCCATGGCGCGCGACGGCGCCCGGGCCGTGATGTTTTTCCTGGTGCAGCGGCAGGATTGCAGCCGTTTCTCCCTGGCGAGCGACATCGATCCGGGCTACGAAAAAGCCTTCCACGACGCCTTGGACCAGGGGGTTGAAGCGCTGTGCTACGATTGCGAAGTAAGCCCGGAGGGAATCGACATCGGCCGGCGGCTGCCCTTGACCCCCTAGCGCCGCGCCGTCTGTTACCATCTGCGTTCTGGAGGAGCTGATCTATGGTGCAGGGCGACGTCGCCTATGGGGCCTTCCCAGAGGAGCGCCGGATCACCATTCACGGGCCCGAGGACTTCGAGGGCATGCGCCGGGCCGGCCGGCTGGCGGCGGAGACGCTCGACTTCATCACGCCCCATGTCCAGCCGGGCGTGACCACCGAAGAACTGGACCGCCTGTGCCACGGCTTCATCCTGGACCACGGCGCGATCCCGGCGCCCCTGAACTACAAGGGCTTCCCGAAGTCGATCTGCACCTCGGTCAACCACGTGGTCTGCCACGGCATTCCCAGCGACCGCAAGCGCCTGGGCAAGGGCGACGCGATCAACATCGACGTGACCGTGATCCTGGACGGCTGGCACGGCGACACCAGCCGCATGTTCCACGTCGGCCCGACCAGCGTGAAGGCGCGCAAGCTGGTCGAGGTGACCTACGAGGCCATGATGAGGGGGATCGCGGCGGTCCGCCCGGGCGCGACCCTGGGCGACATCGGCGCGGCGATCCAGGGCCACGCCGAGGCGCAGCGCTTCTCGGTGGTCCGGGACTTCTGCGGGCACGGCCTGGGCCGGGTCTTCCATACCGCGCCTTCGGTCCTGCACTACGGCCGGCCGGGCACCGGGGTGGTGCTGCGCGAGGGCATGTTCTTCACCATCGAGCCGATGATCAATGCCGGGCGCCCGGACGTGAAGATCCTCGACGACGGCTGGACCGCGGTCACCCGGGACAAGTCGCTCTCGGCGCAGTTCGAGCATTCCGTCGGGGTCACCGCGGAGGGCTGCGAGATCTTCACCACCTCTCCCAAGGGTTGGCACCAGCCGCCTTACGAGACCTGATCGCGGTCCGGTCGGGGGGGCCATGGCGGAGGAGCGAAACCACTACCTTGGCCACCGGGCCCGCCTGCGCAGCCGGATCCTGGACAGCGGGGCGGAAAGCCTGGCCGACTACGAGGTGCTGGAGTTCCTTCTGTTCGGCGCCCAGCCCCGCCAGGACACCAAGCCCCTGGCCAAGGCCCTGATCCGCCGCTTCGGCAGCCTGGCCGCGGTCCTGGCCGCCGACGGCGAGGCCCTGCGCGGGGTCGAGGGCATGGGCGATGCCAAGATCGCCGTCCTGCAGGTCGCCCGCGAGGCCGCGATCCGCCTGGCGCGCGAGGACCTGCGCGACCGCCCCTTGCTGAGCTCCTGGGAGCGGCTGGTCGACTACTGCCGGATGACCCTGGGGCACGAGGCGGTCGAGCAGTTCCGGGTGCTCTTCCTCGACCGCAAGAACCGGCTGATCGCGGACGAGCGCCAGCAGAAGGGCACCGTCGACCACACCCCGGTCTACCCGCGCGAGGTCGTCAAGCGGGCCCTGGAACTGGGCGCCAGCGCCCTGATCCTGGTCCACAACCACCCCTCGGGAGACCCGACCCCCTCGCCCGCCGACATCGACATGACGCGGACCGTGGCCGCCGCCGCCGAGAGCCTCGGGATCGCCCTGCACGACCACCTGATCCTGTCCCGTTCGGGCGAAACCAGCCTCCGCGGCCTCGGTCTGATTTAATTGCATGGGCTATACACGTTTAAGTCTGTGTGAAATTTTTCACTAAACAATTGAAAACCATATCAAAAGTGCTAAAGCTAGGGTATTCGCGCGTTTTCGTGGCGGAGAAGCATTGGACTCGCCTTTGCAAGCGCAAGGCTGTACTCTTACGTTGTAAGGGTTTATCCCAATACGCAGCGCCATTACCGGCGAGGGATGGGGCTGAAAATGCGGGGGTGGTCGGATGGGGCCACAAAACCAGTCGAGAGCGGCCGGCCGTGGTTCGACCGGCGCGAGGGGTCAAGTACGCCGATGGCTATGAGCCAGAACTTTATCCCGCCGTCCCGCAGGCGCGGGCTTCTCGAGGGCGATCGCAGGATCGCAACCGTTCTCTTCGCCGACATCGTGAATTCCTCCGCCCTGGTGGCGGACGTGGACCCCGAGGACGCCAACGAAGCCCTGCTGCCCTGGCTGCAGGCGATGATCGACGCCATCGACGGCTATGGCGGCACGGTCACGCAGCTGCTCGGCGACGGCGTCATGGCGCTGTTCGGCGCGCCGAACGCGCAGGAGCATCACGCGATCCGCGCCTGCCTGGCGGCGCAGGAAATCCAGCGCCGCTGCGCCCGGACCGGTGACGAAGGCGGCGTGCCCTCGCCGGTCCGCCTGCGGGTCGGGATCAGTTCCGGGGAAATCGTCACGCAGCCGATTCGCAGCGGCAAGCTGATCGAGTACCGGGCTGTCGGCGACACCGTTCATCTGGCGGCACGCGCCGAGGAGGCCGCCCGTCCCGGCGAGGTCCTGCTGACCGAGGGCACCCACAGCCTGGTGGCGGGACAGGTCAAGCTGAAGAAGGCCGGGACCATCACGCTGAGCAAGACCTCCCGCAACGTCCAGACCTATTCCCTGCTCGGGGTCACGATCACCAAGCGCTCGATGCGTCCGCTGGAGAATCCGGGAAAGCCGTCCTTCATCGGCCGGAGCCAGGATCTGACCGCCTTGAGCGACAGCCTGGCCCGGGTGCGGGGCGGCCATGGCGAGGTCTTCGTGGTCACCGGCGATCCCGGGGTCGGGAAATCGCGGCTCGTCCTGGAGTTCCTGGGCACGATCGACAGCGGCACCACCCGGGTCCTCAAGGTCGACCTGGAACCCGCCGGGGTGCCACGCTTCGACGACCCGGTGGGACGGCTGGTCTGTTCCCTGCTCGAGCTCGACGCCTCGGCGGAGCCCGAGGCGCTCAAGGCGACGATCAGCGAGCGCCTGAAGGCGCTTCACGTCTGCGGCAGCCACGCCGTGTCGGCAATCCTGGAGGTTCTCGGCCAGCCCTCGAACGACCCGGGCTGGGAGAGCATCGACCCGCCGGAACGCCTGCGCGTGACCCTTGCGACCATTGCCGACGCGACCCGCGCGCTCGGCCGCAAGACGCCCCTGGTGCTGGTCCTGGAGGACTTCCATTGGGCCGGCGCCGAGGTGCAGCAGCTCGGCAAGGAGATCGCGGTCCGGCTCGACGGGACCAAGGTCCAGCTGATCCTCACCTCGCGGACCTATCACGAAAGGCACTGGACCACCTGGCCCAGGTTCGAGGAGCACCGGATCCGGGTCCTGCCGTCAGAGGATGCCGCGCGCTTCGTCGGCGCCCTTCTGGGATCCTCGCCGGATCTCGGCGCCCTGACGCGAAAGCTCATCGAGAAGACGCAAGGCAATCCCTTCTTCATCGAGGAATGCGTCCGCTCCCTGGTCGAGCGCGGCGAGCTGAAGGGCACGCCGGGCGGCTACCAGCTGGTCGTGCCGGTCGACGACATCGCGTTGCCTTTCACGGTCCACGGCGTGCTCGCGGAGCGCATTGACAGCCTGCCGAGCAGCGACCGCCGGACCCTGCTCTGCGCCGCGGTTATCGGCCCGAGCTTCGACGTCACCCTGCTCGAGCAGCTGGTCTCGCAGGACGACGGGCGCCTGACCGAGCGCCTGGCGGGCCTGGAGCAGCAGGGCTTCCTGCAGCGCACACGCATCCTGCCCAACGTCGAGTTCTGCTTCCGCCACACGCTGACCCATGAGGTCGCCTACGGCACCCTGCTCAAGCACGATCGGGTGAGCCTCCACAAGACGGTCATGACGGTTCTCCGGCGCCGGCCCGGGCACGAGTTGCCGGGCAAGGTCGAGATGCTCGCGCACCACGCCTACCTGGCCAAGGCCTGGGCCCATGCAACGGCCTACTGCCGCCGCGCGGCGAGCAAGGCCCAGGCGGCATCACGGAACGGCGCGGCGCAGGCGCTTTTCGAGAAGGCGCTCGAAGCTCAGGCACAGATGCCGCAGACCGCCCGCAACAGCCGCAGGGGCGTCGACATCCGGCTCGAGATGGCGCAGACGCTGTCGACGCTCGGCCGCCCGGACGAGGTTCGCAAGGTGATCGAAGCGGCGGAGGAGGTGGCGTCGGCCCTCGGAGACGAACGCAGGCTCGGCCGGATCTACTCGGCACGCATGCTCAGCTACTGGGTCGACGGCGACTTGTCGAAGGCGATCAAGATGGGCCGCCTCGGGCTGGAGTTCGCGCGCAAGCTGAACGATGCCGAACTCGAGATTCAAGTCGTCTCGCGGGTCGGATACCTGCTGATGGACCAGGGAGACTATGCCGAGGCCCAGCAGTTGCTCGAGGAGATCATCCCGCGCATCCCGCACGGCGCCTCGCACAAGCAGTTCGGCATGCTGGCCGCCGCCGCCGTGGCTTGCCGCGCCTCCCTTGCGCGCTCGCTCGGCGAGCTCGGGCGCTTCCGGGAAGCCTTGCGAATTGGCGACGAGGCCCTGCGCCTGGCCGATGAGAGCGGACATAGCTTCAGCCAGATCTACGCCTCCCTTTTCGTGGGCATCGCTCTGCTTCGGAAAGGGGACTTCGAGCGAAGCGTTCCTCTGCTCGAGCGGGCGCATGAATCCTGCCTGGTGACCCAGATCAGGCTGCTGTTGCCGCTCAGCGCAGCCTCGCTCGGCTATGCCCTCGCCCGCACCGGCCAGGTGGCGCAGGGCCTGGGGCTGCTGAAGCATGCCATCGAGCTGGCCAAGGAAGAGATCGTGCTCGGCCAGCTGTCGCAGCAGACCGCTTGGCTGGCAGAAACGCTGCTCCACGCAGGCCAGCCCGAGCAGGCGCTCGCGCAGGCGACCACGGCGCTGGATATCGCCCGCAAGAACGGTGAAAAGGGCGACCAGGCTTGGGCGCAGTGGGCTTTGGGCGAGGTCTACCGCTGCAGCCCGCACGCGAAGGCGCGCAAGGCCGTCTCGGCCTTCAAGGAGGCGCGCAGCCTTGCCGAAGACTGCAAGATGCTGCCTCTCGTCGCCCACTGCGACCTGGCGCTGGGGCAGCTGGGCGTCAACCCGACGCAGCGGGACGACGGCTCCACGCATGCAAAGGAAGCCCTCGAACTCTATGAGCGACTGGATATGGGGGCCTACGCCGTCATGGCGGAACAGCTCCTGTCCGCCACCGGCGCAGAAGTCAACTCATGAGCGCAAGCCTGAGCCGAGGGGTTCAGGTCCCAGTTCAGGTCCCAGTCTGAAAGATCAAAACGCTCTTGCTGCCCTGGCGCGGCCTCCTCGTTTGTGTCACTGCAAGCGCTGAGGATCGGACGCCAGTAGCTCGTCCAGCCGCGCCGCGGATTCGGACCGGTCGCCTCGAGACTGCCCGGCTTTCTCCGCCAGACTGTCGACCATTTCGTCGGCAACCGCCTCGGCTGCCGCACCGATCAAGGTCGCGGCGATCAAAAACCCCTTCGACATGGCCTTTGATTCAAGTCGCTTGAGGTCGGACATCAGTGTCCCCAAGCCAAATAACTCGTCGGTCGCCTCTGAATTGTCAGAAGTCGCCATCCCTTTGATTCCTCCTGGAAAAGATGCGCTCGACAACCTAAGCGCCAGCGTCATTGCCCGCAGTCTAGGGGCCGCGTAGGCCGCACGCTGTGAGCCAGTTCACAGACGGCCTTCCGCATCGCCGAATAGAAATTCTTATATAAGATTTTCGATAAATTTCTCTCAAATATGGGGGCATACATGACTGCATCACTTCAGTCTTCCACACTTGTGCGCGGTGCTGATGGCGTTCTCTACTTGATCGACCATCAAGGCTGCCGGCCTGTCGACGAAGCCAAGGTCAAGGCGACGACGATGAGCGGGCCGCTTCGGGCCGAGCACTCTGACTACCAGGCCGGACGCATGGCCATCGAGGCCGACGATCAAGAGGCCGGCCGCATGGCGATCGACACCGGCGACTACCAGGCCGGACGCATGGCCATCGAGGCCGACGACCACGAGGCCGGCCGCATGGCGATCGACGCCAGCGACTACCAGGCCGGACGCATGGCCATCGAGGCCGACGACCACAAGGCCGCCCGCATGGCGATCGACGCCGGCGACTACCAGGCCGGACGCATGGCCATCGAGGCTTAAGGGCTGTAGCACCGCTTCGGCTCTTGGCCTACTTTGATCGTTAAGGCGCTGCACATCTCAGGACGGGACGATGCAGCGCCTCAAACGGCGTAGGACGCCTTCGCCGTTCATAGGTGTGGGCGGCCAGCATCAGTCTTGACGGTCGTTGATCTGATTGCACGAGGCAAAGTCGATGGTCGCCGGCTCTACGAACGCGTCGAAGGGGTTTCTGGAGTCGACCCATCGGCTCGTCCCACCCGAGACGACCCTTCGACGTGTGCAGCCCTTCGCGTCCGTAATGGGCATCACGCGCATCGCGAACGTGACCGGACTGGACAACATCGGCATCCCGGTGGTGATGGTGTGCCGGCCGAACTCGCGGTCGATCTCGGTTTCCCAGGGCAAGGGCTACGACCTGGTCAGCGCCAAGGTCTCCGGCCTCATGGAGTCCGTGGAGTCCTTCCACGCCGAGCGGGTGTCCCATCCGCTGAAGCTCTGCAGCCTCGAGGACCTGCGATACACGGAGGCAGTGGTCGAGGTGGACCGGCTGCCTCGGCTGTCGGACAGCAAGTTCACGCCTTTCGAGCGCATCCTCTGGGTCGAGGGTGAGGACCTCCTGAGCGGAAGCACGCGCTGGGTGCCCTACGAGATGGTCCATCTGGACTACACCCTGCCGCTGCCGAGCGGGCACGGCTGCTTCCAAGCCAGCTCGAACGGGCTCGCGTCGGGCAACCACTTCCTGGAGGCGACCATCCATGCGATCTGCGAGCTGATCGAGCGCGACGCGGTCACCCTCTGGCATCAAATGGAGGCGAGCGAGCGGGAAGCGACCCGGGTCGATCTCAACACGGTCAGGGACGCCCGCTGCCGCAATCTGCTGGACAAGTTCGCCCAGGCCGGAGTCTTGGTCGCGGTCTGGGAAGTCACCAGCGACATCGGCCTGCCGGTCTTCCTCAGCCGGATCCTCCAGGAGGATTCCGGGCTTTCGAACACCGTCCGCCCGGCGGCCGGCATGGGCTGCCACCTGGTCCGCGAGGTCGCGCTGCTGCGCGCGCTGACCGAGGCGGCGCAGAGCCGCCTGACCTTCATCGCCGGGGCCCGGGACGACATGCCGCGCCAGGGCTACGAGCAGTTCCTCGATCCCAAGACCTACGAGATCTGGCGGAATGCCATGGCGCCGACCGCAAGCGGACGCAGTTTCCTGGACGCGCCCTCCTACCACGGCCGCAGCTTCGACGAAGACCTGCGCCTGCAGCTCGACCGGCTCAAGTCGGTCGGCATCGACGAAGTCGTCACGGTCGACCTGACCAAGCCGGAGTTCAAGATCCCCGTGGTGCGGGTCATCATCCCCGGCCTGGAGGGACTCGACAGCTCCGCCCGCTACGTTCCCGGCAAGCGACTCCGGCGTCTGAGGGGAGACGAGGAATGACGATCTATGTCTTCACCGGGCCGACGCTGCCGGCCGAAAGGGCCAGGAAGGAACTGCCGGCCGAGTACCTGCCGCCGGTCTCGGAGGGCGACGTCTACCGCGTCACGCTCAAGAAGCCGGTGGCGATCGGGATCATCGACGGCTACTTCGAGAACGTGCCCTCGGTCTGGCACAAGGAGATCCTCTATGCCCTGAGCCGGGGGGTCCATGTCTTCGGGGCTTCGAGCATGGGCGCCCTGCGGGCCGCCGAGCTGGCGTCCTTCGGCATGGAGGGGGTGGGCGCGATCTTCCAGGCCTACCGCGACGGGCACCTGGAGGACGACGACGAGGTCGCCGTCACCCACGGACCGGCTGAACTGGGCTTCCCCCTGCTGTCCGAGGCCATGGTCTCGATCCGCCGCACCCTGTCCGACGCCTGCGCCGCCAACATCCTGACGGAAGCCTCGCGACAGAGCCTCGAAAGCACGGCCAAGGCCCTGCACTACCGGGAACGAACCTACGGCGCCATCCTCGCCGAGGCGAGCGAGGCGGGGCTTCCGGGCGTGGAGCTGGATCGCTTCAAGGCCTGGCTGCCGACCGGACGGGTCGACCAGAAGCACGAAGACGCCCTGCTCATGCTCCGGACCATGCGCGACCGCTTCAAGGGCAAGCCGCCGGTCAAGCAGGTGCAGTTCCACTTCGAGCACACGCTGCACTGGGAGCAGGCCACCCGCCTGTCCGGACAGGGGCACAGGCCCGGTTCGGCCTGACATCCGAGCCCGTGGCCCCGGCAAGACCCGAATTTCGAAGCAGAATCCAGCCATGCCATTGGACGAAGGCGGCACAGCAGGAGTATCCTGCGATCTCATCCGAGCCAGGGAATCCTGTGGAATGTCATTCAACCGAGAGTCGGCGGAACTCAAGAAGATCCTCTCCACGGGGCTGTTGAGTCAGCTCCAGGCGCCGGAGCTCGATGACTTCCTGAATCTCTGCAAGACCGAGGTCTTCACGGACGGCCAGGTGATCTTCCACAAGGGCGCCCCCGGGGAATGCCTCTACGCGATCCTCGGCGGACGCGTAGGCATCAACACGCTGTCCGACGAAGGCCGGGAGATCTTCCTCAACATCATGGAGCCAGGCGAGGTCTTGGGCGAGATCGCCCTGCTCGACGGCCGGGAGCGGACCGCCGGCGCGGTCGCCATGGCGCCGACCAAGCTGCTGAGGGTCGACAGGAAGGACTTCATTCCATTCCTCGAGAAGCACCCCGCGCTCTGCATCCGCTTGATGGAGACCCTTTGCGACCGCGTCCGCTGGGTCAGCGACATTATCGAGGACACGATCTTCCTGAGAATTCCGCGCCGCCTGGCCAAGAGGCTGCTGACCCTGACCCGGGACCACGGCTCGCCGGGCCGCGAGGGAGTCAAGCTCGACATCAAGCTGTCCCAGGAGGATCTGGGCAACATGCTGGGCGCGACCCGGGAAAGCACCAACAAGTCGCTGAAGTGGCTCCAGGACCAGGGGGTCATCACCTACGACCGCGGCGGCTATATCGTCGTGACCGACGTCAAGACCCTGGAGATGATGGCCCAGGGCGAAGAGGCCAGCTGACGCCAAGGGGCGTCGAGACCGGCGCCGGAACCGCTCGGCGGCGCGCCCGCCGGCCCTCGCGGCGAGCGGCCCGGCGTTGACATCGCCGGGGCGGTCCTCTTGGTTAGGGCGAAGCCTCCCTGCAGCCGAGAACAGCATGATCCCACGTTACAGCCGACCCGAAATGACCCGAATCTGGGAGCCCGAGAACCGCTTCCGGATCTGGTTCGAGATCGAAGCCCACGCCTGCGACGCCCAGGCCGCGCTGGGGGTGATCCCCAGGGCGGCCGCCGAGGCGGTCTGGGAACGGGGCCGCTTCGAGATCGAGCGAATCGACGAGATCGAGCGCGAGACCCGCCACGACGTCATCGCCTTCCTGACCAACCTGGCCGAGCATGTCGGCCCCGAGGCCCGCTTCGTGCACCAGGGCATGACCTCCTCGGACGTCCTGGACACCTGCCTGGCGGTGCAGCTGGCGCAGGCGAGCGACCTGCTGCTGGCCGACCTCGACCGCCTTCTCGCGGCGCTGCAGGCCCGGGCGCTGGAGCACAAGGACAGCCTCTGCCTGGGCCGCAGCCACGGCATCCACGCCGAGCCCACGACCTTCGGGCTGAAGCTCGCCGGCCACTATGCCGCCTTCGCCCGCGGGCGGGCCCGCCTGGTCCAGGCGCGCGAGGAGATCGCGACCTGCGCGATCTCCGGCTCGGTCGGCACCTTCGCCAACATCGATCCGCGGGTCGAGGCCCATGTCGCCGAGAAGCTCGGCCTGACGCCGGAGCCGGTCTCGACCCAGGTGATCCCCCGCGACCGCCACGCCCTGTTCTTCGCGGTCCTGGGCGTGCTCGCCAGCTCGATCGAGAACCTGGCCATCGAGATCCGGCACCTGCAGCGCAGCGAGGTCCGCGAGGCCGAGGAGTACTTTGCCCCGGGCCAGAAGGGCTCCTCGGCGATGCCGCACAAGCGCAACCCGATCCTGACCGAGAACCTGACCGGCCTGGCGCGCGTGGTCCGGGCGGCAGTGACTCCGGCGCTGGAGAACGTCGCCCTCTGGCACGAGCGGGACATCTCCCACTCCTCGGTCGAGCGGGTCTTTGGGCCCGACGCGACCATCGCCCTGGACTTCGCCCTCTCCCGCCTGGCCGGCGTGGTCGAGAAGCTGGTCGTCTATCCGGAGAACATGACCCGGAACCTGGAGCTTCTGGGCGGCCTCGTGCATTCCCAGGCGGTGCTGCTGGCCCTGACCCAGGCCGGGATCAGCCGCGAGGAGGCCTACCGGATCGTGCAGGGTGCCGCCATGCGGGTCTGGGAGGGCGAAGGCCACCTGAAGGACCTGGTGGCCGCCGAGCCGGTGGTGGCCGAACGCTTGGCCCCGGCCGAGCTGGAGGCCTGCTTCGACCTCTCCCGGCACCGGCGCCACGTCGATACGATCTTCGCCAGGGTCTTCGGCGACGGCCTCGAAGAGGCCTCGGACCGCCAAGCCTCCTAGGACGCCCCGGGCTCACCCGAGGGCGGACAAGCCGCCGGACCTGCGGGCCACGCGCCAGCATCCGCGGCCCGGACCGAAGCGATCCGAGCCGACCTCGAACGCGCCCGCCGCCACAAGCGGCCGCGGCAGGGCGCAGGGCTATTCGGACATGACCTGCTGCTTGGCCTCGAGAAGCAGCTCGTCCATCTTCTTGCGCAGCCGATGCTCGGTCATCTCCTGGCCCTTGGCCTCGAGATCGCCCAGGACCTTGCGCACGACGTCGTCATCGCCCGGCTCCTCGAAGTCCGAGGCGACCACCTCCTTGGCGTAGGCCTCCGCGTCCGCACCCTCCAGGCCGATCAGCTCCGCCACCCAGATGCCGAGCAGCTTGTTGCGCCGGACCTCGACCTTGAACTGCAGTTCCTGGTCGTGCTTGTACTTGTCCTCGAAGGCCTTTTCCCGATCGTTGAAAGTGGTCATTTCCGCCGCTCTCCCTGGATATACCTGGAGCCAGGCCGAGTTCGCCGCCTGACGTCGTCCTACCGGATATATGGGTCCTACCGGATATATGGCGGCTGTTTTCACTTATTTAAGGTGAAGGTCAAGGCCCTGGCCAAAAGCTTCGCAAGACAGCGCCCGCCACCGCCTTGATCTCGCGCAAGGCGCGCGGGACGCCCTCGATCAGGGGCCCCTATCCCAGGGTGGCGACCATCATCGCCTTGATGGTGTGGAGCCGGTTCTCGGCCTGCTCGAAGACGATCGAGGCCTCGGACTCCAGGACCGATTCGGTCACTTCCATCCCGTCGAGTCCGAAGTCACGGAACAGCTTCTCGCCCAGCTCCGTCTCCCGGTTGTGGATCGCCGGCAGGCAGTGCAGGAAACGCGTCTTGGGGTTGCCGCTCGCCGCCATCACCTCGGGGGTCACCTGGTAAGGGCGCAGCGCCTTGATCCGCGCCTTCCAGACCGAGGCCGGCTCGCCCATCGAGACCCAGACGTCGGTGTAGATGAAGTCGGCCCCGGCCAGGGCCGGAGCGATCTCCTCGGTGAGGAACAGGCGGCCGCCGGCCGCGGCCGCCACGGCCTGGCAGCTCTCGAAGAGGGTCGCCTCGGGCCAGCAGGACCGCGGCGCCAGCAGGCGCAGCTCCAGCCCCATCTTGGCCGCGCCCATGGCGAGGGAGTTGCAGGTATTGTTGGCGGCATCGCCGAGATAGCAGCAGACGATGTCGTTGAAGGGCTTGTCGCAGTGCTCCTGGATGGTCAGCAGGTCGGCCAGGCTCTGGGTCGGATGGTACTCGGTGGTCAGGGCGTTCCAGACCGGCACGCCGGCGTAGGCCGCCAGTTCCTCGACCGCCTTCTGGCCGTGGCCGCGGTAGGCGATGCCGTCGTACATGCGGCCCAGGACCCGCGCCGTGTCCTTCATGGACTCCTTGTCGCCGAGGTGGGAGCCGGCGCTGTCGAAGTAGGTGACCTGCGCGCCCTGGTCGAAGGCCGCGACCTCGAAGGCCGAGCGGGTCCGGGTCGAGGACTTCTCGAAGATCAGCGCGACGTTGCGGCCGGCCAGGCGGCGCTCTTCACAGCGGCCGCGCTTCGCCGCCTTGAGCTTCGCCGCCAAGTCGAGCAGGCTCTGGATCTCGGCCGAGGAGAAATCCTCCAGCTTCAAGAAGCTGCGATCCTTCAGCGAAGCTGGCATGCTCGCCTCTTCGCCCGCAACGACCGGATCGGCTGTCCCGTGCATCCTGCCCTCTCCCGCAAGAAACGCCCAGATCAGCAGACTAGGGGTCGCCGGGTCAACCGCGGATCATGGCGCCCGAGGCCTTTCTGAGCGGTCATGTGCACCCTGATCCTGCTGTTCAGACCCGAGCATCGCTGGCCCCTGATCCTGGGCGCCAACCGGGATGAAATGCGCGACCGGCCCTGGCGCGCGCCCGGCCGGCACTGGCCGGCGCAGCCCGAGGTGGTCGCCGGCCTCGACCTTCTGGGCGGCGGGTCCTGGCTGGGCCTGAACCGCGCGACCGGCGTGGTCGCGGCGATCCTCAACCGGCGCGGCAGCCTGGGGCCCCAGCCCGGCAAGCGGTCGCGCGGCGAGCTCGTGCTCCGGGCCCTGGCGGCGGAGACCGCCACCGCAGCCGCCGCGGAGCTGGCCGGGGTCGCGCCGGCCGACTACCGCAGCTTCAACCTGGTGATCGCCGACCGCCAGGCCGCCGTCTGGCTGCGCCACCTCGGGCCGGAGGCCGGGCGGGGCCCGGAGGTCCACGCCCTGCCCACGGGCCTGACCCTGCTGACCGCCGGCGACCGCAACGATCCCTCCAGCCCCCGGATCCGGCGCTATCTGCCGCGTCTGGAGGCGGCCCCGGCCCCGGATCCCGGCGCCGGCCACTGGGCGGCCTGGCAGGCGATCCTGGCGGATCGGGGCGACCCCGCCGGATCCGACCCCATGGCCGCCATGAACCTGGACCTGCCGAGCGGCTTCGGCACCGTGTCCAGCTCGCTGATCGCCCTGGGGCCGGAGTCGGCGGCTAAGGGGCCTGAATTACAGTGGTTTTTCGCCGCCGGCCGGCCGGACGAGGCGCCCTTTCTGCCGAGGAATCTTCATGGTTAACGCCGCTTCATGACGTTGTTTTGAGGGCCCGCAACTGCTATATCAAGGCCTCGATCCGGCGCTGGCCGGATCCATCGACAGGCCGACTAAGCCTCTGAAAAAAGGCGACTTTGGCCGCAATCGGGTGACAGTAATGCGACGTAAGCGGATCTACGAGGGCAAGGCCAAGGTGCTCTTCGAAGGCCCCGAACCCGGGACCCTCGTACAGTACTTCAAAGACGACGCGACGGCCTTCAACAACCAGAAGCAGGGCGTGATCACCGGCAAGGGCGTCCTGAACAACCGGATCTCCGAATACTTCATGGTGCGGCTGTCGGAGGTGGGCATACCGACCCACTTCATGCGCCGCCTGAACATGCGCGAGCAGCTGGTCCGCGAGGTCGAGATCATCCCCTTGGAGGTGGTGGTCCGCAACATCGCGGCCGGATCCTTCGCGCAGCGCTTCAAGATGGAGGAAGGCGCGCCCCTGCCCCGCTCCATCGTCGAGTACTACCTCAAATCCGATGACCTGGGCGATCCCCTGGTCACCGAGGAGCACATCACCGCCTTCGGCTGGGCCTCGACCCAGGACCTCGACGACATGCTGCAGCTCTCGCTGCGCGTGAACGATTTCCTGTCCGGCTTGCTGATGGGCGTCGGGCTGCGGCTGGTCGACTTCAAGCTGGAGTTCGGCCGGCTCTGGGAGAACGAGGAGATGCGGATCATCCTGGCCGACGAGATCAGCCCGGATTCCTGCCGGCTTTGGGACACCAAGACCAACGAGAAGCTGGACAAGGACCGCTTCCGCCGCGACCTCGGCCAGGTCGCCGAGGCTTACCAGGAGGTCGCCCGTCGCCTCGGCGTGCTGCCCGAGGCCGGCCCGATCGACATCAAGGGCCCGCGCGTGATGCAGTAGCCCGCGGCGGCCGATCGAGAGACCCATACCAGGGGCGGCGCTCGGACGGGCGCCGCCCTTCGCCGTACCGGTCCTTGTCCCTGGCGATCCTTGTCCTTGGCGATTCCCTTATGCCCTAAGGCATATACTGTCCTTTAAGCATAAGCGGGCAGTATCGGGCCAAAGCCCCGACACGGGGGCCTGCCCTTCAGCCCCCCTGGCCAAGCGCTCATGTCCGCACCGACCTTCCTACAGCTGGCCTTTTCAGGGGGCGTTCCCAAGCGCGCGCTGATGACCGCGCTGATCGTCGGCCCCATTCTGACGGCGATCAACCAGGGCGGCGCCATCCTCGCGCTCGAGGGTTTCAACTTCGCCGCGGCCGGCCTGACCTTTCTCGTGCCCTATGTCGTCCACAGCGTCGGCGCGGTCTCCTCCCTGCGGGCCAAGGCCGCCCCGGAGGCGCCCGGGGCGGAGCCGGCCCGGCCCGCCGCGGCGCCCGACCCCGAAGCCGCTTCGCCGTCCGAGGCCAGGCGAAGCAACGTCCCGCCCCGGATCGCCGGGTGCCTCGACACGGTTCTGCAAGACGTCGAGACCGTGCGGGGCAACGCCCAGAAGGTGAACACGGCCTCGAAGGAGCGCAGCCGACTGATCGACGAGGTGGTGGAGCTGTCCCATGGCGTGGCGACGGCGGTGTCGGATATCGAGCAGATGGCTTGCGACAGCCGCGGCGCGCTCGACGAGATATCCGGCAGCGCACAGACGATCGCCAAGCGGGTCGGCACCCTGGTGGGACAGTCCAACTCGGCCAGCGAGCTGGCGCAATCCGTGGCCGAGGCCCTGGAGCGCTTCAACCAGAGCTTCCAGCAGATCGAGGCCATGGCCGGCGCCATCACGGCGATCTCCAATCAGACCAACCTTCTGGCCCTGAACGCGACCATCGAGGCCGCGCGCGCCGGCGAGGCCGGAAAGGGCTTCGCCGTGGTGGCGGCCGAGGTGAAGTCACTGGCCCGCTCCGCCCAGAAGTCCGCGGAGGAGATCGAGAGCTTGCTGACCAGCCTCTCCGCCGCGGCGCGGGAGACCACCAAGTGCGTGGCGGACTTGAACAGCACCGTGCGCCAGGCAGCGGCGGACGGCAGCAGCGGCAACGAGGAGGTCGGGCAGATGGCGGTCCGCATCGAGCAGGCCGCCGCCACGGCGTCCCGGACCGCCGCCCAGGCTTCGGAGCAGGTTCAGGGCTTCAAGCGCGTCGTCGGAGAGCTGGAATCGGTCAAGCGCGACACGCTCGCCGCCATCGAGGGATCGGCGAGGAACATCGAGCTCACCACGCAGGTTCGCGAAACCGTCGACTCGGCACGCTCGGCGCTGCTCGCGTTCGGCCAGCGCCAGCGAGAGGCATGACTTGCCGAGCGGCGCGCGCTCTTCCTAGACTGACGCCCGTCGTGAGGCGGCCATCGGCGGGCCGGGAAGCGGCGACCGGCGGGGAGAGCGGGACCACATGACAGCCAGCCACTGGCTCAAGCGTGCGGCTTCGGACGGCATCCCCAGGCGCGCGGCGATCGTCGCCCTGGTCGTCGGTCCGGTCCTCACGGCCATCAACCAGTTCGAGGCCCTGACCGGCGCCCAGCCCCTTGTCTGGTGGAAGGTCGCGCTGACCTTCGTCGTCCCCTACGTGGTCGCCACCCTGGGCGCCCTGGGGGCGAATTCGGCAGGCGCGGCGCCCGCCGCTGCTTGTCAGTCCCAGGCCCCAGGGCTAGTCTCCACGCGCGAATCCGCCGATGGAGGCAGCCCCGTGAAGGCCCGAGTCCATGTCACGCTCAAGCCCGGTGTCCTGGACCCCCAGGGCAAGGCGATCCACAACGCCTTGGGCACCCTCGGCTTCGACTCCGTGGCCGGGGTCCGGCAGGGCAAGTTCCTCGAGATCGAGCTGACCGAGAGCGATCCCGAGCGCGCCCGGCGCGAGGTCGAGGCGATGTGCGACAAGCTGCTCGCCAACACGGTGATCGAGAACTACTCGGTCGAACTGGACGTTTAGGGCTTGGTCCGGAGCACGAGTCGATACCTCTATTGGCAGCCCGAGGACGACCCCGGCTGCGAGCAGCTCGATCTGCGATTTGGGGACCAGGGGGTCCGGGCGCTGGGTATGGTCCTGCGAGGCCGCGAGGGGGCGCACTTCCGCTGCCGCTACGAGCTGGAGGCCGACGCCGCCTGGCAGTTCCACCGCCTGACGATCAGCGCTGCCGGAAGCGGCCTCGACGCGCCGCGGCGCCGGGACATCAGCCGCGGCCCCGAGGGCGGCTGGCAGATCGACGGGCAGACGGCGCCCGAGCTCGAGGGCTGCAGCGAAGTCGATATCCAGGTCACGCCCTTCACCAACAGCCTGCCGATCCGGCGCCTGAAGCTCGGCAAGGGCGAGAGCGCCGAGCTGCGGGTCGCCTACATCCCGGTTCCCGAGCTGACGCCGCGCGCGGTCGAGCAGCGCTACACCTGCCTGGAGCCGCTGGGCGAGTCCGGCGGGTGCTACCTCTACGAGGGCCTGTTCCGGGGCTTCCGGGCGGAGCTGCCCGTCGACCCGGACGGCCTGGTCGTCGACTATCCCGAAACCTTCAGGAGGCAGTGGCCCCGATGAAAGCCGCGGTGATCGTCTTTCCGGGTTCGAACTGCGACCGCGACGTCAAGGTCGCGCTGGCGCAGTCCATGGGCAGCGAGCCCATCATGGTCTGGCACAAGGAGGCGGACTTCGAGGCCGTCGACCTGATGGTCCTGCCGGGCGGCTTCTCCTACGGCGACTACCTGCGCTGCGGCGCCATGGCCGCGCATTCGCCGGTGATGACCGAGCTGGTGCGCCGGGCCCGCGAGGGCGTGCCGACCCTGGGCATCTGCAACGGCTTCCAGGTCCTGACCGAGGCCGGGCTGCTGCCCGGCGTCCTGATGCGCAACGCCGACCTCAAGTTCGTCTGCCGGGACGTGCTGGTCCGGGTCGAGACCAGCCAGAGCCTCTTCGCGGCGCGCTACGAGACCGGCCAGGTCCTGCGCATCCCGGTCGCGCACCACGACGGCAACTACGAGGCCGACGAGGACACCTTCAAGCGGCTCGAGGACCGCGAGCAGATCGCCTTCCGCTACTGCGACCGCGACGGCGCGCTCAGCGAGGCCGCCAATCCCAACGGCTCCATGGCCAACATCGCGGGTGTCTACAACGAGTCCAAGACCGTGCTGGGCCTGATGCCCCATCCGGAGCGGCTCTCGGACCCGCAGCTCGGCGGCAACGACGGCCGGCCGTTGTTCGACGGCCTGGTGGAGGCGCTGTCATGACCCGGGCCGACGTCATGGCGAAAGGCCGCAACGAGCCTGCGGTCACGCCGGAGCTGGTCGCCGAGCACGGCCTCTCGGCGGAGGAGTTCGACCGCCTGCTGACCATCCTGGGGCGCGAGCCCAACCTGCTGGAGCTGGGCATCTTTTCGGTCATGTGGTCCGAGCACTGCTCCTACAAGTCCTCGAAGAAGTGGCTCAAGACCCTGCCGACCGAGGGCCCGCAGGTGATCATCGGCCCGGGCGAGAACGCCGGCGTGGTCGACATCGGCGAGGGCCTGGCCGCGGTCTTCAAGATCGAGAGCCACAACCACCCCTCCTTCATCGAGCCCTACCAGGGGGCGGCGACCGGCGTCGGCGGCATCCTGCGCGACGTCTTCACCATGGGCGCGCGGCCGGTGGCCAACCTCAACGCCCTGCGCTTCGGCGACCCGGAGCACCCCAAGACCCGGCACCTGCTGGCCGGCGTGGTGGCGGGCATCGGCGGCTACGGCAACTGCGTCGGCGTGCCGACTGTGGGCGGCGAGGTCAACTTCCATCCGGCCTACAACGGCAACATCCTGGTCAACGCCATGACCGTGGGCCTGGCCGAGCAGGACAAGATCTTCACCTCGGCGGCCTCGGGCGTCGGCAATCCCATCGTCTACGTCGGCTCCAAGACCGGGCGCGACGGCATCCACGGCGCGACCATGGCCTCGGCCGAGTTCGACGAGGACTCCGAGGAGAAGCGGCCCACGGTCCAGGTCGGCGACCCCTTCACGGAGAAGCTGCTGATCGAGGCCTGCCTGGAGCTGATGCAGACCGACGCCATCGAGGGCATCCAGGACATGGGCGCCGCCGGCCTCACCTGCTCCTCCTTCGAGATGGCCTCCAAGGGCGGCACCGGTGTCGAGCTCGACCTCGACCAGGTGCCCTGCCGCGAGCCCGGCATGACGCCCTACGAGATCATGCTCTCGGAGAGCCAGGAGCGCATGCTGATGGTCCTCAAGCCGACCACCGCGAAGTCCAGGTCCCACTTGCGGAAGATCTCGCGGGCCAGCTCCTCGCGGCCCGGCTTGAGGGCCATCAGCATGCGCTCCTGGCTCTCCGAGAGCATGATCTCGTAGGGGGTCATGCCGTCCTCGCGGCAGGGCA
>JAAUYG010167858.1_pt1 | contig 18823 bp, 5 predicted proteins | sample 7278091 | NCBI WGS metagenome assembly JAAUYG01 (sample SAMN14350201, study PRJNA611818) | marine sediment metagenome | isolation source: surface marine sediment (0.6m) | place: French Polynesia: Moorea | collected 2018-08
AACCTGTTCTCCCAATATAAAATCCTAAATCTAGGCTATATATACACATTGCATCTTGGGGAATTCATGTATTCTCAAATATACAATGTTGGTCCTACTATTGGCTTGTTTTGATATGAGAAAAAAATAACGATGTCCACTTATACTACACACGTCAGGCTAAACAAGTGCATTATATATATCACGGTACGAACAAGCAAGCTACTAACTTTTTCGACACTCTGCCAGAATATTAGGACTCGATATCCAATGATGTAACCAACTCTACCACAAAAGTTATATTGCGATCTCAGCTAAAACGTCACATTATAAATGGCTAAAGTGAACAGTAAACATGTATCTCAAGGCTTGGTGTATATTCCTTCGAACCTAAATATGACGGACAACCCATGTACATGTATAATCATGTTCTCTTCTGGCTTTCGCCAGCTGTAGCACAGTATGCCCTGTAGTCTTTTATATTTTAAGTGCTACAGTTCACAGACCTAGGCTGATGGCCCTAGCCACAAATATATGCCTAATTTGAACTTATTGTCTATATATTTTGTTAAAGATATACAATTTGAAAATAAAATCATTCATTCAAGACATGGAGGGAGCGTACACATAAGAAAGCCAGCTAGATCTAGCCCAATAGGACTTGCTGTACTACGTGATATAAAGTCCAATATGCATTGTTCGAAATCCCGGGTTTGAGCTATTTTTCGAGAGAAGCCGCAACTGGACCCATATCGTTTGGTTCACAAAGTGTTGAAGCACCGCTGCGAATTCTATATGAAACAAACATTATATGGCAGGTATATATTGAGAAACGTTTGCTGAATCTTACCCATTTCGAAAGACGCCAGTATTCGCCGTTGCAACACATAGTGACTGATGGACGGGAGCTACAGTAGTTCAAGGAGATTCGGAAAGTTTGCAAAGCTTTTTTACGCCAAAAAGTTATGCAGGTGCAGCTAGTATAACTTTGGGGCGGAAAACGAGCTTCGCAAGCTCTGAATCGCCGTCATCTAGCTGCTGTCCGTCAGTCACTAGGTGTTGCAAAGGTGAATAATGGTGTCTTTCAAACAGGTAAGATTCAGCCAAAGTTTTTCAGTAAATATATCTGCAAGATGATATTTGTTTTATCTAGCATTCGTAACGGTCCTTCAACAACACTATATGAACCAAATGATGTGGGTTACAGTTGTGACTTCTATCGAAAAATAGTCCAACCCGAGGATTTCGTACAACACATATTGGACTCTATATCACGTAGTATAGAGAGTCCTATTGGGCTAAGCTAGATCCTACTAGAAAAAGTTTATTCAAAGTCGGAGTCCGAAGATTCAGCAGAGTCAATTTGGTCTTCAGCTTCATCACGTCCTTCCAGCACAAGCGCCAATCTTCTGTTGGTCGCTCCAGCAAATCGGTTGATGACATCATCAACATTGATTTGCTTGTTCTTGTGAATGTGAAGCAGAGCAAAGGAGGAGAGCCTTTGTTGTCCCATGGTTGCCCTCAAGTAGGACTTCACTCTCTTCATAGCACTGAAACTTCTCTCGTTGCTTGCTGTTGTCACAGGATAAGTCAGGAGAGTTTTCACGATTGTATAGCAATTCCTGTAGAGTTGCTTTGGTGTGTGTATGATGGTTTCCATCAGGGTGGATGGCATTGGACCCTGGAACTCCTCTTCCCATTCTGTGCACCGCGCTATCCATCTGGTAATTTCTCTGTCAAATTCTCCTCTACCTGTCAGGTCATGCTGGAATGCCTGAAAAATGCTGTTGATTCTTCCAGGAGTAAGTTCGTTGATACTTGTGGAGATCAAATACTGACCGCAGAATGCTTCCCTCCTGTCAATTAACTTTTCTCTCATTTCCATGACTAGATGATCGACAAGTGGAGCATACATGGCTCTCTTCCAGTAGTCACTGGGGGTGTCAGCAGCCACGTTTTCCCTATGTTGCTGTCTTCCCGCACGACGTGGCATAGTTGGATCAATGTGATGGCGACCTGGAAAATGCAAAGATTTTATACCAACAGCATAAATACTTGTAAATATATACTTAATGCCAAAGGGGGGAAATATCTGACACGCAAGAACAGCAGAGTAATTAAATCTTATAGGTAGAAGTAAATGCTCAATTATATGTTACATGCTCTCACAATTATATACATGGTACTTTAGTCTTGTATTATTATCATCTTTTCTTATTAAGATAGTATCTTAATAAAAATAGATGATAACTACATGTAACATAAACTTTACACACACAATATTGATTGAGACCAATGTGCTTTTTCATGTTATTTTCTAATGCATGCCACTATATATTTGCACTGATATATCGATCATACCAGCAATTTCAACTGCCTCCAGATATAGTGCTTCCCAAACTGTATCGTCACCTCGCTCCCCTTCCATAACCTGGACTACTGTTGCAGCTTCTTGACAGGCTTCCACAAGATCCAGCTGTACCGTTTGGAGCATTTTGGAAAGTGGCGTGAGCAAGCTGAAAATATGCTCACAAGCAACCAAGGTGACGATAAAGTCAAACTTTAAAATAGACGCCTTGTATGCCCTGGCATTGGCACCACCATCTTCATCCAGCAGAGCAAGGGAAGCGACAACCACATCATAAGAAGCCTTGAAAGTGAACAGGGCAGATGCACGGCTAGCCCAGCGTGTTTCACACAGCACCTGTAGTTTCGTCTTCTTGTCCACATTTGCCTTGGCTTCGGCATTCTGCTGCAGCTCATTGTCATATATATCCAGTCTCTTGGCTGAGACTTTGAAACTGTATGAGATTTGTTGTATTGTGTCCATCATGTTTCTTACTAACGGCAGCCTGCAGCTGTGGATGATGCAGATGTTGAGGCAGTGGGCTCGACAGTATACATACACTGCATGTGGATATTGCCTTCGTATGAGTTCCTGCACGCCATTGTGAATGCCAGACATATTGGGAGCACCATCATATGACTGTGCACGTATCTGTGCCATCATCACACCGTAATCATCAAGTGTGTCAAGAAATTTGTCTGCAAGTGCTCGTCCAGTGGTTCGCTCTGCTTTCACGAATCCCAGAAACTCCTCCCGTATCTTAATCTCGCCATCTTCCTGCAGAAATCGAACACACAATGAGATTTGCTCCCTGGTAGCAACATCGGTACATTCGTCGGCAGAAAACGCAAACACGCCTGCTCTGTTGCACTCCCTTACTATGGTGGTGCGCAGTTCATCAGCACAAATGTTCAGCAGCTCATTTTGGATATCTGGAGACAGGTATGTCGCACGTCTTGGGGCAGTTTGCATATGTCTCCGCAATACAGGATCTGTTTCAGCCCGGAGATTCACCAGAGCGCGGAAGTTCCCTTCATCTTCGTGATGTCCTCTTAGAGCAATGTTTTGCCTCGCACAGAATAGCAAGCAACTTATAATAGACGCCAGAGCTTCCCTGTGTTGCATGACGACATCTCTGTGGTGCTCATTCACTTGGGCATACACATCATCAGCTTGCCTCTCAGCTACTCTAAGATAGTTTTCTGCCATGACACAAGACTTTCTGTGGTCATCATTTCGCTCTATGTGACGCATTATCAACTTGGGAAGATTGGACCAGTCTGTCACTGGTTCTGAACTGAAAGTTTTATATTTTGATTCTTTTTTGCCAAACAACAAACAGTAGGCACAATATACGGCGTCGCGGGTAGCAGAATATCGTAGCCATGAATATCTGCCCAACCAGCTCGCGTTGAACTTTCTTTGGTTTGATCCAATCTTCCTAAAATGAAATAAAGCCCCATCACCAACACATGTAGCGAGAAGCTCATAAGCCTACAGTTATATGCTACTATGTCAAAGTAATAAATACAGACAAAAACGCTATACTTAGTATGTTAGAGTTGTCATTATTAGTATAGTATGAGCATAAGTATGTACTGCAGAGTAATCGGCTATTTTGGCCATTTTTGAAAAAATCGCCAAATTTAGTACGAGTAGCTGCCAAATTACATTTCACAAAATTGTAATATTGGATCATGGTAATTCTGCCAATTTAAAAGCTGCCAATGTCTCAAGAGCAAAGGCACAACAATGATTAACAGCCAAATTAACAGATTTACAGGAATCGTCGTGAGACAATTAAACTGTGTCTCAATCACCAGGTGCGTTATTAAATAGCACAAACATTACAACTAATACAATCATCCTACAATTTGTAGAAATTATGTCACGTTATAATTACGGAAACCATCACCGAGCTACCACACCCGTTACCACAAGGCTATGTTTTATTATTTATGAACTAGCCTATTAAATATAATTACACACAGGTATAGCTATGATACGCCACTGAACATTAAAGGCAGTTTTACGTTTTGGGAAGGCTGAAATCACATGGATTCAATTGCGCATAGGTATTTACTACTGACCTGGAGGGAAAAGTAAAACTTGGGGACTCCCAAGGGCCTGCTGAATTGTTTCTCAGAAACATCATCTTGGTTGCTTCGTGTATATGTGGTTCTCTTGCTATATGCGCTGGATCCACATAGTAACTGCCATCACTCGCATCAGTGGGCTTTACTGATACTGCTACAGACGTAGGAATCTCATACTCAGGCCCAGCATTCTTCGTTGGATATGAAAAAAAAAACCACACACCTACTCATTACCCATGAAGGAGAGGTTGTTAAAGTGCAATGCAAAGCCTTTGAAAAGGTATTATTAACAGAGACCAACTATTTATGCAGGTCCACTGATTCAGTAGCCATTATAACTCATTAGCAAGGATGTATGTGCTATATATCACGATAATACGATGCATCATTGTATGTAACTCTATTATCGCCCATTTTATTTCGACAAAAATACCATACAAGTGAAATACAAGTCAAGTGACGTAATATTTTAATTTTTCAACTACCTTCGATTCCTTGGATGTAGAAGCCGTGAAAAAACGCAAAAATTTATCTTTCTGTGCTTGATTCGTCATCACCAAAGACGCAAGAAAAAAACAGCAGAATGCTCCCGCCAACATGCGTCTATAGATTTACTCAACTCGGGTTTCTGCGGCATATTTATTTTACCGTACCAGCACTGCTTTCCATTCGGAACTCTTCGGCTGTTTTCGCCATGCGTAGGTTAGTTTGCCCCGAAAACAGCCGAGATGCTCCGAGTGGCGCCTCCGAGTGACTTCTTTCTCAAAAAACATCGTACATTTGCGTTTTCAATGTGTACGCAGTGCGTAATCTGCGTCAATGGTAGCTACGCCAATGTTTCAACTCAAATTTATGGAAAACTCGAAACTTGAGCTGGTAGCGCATGTTAAAAATCTATTTATCATAAACATGCTAAATATCACAGTAATGCATGTACATGTATAATAGGTATAATGTACATATCATACAGGGCACTGTAAGTGCTTGTATATACTGCAGTACTGTAGGAACGTAATACTTTCGAAACACGTTAGGTTCCAAACACAAAGTACTGTTTCCAATCGATAGTACCTGTTTACATATATCGCTGATTTATCAGAAACTAAATACTACTGCCATCATATACAAATAACAAATATCACAGAAATGTCAGCATATTTGCTAATTCACATCAAGGCAGCACATCAGAATATATCACAGCAGTATTAACAGATGTCACAGCACAATAAGCATATACAACAGTTTTGTCTGCGCATGTCAGTCGGGGCAATACCTGGTACTGACCTATTGCAGTATTGCCAGTACATGCGGGGGCAGTAAGTACTGGCACACAAGAAGAAACGGGTAAGACTAGACCATCATATGGCACATCATTTTCACATATTACAAGGTTGTTTCCATAGCCTCGTAGACGTCTTCCTCCTCCTCCTCCTCCTCCTGCTCCTCCATGTCTTTTCTCCAGAGCGATATGTTCATGCCACTCTGCCCCAAGATGTTCTCTGCCAGGCGTCTGTGCCCCACAAAGCGATCCAGGCGTGAGTCATCATCCTCGTCCAAAATCTCGGTACACTTGTTCACAGCTTTGTGGTAAACTCCCCATTTATAGTTATCCGATTCCATCCTATCCACCTGGCTGTCCCACGCTGGGCCTTCCCGGTCTGATGTCAAGTGACCAAGTTCCAGCCTGGGCACGAAGGGAGGCTGGCGGAAGATAGCACCCCTGGTAGATCTTGGGTTTCCGTCAGAGTACATGAGATTGGATCGACCATATGAATGACGGTCTTGCAGAGGTGGGCTCCTCGTCCTGGTGACAGGCATACGTCCTTCTGTGGGATTTCTATGCCCGGACAAACGTCTAATATTGTTCGCGTTTTGGGTCATGGAAACCGGCATAGACTCCTCGTATCGGGAACGATTCGGGCTTAACGGCACCCTACCCGGAAAATTACCTAAGGGCAAATTACACTCACACTCGGTCTGCAAGTCAGGCATCTTAATGTCTCTGACTAGAGGGGACGGGGGCAAAGGAGAGTGTGTGAGGGACCATCTCATAGCCATTCGGTGGGAGTTGTCCATCATTACCCACCTCTGGATTTTACCGAAGCCTGGGCTCTGGCTATTTGCATTAATCCAGGTTGGAAATTCTTTATCAATCAGGTGACAGCTATTACCGTTCTGGACGGATCCAGCATCAAGCCATGTAGAGCGGATTTCAGATCCGTTGATCCTGCTGTGGTTCAATTCGGTGAAACTGTCCTCTTCCAATGAAGTGTCCAGATCTCCACACTCATTGGTTTCTTCGGGAATTTCCTCCAGGTCCTGGAGAGCAGAGAGACTAGGCATGCGGGGATTGCGGGCCATACGGCATCCTTGACTTACATAGTCATTCCGAGATGTTGGTTTCTCGCTGCTCAAAACAGTTGGCATACCCAGACTGGGTGTATCTGTATGCCTTTCATCATCCGTGCCAGGCATTTCCCCCTTGTTGGCAATGGCAGGCAACTTATCAGGCGTGACTATGACTGCTGGAAGTCGCCTTGATGTGCACCCTGAACGTCGCTCTTGTCGTGGTTCCTTGGTGGATGGGTGTGGTATGCACAAAGCGAGTTCTTTCACTGGCACAGCTTTGCCTGACTGTGACTTACTACTGCCGTTTAACTGCTGAATGCCCCTGCTTCCTGTCGTACTAACAGGGTATAACACAATCTCTTGGTCAGCGAGACTACGACTCTGGGCTATCGCCATCTGTTGGTGGTGGTAGTGCCGTTTAAGCTGCTCATATTGCATCTGCTGCAGGAGCTCAGCTTCATGCTCCTGTTCAGCTGATTTTTGCTGTGATACCCCAGTTGGCGCACTTGCTGGACACTTCGTCTCGCTGTAAGGGATAATCGCCTGTGCCTTCTGTGTCTGTTGGTCAAGCTGTGAGGAATATAATTCTCTCTGGCGCTTTACAGAGTTCCTATGATGAGTGTGATGGGCTCTGGCTGCAGAATAAAAAACATGTGAACCTAGCTTATCAGCAGCACGGTCCTGCATCTGCTGTTCCTTCTTTTGCTCGAAATAGGACTGCCTTGGCTGTTGCTCTTTCAATTTCTGTTGCGGTTTCAGTTGTTGTTTCATCGCTGTTTGAGGATGACTCCCATCTCTTGACGGTAGGGCCTGTAAAGCACCTAATTCCCGGTGTCTACCTAGCACTGGCTTGGGGAGACTTTCCTTTGTCTCTGTAGGCTCAGCCGTCTCTCGAACCAGGGGTGTATTCTTCATGGGCGTCCCATGGCGTCTCTGTTGAGATGCTTTCTCAGGTTGCTGTGCGCCATCGGACTTACACTGGCCTCTGAGAGAATCCCTCTGCAGTGTGCGTGCCAATGGGTTCTGCTGTGACTCTGGCCGTGCTGGTTTTGATGTTGACCGACCAGCAATCACCAGTTCTGATCCCATTACCAAATGCTCTGCACTTATTTTCTCTCTCGGGTGCCTCACTGGCGTACTCTTCCTGGCAGATACGTCTCCCTGTTGACAGAAAAGTATATAATTCATGTCACTAAATCCAGGAACTTTTATTTAAATCAGACCGTTCATAATGTCTTAGTTATACTATTGTAATCAACCAGCTATTAGCAATACTGCGCATACCGATTATTTGTCAGACATAATCGTTGCGGTTTTTTTGTTTGTTTGTTTTGTTTTGTTTTTTTACTAGGGTGGATGTAAATGTTTAGGCATCCTCACTTCTGCTTACCTTCTTGGGCATCTTTGGTTTCTCAACGCTGCCGACTCTGGTGGCCTCGAGTGTGGAATTTGGGCGCATCTTGCCAGACTGTGCCTTGCTGCCATCTTTCTTTTCCTGTGGCATGCCCTGGTCAGACCTGGCCCTGTCAGCCCGTGTGTGTTTGTCAGTGGTCTGTGCGGCCTGACAAGGTTTGGCCAGAGTCTGCCACTCTGGCTTTTTTGTCGGAGTAGATGCTATTGGTGGCAGGTCACTCTCGGGTTTGGACCGTGAGACCTTCTGGTGGATCATGCCTTCCATCAGCTTTTTATTGCTTTCATATGGATTGTGTACCACTAATGCATCCATCTCTGGAGCAGACATAGTCTGCAAGTGCTCCGAATATTGGGACGTCTTGGGGACGTCTAGATCTGCAATGCAGGAGTCGCTGACCACCCATTCCTTTCTGGTGTAACACATCACATTGTCAGCACCAAGGGACAACGACAGTTTGTCGTCAGTGGGACCCTTCGGACTGTTTCTTAGACTCGACGCAGTGTACCGTCTTTGAGTGGGAATGGTTGTCATGGCAACACGACTGGGTGGGCTTGGCTTCTCCTCCTTGGAGATTTGTCGTCCTTTGCAGATCTTAAAATTCCTCGAAATACTCTTCTCTTCAGCGGTCTTGGTGTCCTTGGAAAGCTTGTTCTTTACATTGGTATCCTTTCTGGACACTTTGTTGGCCATTGAACCTTTGGTGTCCTTGGTGACAATGGACACACTGATGTCCTTCGGGACATGGTTCTTCCACCTGTTCCTGTTTCTAGAGCTGATGTCCTCGGAGACCTTCCTCTCTTTTAAGGCAGTTGAGCCATTAGGAAACGTGCCCTTATGCTTAGAGGCACTTGGCATGGAAGCATTGATATTCTCATTGGTGAGTTTCCTTTCCTCCTGGACATCCTTTAGGACCCTCTTCTCTTTTGGAGCTTTGGTGGGTTTGTTGTCCTTAGAGATCCTGCTGTCAGACACAACCCGGTGTTTCTGTGCATCAGTCAGGCGTGTCAGCGATGACTTAGGCCGAGTCTGTGCAGGATTATTGGCAGACAGGCTGCTACGAAAGCTGCAAGGATATAGTATAAACAAAACTGACTACCGGATACAGATTGATAATAGGATTTCAATGCCAGTAACGTTTACCAAACATACTTCTTATGTAGATATTCCATGATAACCAAAGACGCAGGGAATTTGTACAAATCCTTCAACAGGTATTTGTTCACCTAAAATTAGTCCAAACACCCACTCCCCCCCCCCCCCACCCCATCATTAAAATTTATCTGAGCTTTACCTGTTTGCAGAGTAACATGTTTATTTTCTACGTAATACATCAATTTGCTATATAATCTAAAGACGTGTACTCGTTCTTGGAAAACTGCAAATTACTTTCCAAGCAATCTACAATGACTACCTTATTGCTGACTGGGGAGGCTAACTCCCGTAAAGGTAAAGAGCAAAGGTATTATCACAAGAAAGACCACTGATACAGCAGAAACCTTGCCTCCCCACAAATTTGCATATACGTGAAATCCATGTTAAGGTACCACCGATTGTATGCAAATATCCTACCACTCCAAACCTAATTGACCTCGTCATTAACATTTCAAGGTCACTCGGATCAAATCTAATGGATGGATGGATGAATCAGGCTTATAGTCGGCTTTCAACCACTCATGGTCATATCACCGACTGCAAGTTGTAGGTTTGTATGTACTGGACCCGTCTTGTACTAGTCCGACCTGCGGCCAGTCTTTATAGTGCTAGCCCACTGAAACACCACCCCGCGGGTTCAAATCTAATGGTGCAGTTGAATTTCCCATATGTCCAATTTAGTGTGTATTAGTAACAACTAACATGCGGCGTAACTCGGCTCCTTTACGAGATACAAGCCTTCAAAACTAGGGCGACCTTGACTTTGATCTGTAAATTATGTCATTCAATGTCAAATCCGATGATCCAGTTGGACCGACCATACATGATTTTCTATTAGCGCTTAATAGTAACATATCATTGACATGGCCTAAGTAGGTCGACTCTTTTACGAAATATGGCTCTGAAATCTGAGTTTCTATGTCACTCAAGGTCAAACCTGATGGTGCCATTGGACTAGGAACGTATGGCCTATCTAGGTTCCCTTACGAGTTGAGCCTGCAAGACCTAAAAGTGGCCTTGAATTTGACATTCCAAGGTCAAGTCTAATGGTGCAGTCGGTGATATGACCATGAGTGGTTGAAAGCCGACTATAAGCCTGATTCATCCATCCATCCATCCATGGTCTTTAAATTATAAGACCATGGTCTTATATTCGAAAAATGCCCAGTCCACATTATAATAATGTGGGATCTGTATCCCCCGAATAGAAAACCAGGCAATAGAATTCTACTAAAATGACGTGATGTGATCACCTGCTACTGTCATTACACATTCAATTGAATATTTTTTGCTAAAACGACATGTTGTGATTAGGTGTTACTGCCACTACACGTTTAATGGAATGTATTTGTGCTAAAATAAAGATATCAACAAAGTCAAGGGCGGGGGTGGTCATGACAAATACAAATGTATACTAGTAAGTTGTATTTCATGCTGGTGTTAGTGCTGTAACTTCAAGTATAGGCTTTTGAAAGTCACTCGACAAGTATGTAAAATTATCGTCATAAAATCGTCATAAAGATTATCTTCGCTGAATAATGTTGGGCACACAGTTATCAACTGTGCGTAATTGTGTCAGCAGAAATCCTGTCGTAATAGAGTCGGGGTCGTAAAGAGACAGTTTCTCACACAAACCTCGACGCCGACCAATACCAAATTGTGTGGAACGGTACACAAGAATACATATCCCGCATTTCTCCAGATTCTATTCATTATCTTCATATTTTCTAAATGATTATTTTTTTATTCGTCTTCGTTAACGTGAGACCAGATGGAAGCGAAAATTTGAAAACGCTGCATCTTTCACAATTCTTACGCTCGTGCAATGCAACTGCAGTATTGTGACTAGTATCTACTTTATATATGCCTTCAACACGGTTACTTGTTTTTTTTTTTGCAGTTCTTCTTGACATGTTTAACTTTTGGCTGAAAATATTTCCTTTTTTTTAATTCATTAACATGGGACGGTATGGGGGTGGCACAATTCACAATTCGTTTTCGTGTCATAGTCCACATTTGTGACAGAGTTTTATTTCAGAACCTTGAGCTTATACAATTTTAAAATGGGAAAATTAAGCGTAATTTGCGATGACCTACATGTAAACCTGCAATCTTAGGTAATACCATTGTTACTAACTACTACATGATCAGCATTCAAGTAGATCGATAAGACATGTGGACATCTATTGTGTACAGACCCCATAATATTGGTTATGTGATTTGTTGGAATGTCATATACAAAGATATAAACCCTTCCTGTAAATTACTGTACTTTTATTACATAAAAATACCAGTGTGATTATTGCTTTCTTCGCCATTGTCTTTTTTCTTAATTGGGAGTGGATGAGCGCCAGTTCCAGAAAAATTGTAGAATAGAAGACCATGGTCTTATACGGGATTTTTCCCGTGCATAAGACCATGGTCTTCTAAGCGGGTGGTCTTATGCTCAGGGAATACACCTGCAGTAAATGTAGAAGACCATGGTCATTCGAGGTCACTTGACATTCAATGAAATTCAAGGTCACACAAGGTCAAATCTAATGGTGCAGTTGGACTCTGCGCCACTTTTATGAGTCTGTGATGGGCATTTTTCGAATATAAGACCACGGTCTTATAATTGGGATCTGTATCCTGTACCAGAGATTGCCACTCCCGTATCGGAATCATCAGCCACAGCCGTCGCTGTCGCTACCAAAATGACTTCACAGCGCACTATCCATATATATAGTCGTCACCTAGTGACGGGGCCTACTAGTACTAGGCCTACATATACATGTAGGCTCAAGTTGTCTCGATCGGGGTTGTTTGCTCTGGGCAAAAAAGTTTGAGTCGTCCAAACAATTGCCAATTGATTGAATATAAAATAGTGTGGTTTGTAAATGGTTACAATATACACTACACAAAAAGGTTAAGGATATTTGTCAATATCTGGATTTAAAAACTAAAATTAAGGCCAATTAACGAAACAGGAGAAAACATCTACAAAATTTCAAAATACCCTTAACTTTATTTGTGTAGTGTATACTTTTACCTTAGATAATTTGAAATAATATATCCACCTCCACCCCTACCGCCTGCAATAGCCTACCATCTTCGTCGGAGTCATAGAAGGATCTTTTTCGGAGTATATCTCACAGACTTGTGGTTGATTTCTACGTAGGGCTACTAATATAAAGAATGTATGGTAAGTTAAATTATTTTTTAAACTTCAATTAACTACTATCCCCGGGCTACTCTCTTCGTGTGGAGACATGAAGCTGGATTGTAGACTAGTTAAAGTTATATATGGACAAACATTTATGTGCGCATATTGAAATAACTGAATTTCTGCCCGATCCAAGAAAACATGACTCGCCCAGGAAGTTTCGATTGGGGGGGGGGGGGGGGGGGTAAATGCAGGAAATTGCTGGTAGAAAATGCAGATGTTACTGCACACGCAGGTAAAACGCAACAACAAAGTTATCAGGGGTACAGGAGAATAGTATTTTAATGCACACTGTACCTTTTGTTGCGGCCAACTGCTGATTCATGCGATGGTTTTGGTTTCAGAGAACATCGCTGGACTACAGGGGGCTGAAGTACAGGGTGAGTGAGTGTTATCCAAGTTTAACGGCACATTAACACCAAAAGGGTCATACCGTGCCAAAACAGGTGATAATGAATGCAATGTCAATTCAAATCGCTACAGTCTAAGCACTGCACTGTGTGAGAGCATTTGTTATCGGGCCAAGTCTGAACAAAATGTCCGACAAGCTGAAGTACAGGTTGAAGTTGAACTTTTCTAGAAATAAAATATGCACGGTTCTGTAGTAACGTTAGTTAGTCTAAATGGATATTGTAACATTGAAGAAGAATCGATGAATGATTGATGTTTCGATCCGATAGGATGATCCTGACGTAAAATGGAAGAAATTAAGATGCAATAAAAGTCTTGTCTTACCTGTCAGCCATCTTTCTTCGATTTTTACTGCAAATAAGACTAACACAGCAATGTTTGTGAGCGTATTCTGATATGGCTTATTTGGCAAGCACATAAAAAATCGTCCTCGTCGTTCGAAAGAACAGAACAAAGACAATATGTGTTGCGTGGACGATAACAACGTAACTATCATCAGTGTTGTGACGTAGAACGATCTCTGTGACGTCAATTTAATAATGCCTTTGCTGAAATAACTAAGATAACACCAAAACAATAAATGCAAGTTTCAATGGGTTCTGTCTAATGAAGACAAACATAGGCTATAAACCAAATGACATGTACACATAAATGGTTTTCCGGATGACACCCCCTCATCGGGCCCCTCCCCTTCCCAAACTCCCTCCCAAACTATTCTCAGTGTGGGACTCCATCATGAACATAGTAATGTACGATGCATTGATGAATGCTAGACTCTATAGTGACGTGGGTAGTTATCGACCCTTTTAGCTAAAAAAAATTAGTTGTACAAATTTTCCAAGGTGTAACTATTCCCTATTATCGATTTCAGGGAGCATGAAATCTCGTACGTTGAATATATGAAATTATACAAGGCTCCCTGCGATTTGAGAGGGAGTAAGTCATTTTTACATGTTAGCTCTATGTGGTTTGACGGTCAGTTATCGACCCCCATGGGCAGTTATCGACCCCCCTGATTTTTTTTTATTATTTTCCAAATGGAAATATTAAGTAATATGTAAATTAAAATGTACCTGTGACGTATGTTTTATAATGGAATGCTTGTAGAACATAATCTTTTGTTACTGTGGCGGTAAAGTCCCTTACAGTTAAACTAGGGGAAGTTTTGTCAGGATAAGTCAAGTTTAACTGTGGCTATATATGAACAAGCCAGAAAGCAGAATTTCGTTTCACTTAACTAAATGTATTGATAATAAAAACCATTGTTTTACAGAGTCACAAATGGTCGGGCAAAAGTGTAATGAAATATGTACGTGTCTCGTGTATAATCAAGCATTAACATTCATAACATATCTCTTAATTAGTCTCGCCAGTGTCTTCCGTTAATTCTCTGGTTCTAAAGTGGCCGTATAATCATCTTAGGCATCCTTCTCGCAGATGTTACCTGCTTGACGGCTGAACAACAACGGACCAAGATCGTGGGTTTTGCGGCTCTATTTATAGCGAAGGGCGGTCACGTGGTTCGCCGGCCTTAGCAACCACAAAGCCACGAAAAGTCACGATTGCGATGTGCTATTATCATTAGAAAACAGAAATTAAAGTCATACAGATATATATGGAGAAAACTGACATACAGTAATAGTTTATAAATTTTGAACATAATATTTAGTGAATATGAAACATATGCTCGTTTAGGTGATTGATGTGTGTGGCTCGAAAGCCGGCAGGCCGTGTCCAGACGGTATCATGCATGGCAACATGTTTACGATACCGGCGATCATTAATCTGAATATTTTAAAGTTATCTTTACTAATTCAATTCATTACTTGTATTTCACACCATACCCTGGCAATACTCACTAAATTATTAAATAAATAGAAGTAAGCATAAATATTTTACATGTACAACGACCTACTTACTACTTGTTTACAATGCTCGATCGATAATCTAGTTATATGCATTTGAAAGAACATGTCTCTATACTTCAGTGCGATATAAATATTACTGGTAAGCGTTATTATGATTCAACACCATTTCACTACACTACCCTCTGTCTTTGTGCCAGGAGTCCTCTTCAGCACAACAATAAAGACAGATCCTTATATTATTTAATGACATAACATCTGCACTACCTATACTACTCAATTTTTACCATTTACCTGAACTTGGCTTAAATATTAAACAAACCATTTTCAAAGTGTAGCTAATACATTCTCAGTCAGTCAAACAACTTACACTTGTAGTGTACTCTGTCATTCTAGAGTTGAGACGCTACTCATTAATCATTCATACTTCAAACATATAACTATAGTATAGAAGATACGGATGCACTTCCATATGTAAGTTTACATTTTTTGTCCAAACAGGTTGGTACAATTTACATGAGAACACTTTAAAATTTAAACAAAGGCAACATATATACATATATCAGATACTTGGCGCTGAAAGGCACAATTATTCATGAATTACCCATTCATGTAGTAATAAAATGGACTCATCCATACAATCCTTTTTTTAATGATGATCAATTAAACTTGTATTAGTTTAGAGTAGTGGGATATCCTTTCAGAAGAAGACAATAACAGTCCCTGGTGTTATTATCTAAACAGTTCTCAATCTATTTCCTAGGTCTGTATGATCTGTATGGTTGGAATGCCGGGCGTCTGAAGCGCAGATGGAAACCATGATAAACGGTGTTGATCATCGGGCTTGCGTGGACTTCTAGGGTGACTGCGGGAGGTGTCTGTCTTGTCGGTATTGGTAGGCTGACTAGAGCTGGCTTTTGGCTCCTCCTTCTGACCCATGTACTTTAGGAAACAGTTACTGAAGGTACCCAAGGCTGTTGTGTTGCACTTCCATAAGTGTTCTGTTTGGGACGTTTCGCTCTTTACAGCAGTAGTTAGGCTTGTTAGGGTGGTATTCAGCTGATGTAATGCTTTGGTCTGCTGGGCGAACCCTTGGTTCATGACCCGCATCTCTGCCCTCACGTCATCCATGAGATGCTTCAGTCCGATATTAACATCCTGTGGTCGGACCTCATCCATGATCCTTCTTTCATGTGATCGTGTTTACTAGGTGGTCCATGCGGTTACCGAGTTGGAGAATATTAGTATTTGTTATCATGATCTAATGGGCAACTCCCTGGGTGGCTGTAGCCAATAATTTCACATCATTGCCATCTAAGGTTGTCCTGTTTGTTGGATACTGGATATGGGAAGTTGGGTCTTCTTTTCTTTCTTTTATGTTACCTCTTAATAATCGGGTATGAATAAAGACTCGTCCTGGTTATCTGCCTTCCCAGGGGTGATCTTGCGTTTCTTGCTGGGAATGGCTTCACAGGTGTTGCTGCTGTGATGCCTGTTGCGGCTGCTGTTGCTGCTATCGCTGCTCTCGCTGCTGCTGGTGGTAGTTGTGGAGCTAGAAAGAGTGGAGGCACTAGCATCCCTTGTTCATTTTTCTCTCACTATTTTGGGGCTCCTGGATTCCCTAGCTTTGGTTTCCTGGCTGGCTACATCATTTGAAGGGGTCTTACTTGGCTCTTTATCATCTGGCTTGAGGTGCTTTCAATGGCTTTCATAGGGTTGGTGATATCTCCTGTAGATTCTATGGGGTTGGTGTTTTTGGTCTGGGGGTCGGATCTTCTTTGGTTCCTTGTCTTCTTCGCCAGATAGCCTGCGACTCTTCCATTGACAGTACTTTAAATTTCTTCAACACATCCAAGCCATTTTTTCGCTGTTTCACCACAGGCTTTCATCAATGTCTACCTCTGCCAGTTTCATAACGTGACCGTCTACTTTGCAATGCCTCCGGAGTTGGCACAGCAACTAAAATTTACACAGCATACAGGCAAACGGGCAGTCATTAGGGGTCATATGCTGTTTGCTGTAGTGAGTCACACTAAAGGACTTCTCTCCGACCCACTCACAGTCGGGGCATCTATGGGCTTTTCCTGATATTGGTTTGGTAACATTTTCCTTCGCCATATTTGAAGCTGAAGCAGCACAAAATCATAAGGTATAAGAATATGACATCACAAATTTAATATAACCTTGCACACAGGCAGAATTTCTCGCAGTGGTTTTAATGGGGATTTTTATTGAAACTCTTAAGGGCAGAGTTTCGCCATCGCAACTTTTGATTCCCGTGATATGGTTTTACTTTATTGTAGTGCACGACCTTCTGGCTGCCTTTGGCATTAGCTTGGATGAGACAGGTTAAGTTATTGTATTGGTGTAACATCAGATAGGATCCCTTATACAAAAGTTGTAGTTGCAGCTTTGGGCATAACCCCTCATAGTGGTCTTCTGCCAACTACCAAATCAAATCTCCTGCCTAATACACATGGAAAGGCTGGTTTCCATCATAACGATATTTCCGAGTACAAGTTTTCTGCTTCAGTTGTTGACGAGCCAACTCATGAGATGTCTGGAGTCTGGCTCTTAATTTCTCAACATAATCAACATAGGCCAGAACATCATGGTTACATGGATTCATTACATCACCTGGCATGTAGACATCTCTACCTAACATAAGCATATTCGGGCTAAACCCGGTGCTCTCATGAATAGTAGTTCTGTAAGCTCCAGCCAGACAACCTAGATTTAAGTCCCAAGCGCGCTGATCTTTGATGTATGATTGAATCATAGCAAGTAAGGTTTTATTGAATCTTTCTACTTGTCCATTTCCTTCAGGATGTCGTGGTGTTGTTCTGGTTTTCCTAATTTCTAATAAGGCACAAAGGTCTTTGAGGATCTTGCTTTGGTAATTTCTACCTTAGTCACTGTGCAATTCAAGTGGGCAGCCATATCTAGCAATGACCTCATTTAAGATCAGATTTGCACACACCTCTGCTGTTTGGTTTGGAATAGCGAAAAATTCAACCCATTTAGAGAAGTAATCAGTAACCACCAAGATGTATTTATTGCCACGAGCTGTAACAGGTAGTGGTACCAATATATCTGTTCCTCATAGCTAAGGGCACAATAACCTGCACGTAATTCTGTTGATGGCATTTATGGAAGTGTTCAAAGAGAATACCATCTTTCATATGTAATGAATTCCAGTAATTCCAATACTGTCTGGTTTCTGGGCTGGCAGAGCATATGGCAGGACCAAAAGGTCTTTTTCCTATTTCTTTCCAGTTTAGAATAGGGCCTATTGCTGGATCATCCTGTTGTAGTTTACGGAGTTTGGCTTAGAGTGCAACTGAAACCATGGACCAGGATCATTTGTCCGTCGACAGTGGGGTGACCCTCTGTCTAGCATTTGGTTAGTCATCAAAGTACGGGTCTTATCCGTGGAAACAGATTTCAGTTTTGGTAACAGGCTTCCATCATCTTTCAATTCCATGTTTGTTTCATTTGTTGTATCGTTAGTTTCCTCTATGCCTTGCCTATCAGTATCCCTACTGGTGGGTACCTGTGAGAGTGATCTACCAATATTGAGTATTGCCATCAAATAAAATATCAGAAGTAAACTATACAATCTATTGTATTTTGGGCATTGGATGCTTGTACCCTCTGTACAATATCTTTATTGCCTAAAGTATTCTGCATGTCATCTGCCCTTTTTCTACATTTTTTACATGGACCGCATATTAGATCATCAAAGTTATCCTGCTCAGGGCATTCACATTCTCTAGGATTAGGACATCTAGACATTGCGTCTGCATTATTATGATATTTTCCAGCCCTATACTCAATGGAGAAATCATACTGAGACAGGATTTCCAACCATCTGGCTATTCGACCCTTAGGTCCGGGGAGCCTGGGCTATCTTCCCAGGTGCTCAGCCCACAGAGCAACCCCGTCGCGACCCAGGTGGCAGATAGGGGAATGACCTTTAGCTAAAGGTTAGCCAGCTACTTTAGC
>JAAUYG010059121.1_pt1 | contig 18822 bp, 12 predicted proteins | sample 7278091 | NCBI WGS metagenome assembly JAAUYG01 (sample SAMN14350201, study PRJNA611818) | marine sediment metagenome | isolation source: surface marine sediment (0.6m) | place: French Polynesia: Moorea | collected 2018-08
ACAAAAGTTGAGAGTGGTATCAATCCTGGCCAGTAGTGTGTATACAAAAGTTGAGAGTGGTATCAATCCTGACCAGTAGTGTGTATACATTTACATATCATGAGTTTAACGACGAAGAAGTAATCTGTTCCTTAAAGGGGCGTCCTGGATATTCAAATTTTGATGTATGTACAGAGAAGTAAACTTTTAAAAATAGGTTGTGATGTATTGTCTGAAAGTTCCTCCGATAAGATCATCTAAGCATATACACCCGAACCTTTCCTAGCCAACTCAGAACTGCTCGTGTCAAAGCAGTGTTGAAACACAAACATTCTTTAGACTATTGTAATTAGGCCTACACGCCACTATCATCACAAACGTAAAGAGTATCTGTTTGAGCATGATTTCATTACAGTCGGTTTATCGTTCTGGTCACGCCACAGAGGCTGCTCTACATAGGGTTATGCTAGCTCTTTTACATTGAGCCAATGATGTGCTGTACAGTGGTATAATGTGCTTTTTTGGTCTACACATGTAGCCAAATGTTTTCACACTATAGCACACGATATATTATTGATAAAGTTAAAAAACTAGAGTAAGAAGTAGGTAATTCAGCCTTCTTAAGCCTTATCTGAAAGACCGAAATTAGTGTACAAGAGTTGGTTCCAATAACTAAAGGTGTTCCTCGGGGATCTATACTTTGGCCATTATTGTTTCTAGTATTTATGAATGATTTTCCTACATGTCTCAGGTCAACTCAATGTATCATTTCGCTGATGATACCATTACATACGCACATGTACAGGGTAACACTGTTCTGCAGATAAAAGTAGACATGCAGCCTGATGTTAATAATAGAAGTGCTTGATTCTCTAGCAACAACCTAACGGCAAATACAGACAAAAGTGGTACTGTGTTATATTTGGCACACGCCAGAAGCTCCAAAGTGCAAAACAATCCAGTGTCACTACGAATTAAAATACATTGGAAGATTATGCTGAAGTACCATACCTGGGCGAGGTCTTATATAGGCGTTGTACAGTATATTTAAACTTTCAATTGTGACGCACTGGACATGTTGAAAGGACTGTCTGATGCTATTGTACTCAGTGCCTTCATTGCTTTTGCTGCCACTGTTGCCAAGTATAAATCTGTCTTAAGGTAAATACATATGTAACCTATCCTCAAAATTATCACAACATTATGAGTGTTAAAACAGTCAAAGACAAACTGCCTAAGGAGATGTCAAACGCTGTTTATAAAACAATAATATAGTCCCATATTGATTACTGTATAACTGTCTGGGGTTATGGTACTGATGTCTATGTTGACATTATTCAACGAAATACGATACAATGCAGGGCGGCACGTGTGGTATCTGGTAGCACTGACCGGAATGTACGTGGGATCGATACTATGCGACGATTAGGGTGGCAATTTGTGAGGCAGCGTTGGGATTATCTTACAGCAGATCTTAATGTGTATAGGTGCCCTAAATGCAATGCGACATTTTTATACAAGTCATCATTTTACAAAACTCCAACATAGCTACTGTATTAGACAGTCTTTGGGCGATCTGTGTTTACTAAGACCAAACATTGAACCATTTAAACAATGTTTATTGTACCAAGGTCGAATATTACGGAACAGTCGTCTTAGAAATGATCTTAAATGTATAGCAATGCTATCTTGTCTTTTAAACGATTATACAAACGGAAAGTAAAATTTAAGGTAATTTATGATTCGTTCATGTCCGATTTTATATTTGTTTCAACTGGGCGCCAATGAATAATACCTTGTGTCATTGGCCACCCAGTATAAATACAAATGAATACAAATAAATACAAATATAAACACAAATGAAATCCCTGCATATGCGTAGCGTTGCTAGTCTGTGGGCTAGCAAGCTTTCCGCTACCACGATGTTTTTTTGTGGCTTGAATTTGTTTGCACCTTGTGGAATTGTCTGTTGGCAAAATGTCTAGAAACATGTTTCACGAATTTTAAACCCGATTCAGTGTGAGCATTTCCTCCGACCCACAGATGAGATGATTAAAGGAAGATTCTCACTGTATTCGATGGTTAAGGGAATGGCTTACTGTATTAGACGGCTAAGGGAAGAGTTCCGCTGTATTAAATGGTTAGGGAAAGGGTTCCACTGTATTAGATGGTTAAGAGAATAGTTTCACTGTATTAGATGGTGAAGTTAAGGTTCGACTTTATTAGATGGTAACGAGAAGGTTCTACTGTATTAGATAATTAAGGGAAGAATTTCACCGTGTTAGGTGTTAAGGGTAGAGTTTCACTGTATCAGATGGTTAAGGGAAGCGTTGCATTGTATTACTGTATTAGATAGTTGAAGAAAGCGTTTCACTGTATTTGGGTGTTTACAGACACACCGAGGGGACAGGAATGACAATTTTTTCCACAAAGCACCACTGTCACAATGCAGTCCATGACATCACTGCAGGTATGCATTTAACACAGGGCATCGCCGTATACACTAGCGACAGACGATATCCCTATACGCTCCAAGCCGGTTCTTTCAGAAATATAACGTACACGAATACACCACATGTTACATGCTGGGTATCGAGTTTGTTTATTTTTAATGAGCCAACAGCTCTACGAAATTACAGCATACGCATGTCTTTGTTTCCGACCAAGATACATGTAGCATAGCCGGTGTAAAGATTTCACTGCCCACGGGGTTTCCTCCCCTATGTTATACATGTACATGTGTAGATCGGTCTTGTAATGCGATCATGATTTTTCCACGAGGAAGACCGGTCTGCGGTTAAACCTACCAAAGGATGGATACTTTCACCAGGGGCACACTTTATCAGGCGACACGGGACTGATGGAGTTAACGCTGAAGTTAAGGCATTGCAGTAACTGACAGTTACTACAATCCCTTAATTTTATTGTTAACTCCATCAGTCGGAGGATGATTACACAGCGAGTTTAGAAACTTTAGTGGTAAAACCTGAAATTCTTTCGTTTTTTTCTTTTCTTTTTTCTTTTTTTTTTTTTGAGGGGGGGGGGTATGTGTTTTTTTCCAATACGGGTCTAACGGTTTGCTTTCCAATTCCCAAGAGTGGGATCATGCCGTTTTTAGGGCCAATCCGGCGGTTCCACGTTTCACAGTGGTTTCATTGCCGTAAACTCGCACGGCGTAGGGCAAAGTAATCTTAATTTTGGCATGGTCTCAATTAAGAAATGACAAATTTAGTCAATTGTCGCCTGCTAATAGCGGTATTAATCCTTTGACGATCTTATTTCCGGGTGGGCTTAAGCGGCGGCTGGTGGGGCATATATCTATATCTGTGTATATCCGTCTATACGGCTGTACACTGTGTACCTGTATGTAGCAGCTGTAGACAATTATGACTGGATACCTGTCTGCACCAGCTATACACAAGTGTGACTACATATATATGTGCAAAGCAGCTGTGTACAGGCGTGTCTAGCCAAATCTGTCGTTTTCTACATTTACTATATATTAAAGATGTTTAGAACAGCTGATTTAAAATACTAGTATTCAGCAACACCAAAACGGTAAAGAAAAGAAAAGTTGAGAAACGAGGCAGTGCTGACACTACACGGTAGCACTGTATATGATTACGAACAATTCAACATGCTCTGTGTATATCAGAAGCCTTATTCCTTTGTGTCCTTCAGTGCATGTAAATAAAACCTTTCTCTATGTTTCCCATTTAGGGCCGCTCCCTAGTTGACTGATTTAACTCTGTGTGCAAGCTACGAAAACGTACGCCAAACGACCCACTAGTCGTTTAAAAAGACTAGGCTGGGATTAATGACTAGCGTTTCAATAAATAAATAAAATACGGTATTTGTGACGCCAAGATGATCTCTCTCTCTCTCTCTCTCTCACGCACCAGTCACCATGCGATGTGTCTCTCTCGTGCACCAGTCACCATGAGACGTGTCTCTCTCACGCATCAGTCACCGTTTGATGGGTCTCTCTCACGCACCAGTCACCATGCGATGTGTCTTATACACTCTCTGCAAGATCCGCTCTCGATGTGTGTGCATAAAGTTGTCCACCACCCAGCCTGGCTTTGGGTCCTGCCAGTCTCTGTAATGATGCAGTAAGGCTACCTGGGGTAAGAACCTACAGGTTCTACCCCCAGATCCAAGATACCCAGTCATGAAACTGTGTACCTGATGAACTGTCACAGACCTCACCTGAGTCGTCTGTACGATGTACTTGGACCGCTGAAACACGGGCCAGATTTTTTTCTCGACCTTCGTCTTCAGTAAGCTCAGCAAATCATACTTGGTGACATTGGCGTCGTTGACAGCTTCTTGGTCACTGGGCCATTCGACTTTGAAGAAGCGACACCTGAACTGATATTCGAAGGCATCCTCACACGTCCGCACGAGGTCTAACCACGAGGACAACCCATCTTGCCTGGGTACAATGAATTCGTCAATATCCAAAAACGCGAGGTATCTGGAATGGAACATGTTTCTCAGCAGGCAGTCGTTTTCCATCAATACCTGTGCGAAATAGTACACATCGTCCACGGGTTTTTGTATCCCCGCTTCCGTCAGGTCCCACTGTACAACCTGGAGCCTCCCCAGCTTGCTGTAGTAGTCCACGTAAGGCTGCAGGATCTTCCAGTTCCCGGAATGGTTGTACAAGACGAACTGCTCGGCACCGAACAGCGAGTTGACCTCAATCCACTCCACCAGTCGGTTGACGTCAGAGAAGTTGTAATGTAGCGGCCCGGATGAACAGACGGCGAAATTGACCTGATCGGTGGTGTCTGGGCTGTCCACCAGGTGGCAGATCGGGAGGAAGGTCAGGTTTGCTGGAGGTCGCGCGTCTTCTGTAAGAGACAATGTCACCAGCTGTGGTTGCTGAGTGACGGAGACCGGGGTCTGACATTCCACCACGAGACTGCTGTACCTGGAAGTAAAATACAGTCCCAGTATGAGCCAAGCAGGATCCCACCATCCCCAATGTAAGCCAAGCTCTGCCAGGTGTGCAGGATCCCACCTAGACTATCCCCAATGTAAGCCAAGCTCTGCAAAATCTGAAGGATCCCACCTAGACCAGCCCCAATGTAAGACAAGCTCTGCCAGTTCTGCAGGATCCCACCTAGACCATCCCCAATGTAAGCCAAGCTCTGCCAGGTCTGAAGGATCCCACCTAGACCATCCCCAATGTGAGACAAGTTCTGCTAAGTCTGCAGGATCACACCTGGACCAGCCCCAGTGTAAGACTAGCTTTGCCAGGTCTGAAGGATCCCACCGTGACCATCCCCAATGTGAGACAAGTTCTGCCAAGTCTGCAGGATCACACCTGGACCAGCCCCGTATAAGACTAGCCTTGCCAGGTGTGCAGGATCCCACCCGGAAGGTATCACGGAAAGGGGGGAGGTTTAACTGACATACAGGTACAGGCAAAGTGTGACTTATTTACGCTCCTTAAAAATGTTTAATAAGGCTCCGTACATAAAGGTAAATAAGCAATAAGCATGATAGCGGCTGGGCGGGGGGGGGGTGGGGGGGCTCATTTTGTGAAGACCATTATAGCATTCTTAAATGAATTGTGTCTTGATTTAAATCCCAAGAACAACCCTTTCGAAGAGATGAGTTTCGCTGATTTTCTTTAACCACTTTGGTCAGTGAAAAGTGAAAACTTCAACTCTCGGAGAATGTATGGAGCAATATTTGAAGTTGGAAAATAATTATGCGTGCAGATTAAAGGTATTACCGCGTCAATAGGCGAGATCAAAGGGAGATCCGATCTCCCTTTAATTTTTATCCAGACAGAAACGCCAAAGGATCATCCTTTGGAGGGAAGGAAAGAAACTATAAATTACGTGCGTGTTTGTTTGAGAAATAAATAATAAGATATACCGGTATCTACAATAAACCCACGTTCTTGATCCACTGTAAATGGTCCGAGATGGACAATTTAACTGACAGTTCGCGCGTAAACCCTATCCGTGGCATTGTGGAAAAGGGTGACCCAATGACGATCTTAGCATCATCGTGTACTAAGAGCCAAAGTACATGTAAGGTATACCGGTGAATGAAGCCGCCAACCTCATGATTAAATGGGGGAAATCCCACATACAATTGACAAGTATCGATCAGGTCCGTATTATACAATCCCCATGTGTATTATGCACAAAGTCATTCTGGATAAAAGTGGCTACGGACTATCTTAACTACGAAGAGCCAGAACAGTAAGATATCTAGGTGATTTAAACCATCAGTTTCATGACTAAATAGGAAAAGTCCCACATTGAATTTACAAGTATCGCCGAGCTAATAATGGCTGTGTTACCCAGAATTATGTTCACAGTGTCATCGGCGATTGTTTCCTGCCCCATCCTATCCCATAATCCCGCTGTGAGCATGCGTAAATATACACTGAAAAAAAAAAAAGAAAACACACATATATTTGCCACTATTAAGTAAATAAGTACCTTGCACTTGAGTACTCCCCGAGGTACCGCAGTTTCCCGGGGACAGACTGGTGCTGGCCGCTGGTCCTATTATCAGAATATCCCAGTATACACGTCACGGAACGTATGACGTCATCGCCTGTCTCTTTCTCCACCAGAACGGGGATCTTCACATTTCCGTCTCTGCTATCCAGATACGCGGAGAACGCGTACATTCGCTCGGGAACGATAGCGACGAACTTCCCATGACTGCGGCAGGGTGAAAACGGCACTTTACGTGTGGCGTTGGTTGACGCGACCACCGCGGCGCCGCGGGGGGCAATCACTCTCACGTTACGGAGCTCCGGCAGGAGGCGGTCTTCACGTGAGTCAATCCTCAGCTTGGATTCCACTCCGGTGGCAGCTTCCTGGATCACGACGTGGGTCATCAGCAGGAAATATATAGTAATAAGCAGCAGGAGGACGGCGGCGGGACGCTTCCGCCGGAAGCTTCGCAGTCCACCGAAAATGGTAAGCGCCACCATTGAGGACGCTGTCTAAAACACAAAAAGGTAAAATAGGAAAACATTTCAGCTATCTTGGAGCATTGTGAGGTTTTTTTTTTTTCTATTGTGCGATGAGCGGCTAACTTGGGCCAAGCATCGCTAGGGCAATGCGAGGAAAGTGTCGGTGATGCCATCGATTGAATTAGCGACCCACCTGTATAAAGCTTAAACAAAAAGCAAACCATAATCGCTCGCCATGGCGCCATCGCACAGTCTATGTATAAAAAAACCAGTAGTAGTAGTAGTAGTAGTAGTAGTAGTAGTAGTACTAGTAGTAGTGGTGGTGGTGGTGGTGGTGGTGGTGGTACTTCACGGTAAATTTGGTTTGGCAACAGCAAATATAAAGACCACGGTAAATTTGGTTTGGCAACAGCAAATATAAAGAAAACAAACACTCGCTTTATGTATGTTGGGCGTGAAACGTGAACCCGCTACTTAGCATTGTGTTTCATTTGCAGGGGATGGCAATTGGGAACGGGGTACTCGGACGTATGCTGATGGACAGTGGAGCGGTCAGCTTTATGTGGGCTAGAGGAGCCTATGGCACAGAGTAAGAATCTATCTGTCATTACTGACAAACAGAATGTTAAATGTATCTAAACGTCTTCACTAGACCCAACCTGTTGCATTACCTCAGGAGACATGTTTCACAGCTCGTCCCTAACAGTAAACCAGGGCTTGTTGCGACCGATAATGTTACAACAACGCATAATGTTAAATCTGTAACATTATGCGGTTTGTTGCAACATTATACGTCGATGATTCAATCGATAATGTTACACTCAACCCATAATGTTGCAGCTTTTCTAACGCATAATGTTACACCACTTCAACGTAAAATGTTATAATTTACAGTGGCTTTCGTACTACTACTACTACTAGTACTACTACTACTATAGTAGTAGTAGTAGTAGTAGTAGTAGTAGTAGTAGTAGTAGTAGTAGTAGTAGTAGTAGTAGTAGTAGTAGTAGTACTCTTACGTTACTGCTGCTCTGCTTCTGCTGGGATTGGGAGGGGGATCTTTTCCAGGGGGGTCAGTATTTCAACATACATGAAGAGACGCATTCGTTAAATCGTTTACATAGTCACGTTCTTCTGAAAATATTGTTAGGCGTATTCTTTGACCAGAAGTTTAATTTTTATTATCATCTTATATGGCATTTCTGTGGATTAGGAGACCTTAGGAAAATAGAAAAGGTTCAACTCAGGGCTCTACGTTTTGTTTTGAATTATGTATCAACTCGCCTCATTACCATCGATCATCCATGTTCGTCATGTCGGTGAATAGTGCATTGTGCTGATGTTTTTTTTTTTTTTTTGTTAACATTTACAACTGATGTTACATAAATTTTATCTTATCTTATCTTATCTTATCTTAGAATTGAGTTTCTTTCTAGAAAACGGCCCTTAGATGAACTCTCTTGTACTGTAACTCGTGAATGCACTAATCCCGTGATCAACTCTGTACCCGGGGGCATTACTGCTGTGATCGTCGGCGGTATATATTCACTACAATTCATTAAAGTGTTGTGAGGGTCAAAAATACTGCGTTTAGGGTACACAAATCAGGCTGCTCTGATTCAAGGGTGATTCTATCGGGACATGCGTTGTTAAAGGTGTTATTTTACACAACTTTGTAACATCCACTCACTCACTTACATTTGCCAGAATATGGATATCAAATGGTTCATGCAAAAAAAGTAACTTGATAAATTCGTAGCTCGACAGTGTGAGCATAACACTGCAGAGAGCCACTCTCCTAATACGTCCGCTGGAGGCAATAAAGCGTGGTGAACTCACATCATTATGCTGCCAGTAAGCCTGTCAGCAGCTTTCTGCGCCGGTAGGTTAGAAAGGGAAAGCAGCAAACCAAGGAAGTCTTACAGTGTTTTAGTTTAAAACACGCCATTTGTAGGCACTGACAGGAATCGGCGACATGGCAGATTTGGCCATTTTCATGCACCGTTGAAGGACAACTTATCTGGCCGAGTTGAGAGTGGTCACTTCCGGTACATTGGCAAGAGAGAAGTCTGTCATGGACGGGGAGCTGCCACGGAGACTGTCAACGCAATGAATTATACCAAATCAGTACCGTCGTCAAGGCAATAAAAACCTCATTTATATTTAATGAATATTCAAGCGACAACGAGGCTTGTATGCTAATTCGAGGACTATGCAAACACCAAGATAATGCCTAGTTTCCATCTCTGTGGGGGATTTGACTTCCATCAGGCTCGGTTGCCATGGGTTACCAGAACTCGTGAAGGAAAGATCCCACAAATCCAGTCTGTTGGTTTCCGTGTAAATCCAGTCACTGTCACCGCGTGCCTTCTTTGTACGGGTTCTGACATTCAATGGCCTTGATTTGCAGAAATATAAATTAATATGGTGATTCGTTGTCCTCAGAATACTAGTACTTGAATTGTGAATTTGGATGACGGAAATTGGGATTCGCAAAAATTTCACAATACTGTCAAATAGACATCTAGTCTTGTCTTTCAATCTGTAAGAAGAGTTAGAAATAAAATTTGATTAGAACTTCTGAAATTTAATTTTGCTCCCCCCCCCCTCCCCCTTTCAAATTAGGTAACTTGCAATAGGCTTGCTCTTCGTGGTCCATGCTTGCTTGCTTCAAAAAAAAAAACGACTAATTCCATGAACATTGTACCCAGTTGGATCTTTGGTGATCTGCGGCGTAATGGGCTTATACGGTGACCTTTTGACCTAATAAAAATGACCTGGGATCTGTATAAAATGACCAATAGTCTTAACATTGTGAGCTAATGAATGATCTATATGGAAATATCGGCCGATACCGTACTAATGTTATACATTCCGTTAGTGAACTCGTTTCCCATTGGCTGTCATCACAGGTATCCCAAAATAAGACAGATCATGACGTCATACACGTCTCAAATAATTTATTCATCTTATGGCATCAAACATATTTCATATGAAGGGAAAATATAGTATCATATGTTACGCTTAATGTTTACAGTCTAGTCGAACGTTTCCACTGGTAAAATGGCCGCCACATGTAGCATCTTCCAAGACAGGATTCCCGTTTACAGTATAATTATAGTGTCTGCAAATTGAAATGTTTGAAACCAGTTCGAAATACATGGAATAGCTAATGATTCAGTGGGTGTTTGTGCCATCGAGGAAACTCTTACAAACAGCGTCTTGTAATGAATGTCAAAGCTTCATTCATGAATATGCATGAGTTTCAGTCAGTAACACAATAAGTGGTTTCAATTTACATTACAATTACCACTATCAAGGGCAATGTTTATACCAATATGCTATGAAGTTTCTGGAATAGCTGTTAAAATATGTTAATATGATTTTAAAGACTCTAAATGCAAAGATAAATGCGTGAACATGTATAGCCTGCCAAATATATACATGTATGTCAAAACTTACACCAAATATTGACGTTTAGGCAACAAAAGATGATCACGTGACAAAACACGCCAAATAAAATCTGCCCATTTTTATTTTAGCTGGATTTATACAGATTTGTCACATACATAAGTATATTTTCAAGATTTAAATTCTCGTTTCAGTCACATCTTACATACGTCACAAGTCACGTGAGTCGCGTGACTTGCGACGTATCCATATACTGAGAAATATGCAGTAGCACGTGACACCCTTCTGAACAAACAAAACCCCCGGAAACATACACCAATTTCCTTTTTCAATTTCCATTTGCCTTTTTTTTTTCAAAAACTACGCAGACTAAAAGATTCCCCTTAAATAAAAAGAAAGTGTCATTAACAATCATTGAAGACGCGACTAAATGCACAGGCCACAGCAGGAAGCCAGCCTCCGCCAATCTACGGAAAGATTCCAAAGGGGGGACAACATATGTCTGACTGACTCCAGAAATCCCACCCCTGGTACCAGAATCCGTTCTCAATTCTGCTCAAAGAAGCTCTGCAGTCCCGGACAGACCCCCCGCCAGTATTTATCCAGAGGTTTGCCCAGGGCCAGGTCGGTCAGGCAAACGTCATTGGCGCAGCTCAGCAGCAGATCCTGGAAGAAGGCGAGATGTTGAGAGCAGACAATGTGAGACGTGTGGCTACTGGGTTAGGCTAACAACAAATGAAGTTCAGGGATTAAAGGCATGGTGACACACACGCCAGTGAGAGCTCTCGGGGTGGCTAGATTAGTGTGAAGATAATGCCGCAATACAAGGAGGAGGAGCAGGAGGACGATGATGAAGACAATGGTTATGAGAAGGGAGGAGGAGGAAGAGGAGGAGGAAGAGAATGGGGAGGAGTAGGAGGACGAGGACGAGGACTACGACGACAACGATAAGGAGTGCAACAACAATGATTATGACTGTTAGAGATAAGATAAGTTTATAAATAAAGAAGTATAAAATACAAATAAGTCAGCTCTTCAGACGGGTTTTCACGCAAATCCAGAGACTTGTGTCTTTATTTTGGTGCCCGATTAATGGTTTCGTCGTTTACAGGAAAGTATACCAACCACGACGTCGGGGTATGGAAGAGACGAAAGCCTCTCCAGCCCTGTGTCAAATTTAACACCGACATTATTAAATGCTGGGTTTAGCGGCGTATCGAGGGCATTAAAGCTAGCCCCAGAGACGACAGGGGATCTATGTGGGCGGAGAATTGCAGGAGGCGGGCAGCAACGATAGATACACACCCCTTCCAAACTCTCACGACATACCTCGTAAAATAAATCATAAATTTCCCCGGAAGCGGGACAAGGCCAAGCTCCATTACATGTTATATCTACCACGACACACGACTCGCACGCTCGTTAATTTCACTTGCCGGCTCAGTGGGGTGACCTTAAGGCAGTCTGCGTTAACAAGAGACTGGACCAGAGAATGGTCGGCGCCGGGCTACAAGATGACAGCTGACTTAGCTAAGATAAGATAAGTAGGGAGAGTCGAGGCATAGAATCACTTTAGTTAATTTTGTTTTTAATCCTTTTTTTTTTTTTTTTGAAAAACCTTTATTAATTTATGATGTTATTTTCTGTCCTGATGTTCACTTAAAACTATTTCTATTTCTGTTACATCTCCAGTTTTGATTCCTTTTCTGTCGGGTTTACATATGTGCATTTTTTTACTATTTCATTGTATCCTCAAAGATTCCACATACCATAGTACGATCTGTGTATTTTAAAGACTTAGGTTTAGATATAGATTCGACTTAGATTCGCTTTATACATGTTCACGACAAGCACCACACAGCCACTGCCATATGAATACATATATCCACGATGAATACATATCAAACCGTACTGTTACTGGGCATGACCTTGATTTGAACTACAATCGTATCGTAACATGCGTCTTTCCTTCAGAAACTGGTGTAATTCAAATTTAAAAAGCCAGGCACTACGACAACGCACGAGTCACAGCCCTGACGTCACAAGTCATGGCCCTGACGTCACAAGCCATAACCCTGACGTCACAAGTAACTCTGACGTCAGACACGAAGAACCAAAATAAAAAATAAAATATAAAAGATGAAACAAACAAAAATACTATGAAAACTGTTACACAAACACACACACTTTACTATGTAATAAAAAAATAATTCCATGCGCATAGATGGCAAACTAAGAAGTTGAATTGGGATTTGGGGGCAATGAACACAGCACGGCTTTCTATGAGAAGACAGTCTCATTTTAGAAGCGAACTGACACAAATCATTGGCGGCACTTTGAGTAATACGCCTACCAAAAGAGAAATGCCACCATAGTTAAAGAGATTTGTGTTCATCGCCCACTCTCCCCCTTTACACAAATTCGTTAAAATGTATTTGCTAAACGTACTTGATAATATTTCGGCATGTGCGAATGAAGCTGGTTTTTGTAGGGGAGCCTATCCGATAAATTCGACAAGAGGGTGAATATCTGAATTTTCTGAAAGAAAATGAAAAGAAAATACCTATATTACCAAAATGCTACACAACAGATATCCCTGCCAATGGAGATTCCTTTAATAAATTCCAAATCCCGTAGCCAGTAAAACACAGAAGTCTCGCAATCCCATTGTTTTTCTGGTAAGAGAATTAGTCTACATGTAGGTGTATTCTTGATAAACCTATATTATGGACATGTTTTAGAGTATCTTCTTTTTATGCAATTCCCAGTTATGCTGCATATACTATTCTACTGACTCCTGAAGTACATAAAAATTTTGTCTATCATGTACGGGGCATATGCTGTATACCGGATTTCCTTTAGAAATGACTTAATAGGTTAAATAACACAGTCTAATTTGAGTATTTAAACTAGCATCTCAGGCAGTGAATATAGCGTCCGTGCCCTCCTAGTGACCGCAATTATTTTAACAGAAGGAAGCATTTAAAGTCTTTCTAAATTTACAATCATACAGCAGTATTATCTAAGCCGCACACATGCGCATGCGCAGTACAAAAAAGCCACTCAGTTCCCACAGTTCCAGAACTACCATACACTTGCCAGTATTGAAACAGGAAAGGTCACAGAGAAGCCACTACGGTCAGGACAAAACTGGGTCAGGTCAAAACTAGGTCAGTTCAGAACTAGGTCAGTTCAGAACTAGGTCAGTATAGGTCACGGTTACAGCAGGGAGGTAAGCACGTACAAAGCGAAGCGAGTGACCTTAAATACTACAGATTAATGACGGTAATGCTTACTACATCGAAACTCCCTTTCTCATTTTTTTTGTGGAAAAAAATACATATGTTAATATTTTGACTCGTCGATGAAGCTGCTTCATTAATCAAGAACAATTTCTAGCGTAATACTCTCGATATTTTTGAACTGATGTCATCACTGTACAAACTTTACATTGGATACTTTCATTTCAAAGCAGGTAAGAAACGAAACAGTTTTACGAGCTTGCGCTCTTTCTGTTGTCTAAAATGTGACTTCCTTTCTGAAACAAGAGGCCCTGGGATCTTGATACTCTGCTTGACCTTTCACCAGATGAATCCATGCTACGTTTATGCCTAACAGCATTGTCATCAGGGTGACTTATCAGGGTATAAAATTAATGATGGCAAATTGGCTGCCACTTGGGCAGGCAATTTGGTTAAACTGTCGACCCTGTCCAGAATTTGGCAGTGCTCCATTATAATACAACATGATACCAATCAATTTTGAATTTACATCGGTAATATTAGTGTTAATTGGTTTCCTATTAGTATTTAATAGTAACATATGGCACAACTCGACTCGTTTGCGATATAAAGTCTCAAAATTCAATAAACGTTGAGTTTGACCTTTCAGGGTCATTCAAGGTCAAATCTGATGGCATCATTGGACTCCCGATAAGTGATTGTCTATTAGTGTCTAACTGTTATCACTTGTCTATCTCTCACAGTGATAGCCACTCAAACAATAAATTTCTCATATCTGTTGTCATTAGGCCTAAATTTCGGACCCCCACACCTATATGTACCCTTACCCCGGGGCATTTTTTTTTTAAATCGACTGAGCCATCCCCCAACACAGAGACTAAAATAGAAAGTAATGGACCCCGCCAAGCACAGCTGGGACGGGGTCACCACGTGTCTGTTTGTTTGTTGGTTTTTCTTTTGTTTGTTTGTTTGTTATGTTTTGTTTTGTTTGTTTTTTTCTTGACATATACTTGTAAAAATAATGCATATTTAAGAAACACAACCATGAATATAAAATATTATTTACAACCTGCCAACATAACATCCTTTTCGTAGGGTATTAGAGTCTGTTTCATCCATTTCTTTTATTGGAAAAGTGCAGCCACTAAGGATATTTTGCATTTAAGTGCACCAAATGAGTACAAACTAAACTCGTTTCGCTATACGATCACCCATTTTCCAGATGTTCCACTTTTTTTTTTCAATTGACTTCCATGTTATTTTTAAAACTTTGAAAAATATAAAATTTAAAAGATCCGAAAAAGTTACTTTGTCAGGATATCAGAGACAAAAAAATGAGAAGTTCTGGGGCAGCGACTTGTGAGAGGAGTAGAAATCGTGTTTAAAAAAATCAAAAAGAAAAAAAAAAGGAAAAATGTCCTGAAAATGGTGGATAGAACCTCCCCATAAATCTGGCCTTGATTCATGCAGCGGTTTCCGAGAACGACTGGCGAACGGACGGACAGGCGCCCCATGGCAGTAGCTATGGGTAAACAAAAGCAGAGCTAAAACTCACACACCCATGCACACAGACGAATTAAACATTCAGTACCGGCTACCCCTTTTAACTCTAAACGCTCCCTGAGATAAATTAACGAAACATATCTTCAAACAGTTTCCTGTGTAAATAATTCACCAGCTGAGGCTGTCTTGAAATCCTGTTAGGACAAACACACAAAGCCTGCGACCAGTTCACCATTTGAACCTGCTGAATACTTTGAGACCGGATGTCTTTCTTGGCTCTCCTTAGTGAAAAGGATTAAACATGAGACCCTTACCTTTTCGAAGCACATGTGGCAGCCAAAGAGACAGGCGTCTACTGGGTGTAGGTCGTTCAAGCCTATTGCCGGTCTAATGGCGGCCAGGGAACATCCGGCCAGACTCGCAAGGACTAATAGGGAAAGCACCGGAAGCGAACGCATCGTGACGTCACAGATTATGAACCAGTAATCTCTGTACTAAACTGCAGCACAAACTGAAACAGAATGGCAAATATTTGATTTTCAATGACGTATGTAGAATAAACGTGTTATTTGAAGCAGAACACAGGCACAGCACAGGCACACAAATCAAAATGATACCTATCATGGTACTTCAGGTTTAATTTAAAGCGCCTGCAACGGACAATACGACCTGTATCTAAGACCATAGTACTTGTTTGTACATGCATTTCATTTCACCTTGTACCCGAATGTACCGCTTGTAATTAGCAGCAGATTTTGGACTAATATACAACTGTCCTCATTTTCTTTAAATATTACACTAGGATAACCAGAGATATGGTATCGCATTTACCCACGTAATAACTGCAAAACGAAAAATTCTTACAACTACCTACTACTACTACTACTACTACTGCTGGTGCTGCTGCTGCTGCTGGTGGTGGTGGTGGTGCTGCTGCTGCTGCTACTACTACTGTTGCTGCTGCTGCTGCTGCTGCTACTACTACTACTACTACTACTACTACTACTACTACTACTACTACTACTACCACTACTACTACTATTGCTACTACTATTACTACTACTTCTACTAGTACGACTACGAAGAAGAAGAAGAAGAGAGAAGAAGACAACTTACTACCATTGCTAAGAATGACAATAGGATTACAACACTACGCATGATGTCGGTAAAATTATGATTCAGAATAATTAGTGATCACAGTCCATTTTAAAAGTCATCCGATTTGCGCCTTCCCGTCGGAAATTCGAAGGAGAGGGAAAAGCAAGAGACCTCTTCGTTGCATTACATGTATGTGTAAGGGCGCCTCAAAACTGGCGCTTTTATTATTTGTAAAATGCCAAAGTAAAACTATCCGGTGAATTAAACCCTCAACTGCGTAAAACATAAACATTCCATATAGAATTTACTACAGATGTCAGTCTGGTCGATGACGGTATAATCTAGAGTTACTTCATCTTTGATAACCCGCCGATATTTAGCTATATTTGCCGACATCATGTCCATACCGTAGCGCACATGCGCATTGCATGCAAAACACCTAATTCGTCTATAGAGCAGTGTTCTTGTGCAAAGTTTTCAGCTTTTCTTAATAGCTCTTTCTCTATACTGGATACGCCAAACTGAACATTTCTTGGAAACCGTACAACTTGCGATGCCGGTGAATTTAGAAGTCCGCTTCTGTGGAGTATCCCTGTATGCCTACCAGCCGGTGACTTTGTGAGACAAACGCCGCACGTGTACTACGTCAGTGAGTGGCCGCGAACCCCAGCAAAGTGACGCGCGTTTCCGTTAGGCGGAAATTCCTGCTGGAAATGCCCACGTGCTGATCAGCTGACCGGAAGTCTTGTGACCGTAACACCATCTGGTGAAAAGCTATGATGACCCGGAATTAATGCATCAAAGTGGTAGATGGGGCTATCGCTAATGGGCACTGTGAATTATCTAAATGACATTGTTGTCGAGAAAAAGGGCAACCAGCATGGCTACTTGTCTCTCGCAGCCAGACCAAAGTCGAGACACCCCTCTGGAGGCTACCATTACAAAAGGTGGGGCGCCTTTTCAGATGGCAGTTACAGCATAGGGATTAACTGGCTTCCCAAAAGGGGGACAAGCCATTGTCTCGTATCTGGCGATAATATTACGGACGCACAATGATCACAGTGATGAGTTAGGCATAAATCCACGTGATTGGTAAATGTACCTTGTAATGTAATTGTGTGTTTTGGAATATAATCGACTCAGCAGACGGCGATAATCCGGTTCTCGGATAATACCGAAACGGGAAAGCTACAGAGTGCAGTTTGTAGGTTCAGTATTAGAATGGGGAGGCTGGCTAAAATCTACAGTTAGGAACCCCCATATAGCCTCCATATAGCCCCCATATAGCCGGGGTCGTTTGTCTTTTCTCTGATTGGTCTTTTCATTTTTTATTCAACCTAGCGGCGACTCAACAATCCCATAACACAGTGTTACAATGATTTATGCAGTTAAAAGCCAATAAAATAGATCATTAATGATGGTATAATTTGGTTATTATATGGCTGTGGCCACAAATTTGAACTGTGGCCGCATACCGGGCAATCAGTTTTCCAAAAGAACAATTAAGTGGCAAAGACAGACTTGGGTTGCTGTGAGATCAATTTTGACAGTAAGGGTCTATTTACACTTGGCAGGATCGAGCGCTGCCAACTTTATAGACCAACACATCAGGAAGGCAACGTTTTCTTGCTATTGTTCAGAGTGGTATCAGATACCCAGATCGTGGCAGACTAAACTCACCGTCCGATATTAATTAATCTGGCATTATTAATGTTTTCCATGATTCATCTTGCATACATTTAAATATTATTATAATAAATATATTAAAATAATATGTTTTACATTTAATGTATTTGTACGAGCACATCTAGATGTTTGGGGCACTTCCTTTTGTCCGTGTATGATTACTGACACAAGTTATGTCCCCTACAAATACACATCATGAAACATATAAGTATGAAACATACAGAGGCCTATTTTCATGAAGCGGGTTCGTCTGTTTTGGGGTAAGCCTTTCAAAAAAAGGTTGAAATAGCTGTAGGGAATGTTGACATAAAGAGAAACCTGACACGGTTACAGAGAATGGTGACATTGTTGATCAAAATATTATGTTGGTTACAGGAAGGTTGATATTGTTAGAGAATATTACCATGTAACCGAGAATGTTTATATGGCTATCGAGAATGTTACCATGGTTACAGAGAATGTTTATATGGCTATCGAGAATGTTGCCATGGTTACAGGGAATGTCCACAAGACTCGCGGTTGCAGATAATTGTACACGTGACAATCTTACTAACGCCGCAAAGGAATGTTAAATAGTTTAAACAAAGTCTCTAGTGACAGGAAACAAGACACATCATTTCATGAATCCTCTTTATTTAGTTATATTATCCTCTGCTGTGACCATTGGCGGTAAAATACCATGTTGTTATGAGTCATCCTACTGTTAATTCGTCATGTACGAACTAGAAAGATTCCGATCTGCGTATGCGTTGTCACCACTGGGTAACAGCCTCAGACAACTGGGGGGGGGGGGGGGGGGGGGCGTGGGGCTTAAATTGGGGTTTAAACACCTTTGACCAGCATACCAGTTTTCTTCTTTATTACCTGCTAAAGCTAAGGGTTTCAGTGCACCACTGAACCGTGACATCCTCAACAGCTTTAATTACTGTTACAATGTACAAGCATTATTTA
>JAAUYG010000264.1_pt1 | contig 18812 bp, 15 predicted proteins | sample 7278091 | NCBI WGS metagenome assembly JAAUYG01 (sample SAMN14350201, study PRJNA611818) | marine sediment metagenome | isolation source: surface marine sediment (0.6m) | place: French Polynesia: Moorea | collected 2018-08
AAATTGGTTTAAAATTATCCCCCTCCCACACCCACTTCCATACATTTCATTTCCCAAATTTTACCCCCCCCCCCCCCCGGGTGCACACTACGCATTGTACATACAAATGCAAACAAAAATCCACTGAAGTTACAGTGTATATGTGCATCAGGCATATGCTTGGGTGCATATCACACAAAGAGATTGACACAAGTGATGCCACACGGGAAGTTGCATTGGTAAACCATATATAGGTAAAGTTGGCACCTTTCGCATACCAAAAAGGCTGAAATTATGAACCATTATTACCAAAAAGGCTGAACAAGACACCTTTTCCAGCAGCACATCCTAGTATTCATTTACCATGAGAATCTCTCCCCCACCCCTCCCGATCACCAATCAATCCAATAACGGCACGATAATCTGCTTTTGTTTATTGCACAATGACCCTGAACCAGCTTTCCACATGACATAGCAGAAATGCATGTGTTCTATTTTTACGTAATTCTGAATGTTTATTTTTGTCTGGGTTGCCAATTTCGTAGTCTTGCTGTACCTTAATTAGGCTTGAGGCATGAAAAGGAAAAACATTTGAAGCTGTATCGAAATGGTCTTTTATAGTTGAAAATATGGCAAGTACGGTATACGATAATCTAGTGTTATTGCACTTGTTCAGTGATTTATTTTGGTATACATGTCACATGAGCAGCTGTGTATTCCACACTTACAAGCTCATCAGGAATGCAGCTATCTGTCCATACAAGGATAAATCGTTGAACTCATGCAGTAACTCTTAAATATGTTTTTGTTGTCATAGTAACATCAATATTTTACCTTGAAGAGGTAAGGATGCTTAAAGGTTTTGCTGTGCTAGACGGTTACTTTGTTTCTCTCTAATTGATAGTAAAGTTTAATAATTAACATGACTGGAACACTGCACTTTGCTTATCAAAGGCACTGCAGACAACTTGCTGCACTTTAGGTTACATCACAGTGTGGCTGAGCTATATGCAACAATCATAGCATAATTTTAATAAGGGGCCTCAGACCCCAAGACTGCTAGCGCTGTGATCTTCAGAGAAAAGTATGGTCAAACCTTGGCTATAAATAGTGGGCACCAAGACCTAGACCAAGGGCCATGCACCCCGGGCATGCACCCCAAGACTGCTAACACTAAGATGTTCACACGTAACTGTGCTCGAACCTTGGCTGTCGCACCCTAAGACTGCTAACACTAAGATGTTCACACAATAACTGTGCTCGAACCGTGGCTATTGAACCCTAAGACTACTAACACGTAAGATGTTCACGGCTAACTGTGGTCAAATCCTGGCTATCACACCCTAAGACTATGCAGTACTAACACTAAGATGTTCAGAGCTAAGTGTGCTCAAATGTTGGCTCTAAACAGTGAACACCAGGACCTCTATTAAGGCCATCAGACCCCAAGACTACTAACGCCATTATGTTCACAGCCAAGTATGGTCAAATCTGGAGCCCTGGGCACCATTTATGTAAATAAATTTAGCACACCTCCAAAAATGGTTGTTCGTTCTGAGAAGCAGTTAACCTTGTTAACATTCTCAGGGGGACCAAAGTTGGATCTTCCTCTACATGCTCTAATGCTCTAATCTATGGTTTTAATATATGTTTCCTGTCTGAAGGAGGTTTTTACACTGATTTTGCGACCCATGGAGGCACCCTGCCTTGTTTACTGATGTTCGTCCTGATGCCCAGCAGCAGGATGCCTCCTCATGTCACAGGTGACCGAGTGTTCAGTGTAACACTGACTGTATGTTCTTTAACATTATGTTTCATTGCAAACAGTTGCTGTTACCTAATTTGCGACTCTGGCATTCTGTCTATAAAATCATCAATTATTCTCAAGATATTTTTTTTTTTGAACTTCTTCATTTTCACATTTCAGAATTAAAGCCAGACAGGGTTCCATGTGCATTTGTTTGTCATTTATGCGGAGAGCCCATTTCCAGATTCGCTTGGCTGTCCCTTGGTGTTTCACATTGCAACTTGGTGAAGAACATCCAGATGAAATTAAACTTGCACCAAAATAGCCTGTTGCCATGTAAAATCATTTAGCATGTGAATCATCATTGACATTGAGGTCGTCGCTCAAGATCAGTTTTGCCTGCCCTAATCACGCTGATGTTATAACACCCTATGTTATCTCACCACTCTGTTTCTGCTACTGATCACCAGTATCATCATTTGCTAAGACTTTCTTCATTTGGCTGTTAAACCGTGTTACACATTAATTAGTTGGACATAGAATATCGGCCAGGGATTTGTCAGTAAAGTTGGGCCAATGTGTGTACGTCATGTATACAGCAGTCCCTCTCTTAAATGACTCTCTCTAGAGAGGACACCCCTCTAGAGAGGACACAAATTTTTAGCAGTACTGTGAATGCATGTGGTGCTCCCTTTCACCAAAGGACACCTCTAATAAGGACAGAATTGTTTGGCAGAAGGGTTGTCCTTATTAGACTGGGACCACTGTATCTATTCTAAACAAACCGTATTTAGTAATTATAAACCAGGTAACCTGTCTCAAATTTCTAATACTTCTCTCAACATCAGTCACATAATGATCATTTTGACTAAATTTAGGTAAACATAATTTCCAATCAAAGCCAGGTACCCTGTCTAAAATTTCTAATACTTCTCTCAACATCAGTCACAAAGTGATCATTTTGACTAAATTTAGGAAAACATAATTTCCAATCGTAGCCAGTTTCACTAATAATTTTCAATGACCAGTGGAGCTGCAGAACTATTCTGGTTAGTAGTAATACATGTATATGGCCCAAATTGGCAACTCTACTTTATAAAGATATAAGGCAGTCTTCATGTGCTCTTTCACTCAAGACCAAATCTAATGGCAAAGCTAATACATGTACATATGTTTTTATATACCATGTATACATAGACGTAGCAAATCAAGTAGTTTTAGTTAATTCAAAGGCTGAATTAAATGTTTATTCCCATTAGGAAGTTAGGAACACAATATCTTGTAAATATTGCTCAATGCCCATAAGCTAATAACATCTTGACTTCACACACATGATAAATGAAAAAGGTTTCTTTTTCTGCTTTAATAACTGAAAGCAGATATATATGGATAAACAAAGTTACATTGTAAGTAGCACTCCTTATATCAACTGTTTCTTGTACTAATTTGGGGTGAGTAGATGGGGTTGTTGTGTACCTGCGAAATGATATTGGTGTCACATGAAGTGCCCAGGCGGTGGAAAGTGACAGTTGCCATGGCGTTCTGTACTACCCCACCCCAGTTGGTTTGACCTAGAGTGGCAACTGCCAACCCAGCAATATTGGCATCTTGCTATGTGCCCCCGCGGTGGGGGTATTTTCTCCGACGTTTCTCGACTTGGATAACTCCCTCAATGCCCCCTAGCATCTCCTGGGGGAACTAGAAAAGGGCGGGCAGGCGGGTCGGAGGAGAAGCGCTGAAAGAAAGAAGCTGCATAATATGCCATGAATAATGTACTTCTGCCGACGGGGTGTTTTTCCTCTTCTGGCCAGTCTGCTTAAAAGTGTCCAGGCGGTTGCCCCGGGTTACATATTGTACCAGAGACTAAGGCCGAGTTTAGGTAGGGTATGTAATGGTGGTATATTGACCTGAGGTAGCTTTCACCCCACTCTTGGGGTAACCGATCAATACAGTAGGTGATTGTCACCCCCAGCAGAGTCAGGCCAGGGGACAACACAATCGGGACCCCTGTTGCTACCCAGTTACCCCCAAAGGTATATTGATTATGTGGAATATTAATTCACACCCCTCTTTACCTTTTGGCCTGAACTGCTGTGCTATACATACAGATACGCCTCCGAACCGAAATATGTTACATGGGGGTATGTATGACATACACCAATGATGCTGCCATGTAATTTGATAGAAGCAATTAATGTATCAGATTACTTTATATCTACCGGTACCATATTACCGGTCATGTTCCTGGGATTCTTGTCAAAATTATGAAAGGTATATGTCAGAGTCACCTTAAATTTATCAATCATCACGTTTCAAAAATATCAAGAAGAAATTTATCTATCAAGACAACTGGCCTGTGATCTTTGATGAATAACAAGAGAACTGCAGTTGATTTCTTTTATGCAGTCTTCAAAAAAAAGTGCACGCTCAAATGGCAACCCTTGAAGGGTATATCAGGAGAGAGCATTATGTAGTCCTAGTCAGTTCTTTAATATCAATAGACTGCTGGTTTGCTGTTGTGTGTAGGTTTAAATACATTTTACTTATGTCTGGGTATAGAACTAAATTGGGCCATTTGAGGTAAATATTATGTACATATGGAGTAAAACGATTAACTTCCCTGGCCCTCGGGTTTTTGTGGACACAAAGAGTGGAGATGCTTTAAAAGGTCAGCCTGGTGACCCTACATGGGCGGGTGTCAGGGCTGACCCCATATGTTAGCCATGATGAGGTAGCCCATCTAATGACGGGCAGCAGCCAAGCTGCACCCCCCAGCAGCTGCTACTATCAGCAGTAACAGCTGGATGAGGCCCCACACACCCAGTCCTGGCACCCACATACACTTACTCACACACCAACCAGGAACATCATAACCCACCCTGGGGGCTATAGACTTAGATGTACTAACTGGTCTCTTTGGTCACTGATGCTTTTGAGATACTAGTACCAACAAAGGTTCATCATGTGTTACAGTAAAATCTGTCTTGAGAGATTCCTGCCATCGATGAGAGACCGCCTGTCTGGAAGCACCGCACTCTTCTGGCCGAAGTTTCTACGTTTCAATCGTAACTGACCCTATCACCAAAGACCATCTGTCTTGAGAGACCAGTTTTATGACCAATCGAATGATCCATCACCAGGTCCTACTGTATAGTGCAAGTATATATATATATGTGACATGTGGTTTCAATTGGGATAAACATAAGACTTATTAATAATATGACTGAAAGACCCTTGCTGTAACACCATTGAGAATCAGGTGTTAGAATGTTGTCAGCAATATGGAGTCAGCCATGTACATCATTGTTACCCTATACTTTATGGCATGTTGGTACATGTAGTTGACAGTATATACACTGACCCGTTCAGATTTCATTATAACATGAGCCTGGTAATTCAGTGTAAGACTATGCCAGTATACTGACATTATAATAGAAATTGTGATGCTAGGCAGTGGCATAACTGCCTATCGGCACATACTAGTAAGCCCTATGCGCCCCATTTTGTTCCAAATTTCTCAAAATGGTCATAGAGCATCCCCAGATCCCACTCTGAAGGGCTATGTGCTTTAATGGGTTAAAACAGGCCAGTTACACTCCGTGATTGTGTGCTGAAGTAACGGCATTCCTAATTACTAGCAATCCTACCAAAACTATCATTAAAATATATAAACATCGGGCCTTTGCAAACACTGCGGCCCGAGACTAATATCATAATTTGTGACATAAACTTTAATATGATTGACTATTAATTTGCCTTACAATAGAGTTGTATCAATTCATTATTAAGCATCCACCCACATGAATAAAATTTTCTGTTTATAAAAGGGTGATCACCTATGCAGGCAGGTTTATCAGATGTTGCTTACTTTAGCATCACATACGACAGTACATAGCAGTTAAGTTTCTCAAGTTTGTACTGCAATTGTGTGGCGCACACCTACTCCCACCCCCCACCCCCACCCACCCCCCAGGGTGTATAAGATAGATAGGAGGGTAGGGTAAAAGCTGATAAACCAATGCTACCTGACATCATCTACTGATTAGATAAACCCATCAGCACACAAAGTACTTTCACAGCAGACTGAAAATTACAAGGGTATCTAAAATTAGTTCGGTAAAAATGTTGATGACTATTGCAGTGTGGAAAAAGCAGAAAGAACCAGGCTTTGTCTTTCTTTGCCGGGTCTGTGACTAAAGACAGTCGCCCCAAAATACAAGCGTGCTGGTATTCGAGGGCAGCTAGGCTGCGCATTGAAAAAGGGGGTGCTGCATATTTGGCTGCAAAAGAAATACAAATACCCTTTTTAGTTGAGTCAGGGTGGCTGAGATGTCTGTGTGCCCAAGAAAGGTTATGGCAGCCTTCAGCAAATAGAACTGGGGCCTTGTGAATCACATATATATATATATGAGAGTTTTGTGGGGTTGGGGGGAAGGTCCAAAGGGAAAATGCCTAAGTGGCATGAACTTTGCGAAAGAGAACAATTGTGATTGAAAGTTGTTACTCATGAAGTAATAGAAAGCTGAGAGAAAAGATTTGAAATGTTATAGGAAAGCTATGAACAGAAGTCACAAATTTATATAAAACAAAGGGATTAGTCTGCTTTGTCATTCTTTTTATCTTTTGTTGATAAGTCATGAGGTAAACATAAATTATTTATGGGATTATGTTGAAAATCTTATGTCACATCATATACATGTGTGGCACTGCAATAATGCGTACTGTGTCCCTGCTTATCCTGCTATAAGAAAGTGGTATACCATGTACATGAAGTATATAGCGTGGCTGAATATTAAAGTGTTCTGTGTAAATAGGTATGTTGAATTTAATGGCAAATAGCTCTTAAAGTATTTGTATATTTGTATCCAGATTTGTGTATTGCTCAGTAATAGGAGAAATGATTCACAATTGCCAAAGCAAAAGAAAATGTTAAACTCAATGGTGTCCCCGTACCCCAACCCCCCCCCCCCCATCAAATTTTAGATTTTAATGTGCTATGGAATATAATTTGCAGTGATTACAAATTTGAGATTTATCTGACAAAACTATAATTCTGACTTATCACAAGGAGAGGAGGAGGTTCTGGCTTGTTTCAGACCTAAGTATCAGTACTGAAGAAGATATGTGAGCGTTCATAATGGGTATAAGGAGGGATGTCACCCTGGGACCAGTCTGCCACATGCTGCCCTTGTAACAGGAGTTATATATGCCGGCCAGACACGCTGACATATCATACATGTTGCCTAAGCCGGGGCTGTGTGTGGTATGTCCCTCTAGCATGCCCTTTGTGATGTCCGGCCTGATACAGTGGGTGACAGTGGACACACTGGCACAGTGCTGTGAGCCTGCTTGCTTTCACCCCCACAGCTAAACGGGCGCTCTGCTACCGGTAATAAATTCTAACGTTTTTGTTTGGGCAGACAAAAGTCCACAGAAACTCCCCTCGTTCATGGGAATAAAAGCCAAAAAGAGCAAGTTCTTGCCATCGTCATCATTGCCGATGTCACCCAAAGGGGCAAAAGTTTGTAATCGTCCATGGAGGTGGTGGTGGTGTGGTGAGCTGACGGTGGCCGCTGAAAAGGCAGATGGAGCTTTGAAGGGTCACGTTGGCAGCATTCAGCCCAGGACCAATTTGGCTGCAGGCTGCGAGTGGAGATTTTACTACAGGGCTGGAGGGGGTGACAGAGAGAGAGTCCAGAATACTAACTGCTTCGGACGACCCTAACTACCTTCGCCATCTGCACCACCAACAATGGAGCAGTTTTTGCAAAGAGTCAGCACCACAGCTTGCCAAGGGGTACAATATTTCATATGCGTGAGATAAAAAAGTTTTCCACCCGGCAACAGCACTCACTCAATGCCTGTAGCCAACATAGAGACATATATATACATATATGGGGGACAGTCTGGTTGGGTATGTAGCAGTGACAGCAACACGGAATGTGGTTGGCTGAGCAACCTTCCTCCCCCCCTATCCTACCCGGGGACTGTGTGACTGCAGTACCCAGAAGACATACAGTTTACCCAGCAGACTGGTCATTTTGTGGCTTCTCATTGTCCAAGCACAGTTGCCCCACTTACTTGTGTCATCAGAGGCGCGAATTCTTCTTAGGTTGCAACAAGATCAAACGACCCTTTTCTCGGAGAAGTCCTGGGAGACTCCGCGTTGTTTGTTGAGCTTGGGTGTGAAGTTGTTGACAGTGCCATGTATCAGTGCACTGTCCCTCAGGATCTTTCCCTAGGAGGGCGTCACCGAGTGCCTACCAGTCACCATCATCACCCGCATCACCACCATGGCTACCGGGCCAGAGCGGCCATGGTGCCACCGCCACCATCACCGATGGTACCACCGCCACCACCGCCACCGGGTCTTCAGTCCTTGGCTTACACTCAGCGCTATCATCAACACCATAAAAGTAGGTTTCCATATCAGAGGTGGAGGTAGGAGGGGAAAAATGGAAAGGGAAAAAAAAAGACGAGGCTTGCAGTGATTGGTAGATAATAACTGGGGACTTTACTGACCATAATTGGGTAATGATAGGTGCTGTTCATTGGTGTGAAGGGGTGAGATTGCTATATAACTATAAGTATACCATGTAACATGAAATCTTCCAACTTTAACTTGTTGCACTTTCACATGCAACTTTGTCACGTGCATGTGCTTGTTTCATACATACCGGTATATATAAAATAATTCTGGCATTTTGAGGTGGGGGGTAAAATTGGAATTATGGTAATTCATAAGCTTTATTTTTTGAATAACCTTTGACAGAAGAAAGATACTTTTCAAGAAAATTTTATAAAATTTTATGGTGCTGTACAAATTCATTGTTAAAATGTTACTGCCTTTTAAGACCTTGTGGTTTAAGACTAATTTCTCGCTCAGAGGTGTACCTTGTCCCATGCCTATTGATACATCGATATGAGACCAGGGAATAGTCTTGAATACTGGGGTATGTCATAGCCTAGTTGTCTCTTTTTAGCCACATATACATTAATATACATGTATTCATATTTGCAGAACATTGCGCTGGGGAAATAATGATCTCTTATAGAGAAGAAATTTGCTCCTGGGATATACATGTATTTATTTAACTTTTCCAATATATGTATAAAAACGTGGTGCTTTTGCTCTTTCACGAGGAAATTTGGGATGTTCTTTTGAGATTTTGGTTTTCAATTTAAAACTCTGCCATTCCTATAAGTCAACTTTATGAAAAAAAAACTGACATGGTCCAGGTTGGCAGTAGCACTGGGAGATGACTTCTGGATACATTCTATAGGTGAAGCACTAGACTAATTTATAAATTATAAATTGATAACTTTTTCTTTAAAAAAATAGTGAAAAAAAGACAAAAATATTTATGTGCTCAAATGGCCTGTAGGCTGTAAGACAGAATATCTGGGTCCCTAGTGACGATTGATTGAATGTGGATCATATTGTATTTTAATAGAAAAGACCTTGGCATGTAATTTGGCATTTATGGTATAAACATGTTGGCCGAGTCAGGCCAGAGTCTGAAGGGGAGGAGAGGGGGGCGGGGAAGTTGCTGATGTGAGCTCTGGTATTAGAAAGGGGAATTCTGGGGTTCCAGGAAAGAGCAGTACTCTGGACGTTGTGGCGGTGGTGGGGTGATATACTACATACGTATATAACATATAACAGGCCAAGCAGGGTAAGATATACCTCCAAGTGCAGAAATTAGGTATGTGGGACTGAGGGGATTTACCCACTCCAAACAATGGTACAGCTGAGGCTGCCAGGGCCTGGAGAGTTTTAGATAGCAATTGGAAGAAAGTGTAAGGGGGGATATCCTGTGTAAAGCCCCCAGTTTAGCCCCTACCCCAGCCATTACAGGCTGGGGGCGCCTCTGGGTTGGTTACCCTGGCAACCCCACCCCCATAGTATTACCTTACCACAATTTCCACTTCCTATATATAGAGCCAGACCTGTAGCCCCAGAGGTTAACTGGCGATTGTGGGGGGCTACTAAGTGGTGGGTGGGGAGAGAGTGAGAGAAAGGAGAGAGAGAGAGAGTTGAGCCCAGGGTTGAGGGTCTGGCCCCTGCCTGTCCGGCAGTAGGTCGGGTTGGTTTGGTTGGGGCGGGTGCAGTGCGGGTGATTTCCGAGTATTGCTACACGTCAGCCAAGTCAGTAGCTAAAGCCACCAGGGGGAGCCAGGGAGGGTGTCCTCGTCCCCAGCCACAGACACACAAGGAAGGAAATAATTACGTTCAGAGGGGGGATGACGTAGAAAACACCCCACTTGGAGACCCCAGCCAGAGTGCGGAGAAAACTCCACAATGTTACAAGGATCCTGTCATTGGAATCCAGACATCATACTGGTAAGCAAGGGCGGTACTACTGATACAGAGAGGGAGTGTCTGGATTGCTTGCGTGTGTCAGTGCCAGCTAGATATGGATATGGTGAAAGGGTGGGTTTGGCTGGGATCACTCTTGTTCACAATCCAGGATACGTGGCTGATGGGATGTAGTGTGTTATTACAGTGGATGATCAGAGAAAAGTCCTATACCACAGAGAATTTCCATACATCTGTATAATCACACTATGATTTAGATATGCACATCAGCTGAGGTAAGCTGTCTAAGTTAGACTTGCACCCACAGAGTTAGCTGGTTGCTGGGGAATACTTGTATTGGGGGTAAAATAACTTCCAGTTTCACTTTGCCATGTTTGCCTTGTCAGGAGGCAGGTAGTGTGGGAATGTATATCTGACACCACCGTACCATACAGTGGTCCCTCTGTGATTACCCTGTACAGTGTAACACTGATCTGTGGCAAACCCTCTTGCTAAAAGCCGTCTTGTTTATGTCACATGTGGCTGATGTGACAGACATAAGCCATATATGACATTAGGCCACATGTAAGCCAAACCTTGTGATAGTGAGGTACTCCACTGTATCTGTGTATGGCAGGGTTATCTGGATCACTGTACTGTAGCAGTGGATTTGGGTTTCCTGCGTGGATACAGTAAAAGGACTGCAGGTTTTCCTGAGCAGGGCCTGGGAAAGCCCAGTTGGGACTGTATACAGGTTGACACTGTATATGGCAACATCTGATGCAATCAGCTCGGATGTCTGACCACAAAGATCCTGATCGTGAGGGTAGCCGCCATGGACAAGCAGAAATGAAAGTACTGGTGATGTCTTAATTCTTCCAGGCAGATCAGCATTGGACAAAAAGCCTTAATTATGGTACAATATGGCGTCAAGGTGGTGCATGATATAAACCACCTCATTAAGGCATATACAAATTTCATAAATGTATAAACCTGGTCAGAAAGTGGACCTATACCCAGGATACTCAATGAATGATATATATCGGATTATGAGAAAAAACCTCATTCGGGGGTATGGGTAGTGTGGCGTGTGCTACAGCCTGATAGGAGAGTATAGGATACCCTAATTGTCATTGTCACATGCTGGATATAATCGAATGTGACCCTCGGTAAATCACGTTTAATCGCAACCTAAACTTAGCAATTTAATCTATTTCAAGTCTCCTTTGTCTAGACTCCCTGGGCTGGGTTTGCCCCTCCCACAGTAAACCGAACCAAAGCTGTTGTGACCCCACCCCCTCCCACACAACCTTCAGCACCTATGTCCACTGTAGCTCATGTACACAATGGGAGAGAAGCTAATTGAAACATGATGAAGCAGTCTATAACAAAAGTGACAAATCTGGGCAGCCATTATCCAGCCCATTTACCCCCAAAGACACCTTTTAATAGCCGACTCCAGCTAGGCAGACAATAACTGTGGGGCATTCGAATAGATCTAGCTTTTACCCAGCTAAAAACACGGCTTTTGGGTCTGTTTGGCTAGAGTTTTGTAGAGACACCCATGGCTTTTGGCTATTTCAGGCCACTTAGTGTAACAAAAGGAAGAGGAAAGCACAAAGTATTATGCTGAAATAAGTAATTGCTCAGTTGTTGGAGGCAGTGATGGTGGCTTGACATATGTTCGAAGATATGTACAGTGTACTTGGTCAGTATTACTTGTACCTGTAGTTGATTGTGGCTATCATCACTGATCATAGCCAGACTTTCTCTTTTAAATCCAAACCACACTCGTGTTTAGGATTATATAGTATGGTATACATGTATTGATATTACCACTGTTGTGGGACTTTCCTCGTTATATTCTGTGTGCAGTGGTCAATATGCGGAAACCCCTTTGCTGTCAACATAATCATTTAGCCAATGATTGGCCGAGGACTTACAGGAAAAGTCTGCAAGGTTAAAATAAAGATTTTAGCTTTGTAAACGTCTAGGTTCCAGTAGTTGGTTTTCCATTGTCTCAGCAAAAATTGTGTAAGACAGCAGCCTCTCAAGACACCATCATTGGTCCTGCCTCTTCCAGAAGATAGATGGTCTTTCAAGACTGGTCCTACAAGACCATGGTCAAGACATGTTTTATTGTAATAGATATACCAATGGTCACTGCATTTTACTACCATTTGTTCAGCCAGAAAATTAGGGTGTTGAATTGAGTAATGGTCTTAAAATGGAGGGATATGTGTATATGACTACAGTGGTCCCTGTGATTTAAGACCCCTCCATTTAATGATTCCTTCTATTTTGAGACCAGCTATTAGTGACAAGTCTTATATTTTCAACATAAATATCCTTCCATTTTATGACCACCTCCAATTTAAGACCAAAATTTTATGGCTGAAGGAGCAGTCTTAAAATGTCTTAACCAGGGAAGGTGGGGGGGGGGATTCTCAAATGGAGTGGTCTTAAATTGCAGGTACCATTGTATGTAATTTGTACAAAAAAGTCGGTTGTGTTAGGTCAGTTTTTGAACTGGGCCTGCGGCTCGGGTTTTCATTCTGTCACTGTCCTAGATTGCGCTTTACGTAGGTGTGCTATTGTGGTCCGGCAGTTTGAGGCCAGGCAGAGGGTAGTGACATTTACCCTGTCTTCACCCATATTGACATAATACTGTACAAATGCTGTAGCCAGAATGCATTTCACCCGCCCGCCCAGTCCCCATCATTTTCTCACAGGCCCTGTCGGGTTTACCTTTGGAGGGGGTTCAAATGTTTTTGCACATCCAGCAGTGTTTATTGTGTGTGTGGAGGCGGGTGATGGAAACTGATGATATTTTTCGCCCCCTTTCCTTATTCTCCCGTGGAATAGTTTCAGCTTGTCAGATTCGTGTTATTCGTACGAATGTCAAAATTTTTATACATCACGTATTTTGGAAATTTTGTGCACTCACAAATTTTGGAAGTTATCAGCAGCCTTATCTGAGGTTCATTTTAGAAGGCAAGTCAACTGCTGTATTAATACCGGACTTCTTCAAAGGGCAGAAAACATTAGATATGAAAGACAGCAGCTAGTAGAACTCCAGCTTGAACATATCTGAGGTATGTGCTGTGTTTGTTGGGGTGGGAAGCTGTACATTAGGGGTAATCAGGAAACAGAGGGAGTACATGTGTGTAAGCGCTGGCATAGCAATACCATTTTGCAAGAGCATTTTCAAAAACTATTAAGTTCATCACTGGAATCATCACTTGTATGGATATAGCCTATAATGGACCCTGTGGTTTGAGACAATGGTACAATATTATGCTGCAAGCAATATTTGGTTTAGCAGGCATACAGTTTGAGTCACAATTTTTTAACCAAATAAAGAAATGTCTTTTGACACATGGTATCTACTTTTGAAAGAGCACCTCAATTTTGTAATGTCATAATGACTGGTTTCTCAAGATCGATGGTGGTTGGTAACAGCTAGGCTGAGATACTAGATATTGATTTGTAGGTTTGGTTCTTCTATCAATAATATGTGGTCTTGTAACAAGATTGGTCTCAAACAACAGTGGTCTCTAAAAAGAGATTCTCCTGTATTTTGATGCTTTGCTCATTACAAAGTAAAATGTTTGCGCAGTCTTATACTGAAAATGGCCTCTTCCTGCCTAGATGATGATGTATTGGTGTCATTGGCTTGTAACGTGCTTCCTGGAAAAATCAAAATATAGAGATGAACGAATACCGGTATATAGATTTCCCTCCCAATGTCGCTGCACATAGGTAATGATTTCATCATGAGCTTGAAATAGAATGTTCGTGAAACAGTGAAGGTACAGCTAACACCCACCCACCAAGTGTATGATGTTGCGTCATTGGGCACTGCCGATATGCAATGTCCAATTGCTGAGCTGAACCCTTCCGCACCATTGAGCTGTGCCAGAAAACTATTCCAAAAATATTCAAAATAGTTTTAAAAAATAACTTTGTCTAGAATAAATACTTGATAAAGTCCTCCAGCCTACAATATTAGCAGGGATGTGGTCTAACATGACACTTGTCATATAATCCCTGAAGCTATTTTGGAACAGGAGAAAGATCTTGTAATATTGTAGCATTCAGGAAAATTTTACCAGCAATGGAACTTTAGTGGGGGTGGAACTACAAACACAGGGAAGTATTGGGGGGTGAGAGTTTTTCCCCTCCGGTTCCAATGAACAGGAAGGCCCAGCTCACCCAGAAGCTGACCTTTGACAAGGGCCCAGGCTTTGTTCCTGCTTATCTTGACTGGGTCCTGATTGTCTGGAAAAGGGGCGTGGAGGGGGTGGAAGGACTCCAGGGGAGGAAAATAATCCATACTGCTCTCTGTCAGGGGGAGGGAGTAAAGCAGAGGGAGGGGTGGGGGTCTAGGGGCTGTTGATCCAGAGACACCCCACCCACCCCTCCAATGTCCTTACAGCGCCTGCCTCGGTTACCAGACACAGCTACACAACCAGAGAACAGTAGGTGAACTTGTCACTCCAGATAACATTCCCCCCAGCTGTCCTGGATATATATCTGTGTTGAGGGTAATCCAGGAAGAGAGTTTGGGGTGTACTTTAGCCTTCCTGGTTGGTACCAAATTCTCTCAAAATTACATATTAAAAAATTACTGAAAGGACACATATTTGACATATTATCCTCTTATTTCTTCAGGCTCAATTCAGGGGGTCTTGGCTTGAGATAAAATTCTGTGTGCAAATTTGGCCGACTCCATGTGTGTGTGCAGGTTGGTGCCTTCAACCACAAGCCAAAGTAGAAGAGAGACCACAGTCACAGGTATAAATGTGACACATTTAGACTTGAGTTTTGCCCTGACCCCTTATTACCTGAGCAACAGAGTAATGTCATTGATACACAAACAACAGGGGGAGTGACCAAGGGTATAAAAAATCATAGCCAAAAGTCATACAGCTGAGCATTTATATAAAATCATACATACTATACTGTACTATACATATAGACTGGTGCAAAATGACCCTACCCCCAGCAGCCTGAACACTTACAGAATACACATCATTATAAACGGCCTGCTGCAAGGTTTGGGTTGTGTTTGATGGGTAGTTGGGTTTATATGTGGGGAGGGGTGGGGGGAGGGGTCAATATGGAAGTTGAGGGGTCAGTGGGGGAGGGTCAGTCTGTGGTGTGTGGTTGCTGTGTCTCTGTCCCCAGGGCACACACTGTGTGATGGGAGGCAGAAAAAGACGGCCACCATACTGTATTAGTCGGCCCAGACAGCAAGCCAGAGCGGGCGGGCGTTTGGGCCCCAGGTCGGGTCTGTCCACAGCATGCCGCAGGGCGTGGAACCGCCGAGCTAGCGCCACGCAGGGGAGGGGTAATTATTCCGTGCATATTATTTGCCTCCGGGATTCTCTCTGCATGAAATATGTGCATCTGCAATTAGACCTATGTAACCCCAGGGGTCAGGCGTTTTTCACCATCAGAGAGTCCCAAGCTGTTTTCTGGCCGCTGGCCAGCCTACATACATATGGTAGCCCCCCACATCTGACCTCCAGCCACCAGAAACTTGCCCCGCATCTGGCACAAACTTCCCACTGATTTAGGTCCCCAGATTGGTGAGAAAAAAAAAAAGAATTGGGAGTCCAGGGAGAAATGTTCAGTTAGGAAAAAGTGAGGAAAGGAACAGGATGGTAGAAACCAGAAAGCGTTTGTTTCCCCCCTACCCTGATGGCTGCGAGGTAACCCTGTTCTCCTTTTCCTACTCCCCTTCTCCCCACAAATCCTTGGCAATGGAATTGTGCCCTGGAAAGCCCTTTCTCCACCTCCCTCTCCCCACACCCTCCAGTAACATCCCCCCCTCCTCCCATCTACTCTCCTCCATACCTTCCACCCCCAGCAGTGGTTGGCGTTAGGGCCAGGCTTCGGCTCTGTTTCCCAGAGACTGGGGGAGGAAGAAAGAGGGTTGGATTGGCGCCAGTGATGGATCAAGGGGGTGATAGGAATGTGAGGGGGGGGGGGGGGAAGGAGAAAACTAGGGCGTGAGGGGGGTGGAGGCTGGGGAGAAAAGGGGCATTGTAGCCAGAAGGAGACTGGTGACCTTGACGTTGCTGGGGTCTGTGAAGGACTACTTACAGTGGGGTCACCATGGTGAGAGCCCCAGCCCCCAGTCCTGCCTATAGCTAGTTACTGAGAAACTGGGTGTGTTCCTCCCACTGGGAGGAGGAACAAACCCTGTAGTTTTCTGGTTCACTATGAACATATGGCCCTCTGCCTGACGGAAATAGCAGTCAGATAGCTGGTAAACCACTGGCTAAGGGGTTTTTTTTTTTTTTTTTTGCACAAAGGGGTTGAGGGGACTAACAGAAATTCCGTTTCTGTTTCTTTCTAGTCTTGAAGCTAGGATTATCTGCACACTGACACTGTGATCCCAGTCACACATTTGTCTCCAGAAATTCAGCCTTTCCTGGTGCGTTTGTCAAAAACGCCCAAAGTGCCAATAACATATCTTTCATATCATTTCTTTATGGTTATAAATGGCATAATAATGAAATCTGTTATGCAACCTGCCATTCCCCTACTGTTATTATACGCCTTATTATACAGGGTGTGTCTGAATATAAAGTCTGGAGTGAAGTGGCGGTAGACGGGTATCTCCCTCTGCAGTCTTCATCAGGGCAATAATTCCCCCCAGGGGGATATTGTGCTGGGGTGTGGACAAGCTGGGTTGACAGTCTGGGGTATGGGGGACACTCTGGGGTTAGGGTGCTATAGAAGGGGGGAGGAAGGCTGGCTGGCTGGCGGGCGGCTGGGTGGGTGGATGACACATGCAGTGCTAGCTGTATGTGGGCGGGGTTGTAATGACGGGCTTCCTGTGCTGGTAGGCTCATACAGGGGCACTCAGGCTACCGCCACCCTGCCTTGTAACACGCAGGCCAGTAGCCACTGCCAGGGACTACTAGAACAATACAGGACTGTTTCGATTTTTGTCCCGGGAGTTGAGGTGTAACTCCTGATAGAATACTTTGATCCAGGATAGCTTCTTGACTCCAGGATTACCAGCCACCACTATGGTATGTTAGGTATTGTCTTGTGTTACTTCCAGAAGTGTCAGCATGCATGATAATCTGTCTGGATAGATATATCTGGATTCTGGAGCAGGATTCTGGAGCAGGCTGCCCGGAGTCAGCCAGTCAACGGATGCACCCACAGTGGTAATGCTACTGAGCCGGGGCGCCTGGATTGGGAGCTGGGAACTGGTATTAGTGCCCGGTCCAATATTGCCTGTATAAAGCCATAGGGCTGAGTAAACCTATACAGGGACATTGAGTGCTAGCCTGACTGGTCTGGGTTTACAGGATATGGTAGTTTGTAGACCATGTATGTATATACCCTGCTACATCCTGGCTCCTGTATATGGGTGGAGGGTAGGGGTGGGGGTGTGTGGTAGGGCAGGGACGGCAATATCCATCACACAGGTCCTGTTTCACATCCCTCACCCAACACTGCCATAATGAGCCAATTATATTGTTTTACCCCCCCACCCTGGGGTGTAGTTCTCGAAAATACTTAAGTCTAAAGTTGTACTTAAGTCACATTCTCAGCCAATAACATCATTGCTTAGATTGTTGACTTGAGTCTAAACTTAGACTTAAGGATTTTTGAGAACTCCAGCCCAGGTTAGGATGTCGAGATCATTTGAGTGGGAGGGCTTAGAAGTATGACACCACCCAGTATATTAAAAGCCAAGGGGTCTGATGCTGACTGGAATATAGGCAGCTTGGCTCCCATTAAAAACCTGGACTTGCAGACTTCACAGCCTGAGCTGGCCTTAACATGTCTACCTACCCCTACACAAACCCTATTGATTAGGTCTTTATTAGGACAGCAACAGTTATAAGAACCCCCAGAAAGATAGAAATTGCATGCAAGCCGGGATTAAGGTAAGGTAAGGTTCGGTAGGGTGGTGATCAGCGGCTGGGGCAGTGGCTGTTAGTGTCACCTTACCCACCCCAGGGGTTTACAGAGGTCAATATACCGTCTGATATTGCTTTGGCTTGATCTAGGGGTCCTGGCTGGGGGTCTGGTCTTCATTCAGCTTGGAGATCTTTCAGGTTGCTGATTACCTTGGAAGCTCTCCACCCCCATGTTGACCTGTGACAGGACATGGCCAGAGGCTGAAGCAGGGGAGCAGCAATATGTGCCAGACATTGTGGAGAAGGACATGAACTCTTTCCCTGAGCTGACTCCTATATCCACCCACCCACCAACCCACCCCCAGACCCCCACCCTCAGGGTGTGGAGAGGTTGTTAGGGACATTGACTCTGCCTTGGTTTGTCTTGGATACCCGCCAGGGTTGTTTCCTGAGGCTAGGGAATCTCCCCTGGCAGAGGGCTTTCAGAATGACCGACTGCCCCCAACCCCCACCCTACCCCAGAGGTGGCGCCTGCCCGACTCCCTGTCCCAGGGATTAATAAAGCTCTCCCTGGGTTACCTGAGGAGAGGCTGTAATTGGAAGCTGCAGGCGGGCAGGGCGAGGATAGGGAGGGAGATCAGGAAGGGAGGGGATGAGAGGAGGTGTCGGGGCCAGGCTGGGAGCAGGGCAAGGGTGGAGTGTTTTAGACCAGTACTCTCACCTGCTGAATAGCGGTATAGGTAGTAATAATAGTATAGGCTGGCAAATGTTCGAAATTTTAATAAGAGTATAGGCTGTATTAAAGAGTATAGGCCTGCCACAGCACAATTTTAATAAGAGTCTAGAAGCGAAATAAGAGTCTAGGGGTGCCTAATGCATATGGACTTGTGATCAA
>JAAUYG010213919.1_pt1 | contig 18808 bp, 11 predicted proteins | sample 7278091 | NCBI WGS metagenome assembly JAAUYG01 (sample SAMN14350201, study PRJNA611818) | marine sediment metagenome | isolation source: surface marine sediment (0.6m) | place: French Polynesia: Moorea | collected 2018-08
TGTCATTGGTGAATATTTGATAATGCAAAAGTATAACACAGGGGCAGAGCAAGTAACCTGTGTATAAATACCACCTGTTTATAAAGGACACTTTCCGTTGGTCCCAAGGGCAGTCTTTATATAGAGGCTTGATGGTAATTTTGTCACCCAGTGACAAAATGTGAGTGCCTTACCAGACCATCTAGGAGAATGCAACTGTTTAACTGTCTTTAAAAAGATCCTTAAAAGTTACTTGTTTTGTCGTGCTTTCAATCTGTAATTAATGTTTAACTGTAAATATTATTGTTGTACAGCACCATTGAATACTGTAACAGTTGGTAGAAATGAGCGCTCTGCAAGTGGTATAAACTTAAACTTAAAGTAATTGCTGTTAGCCACTAGACAATACTTAAGTACTGACCTTTAACTTAGTGGGAATAACAACGTTGATATTGAAAGGCTGGAATATATTTCCAGCTGATTCAAGGAATGACTAGATTCTGTTTGACGTACAGGTGAAGCACTGCTATAGGTAGAGACATAGACCGGTAAAAGTAACACGTGGTTCAAAACCTGTTTCTAATTCCATTTTTCAACCATATACAACATGCCAAAGATTTACTATGCAGATACAAAAAAAAATGTAAATGTTACCTATGACTATATACATGAAACATTCAGAAAGAAATTATTAGCAGAAATCGTCGAACCAGCTACCAGTTTCTTTTCGGAACGTAACGTGTGGGGGGCGTTGAGAAGCATGAATATTTGGGCGTTTTCCTCTATGAATTCTTGAAATATCGAACGACTGCATATGCGTTGGGAGAATCGGCTGGGTGAGCCCTGGGGCGTATCATTAACAGGTTTAAACAATCAATAATACTGGCTATGTCACGTTTGAAAAGTTGTTCAATACCAGCGTTGTACAAATAAGGGAGTAAATGTGCAGGTGTGTGCGGGGTTTTCAAGAATTTGATAGCTTGGATAGAGTTCAAATTAGCGCAATCGGCCTTTTCCTTGGTGTAATAAGTGCACCTCTACACGCGCTCTCTCTATATGAGAATATGGCATGGGCTTTGCCAAAATAAAGGAGATATTGTTCGCATTCAGCATTTTGTGGCTGCGCCAAACAGCTTCTTTCAAGGCTTACTTTGCAGCAAGATGGCTTAAAGGAATATTATTTCAACCCTAATTCAGGCAACCAGAAGACAATTCAGGCAAGCATGGAAGACAATAGTATTAGGAGTCGGCAGAAAAAGATACATCTTGCCGGAGAAATTGTGGCACAAAGTGAGGAAGTTAGTCTGTTATTACTAAGTGACGTGTTTACTGACACCATTCAACTACCCGTACACATGTACATTTGTACGTACACGTGGTAGTGTTATAGTGGCTGTCCTGGCGGTGTTGTGTCTCTGTGTCTTGAGTTGTAGATATGACCTGTGCCACTCCCGGCTTTCTGTGACAGCCTGTCCCAGACGTTCCCTGTCGGAAAAACATATTAGCTTATAATGTGCCTACCGACATCTAACCCACTTTAATTGGGCTCTGCCCCTGCTCGTGACTTATACAAATGGCGCCTATGATTAGTGGCATGAAAACCCATGTCGTTCTAAAATTGAATATCCGTTTCATGTCTGTGATGGATTCTCCCCCCGGGAACGCCCTAAACGTTTGGCCTTTGTCGGGTGGCTGTGTAAATTCCGCACTAATCCCGAGCAGCGCGGCCCGAGGGTCCGGCCCGGCCACTCCCGGCGGTGATTCATGGTATTCATGCCTGCCAGCATACCCAGCAATATGCCGACGGAGCGAATTGAAAATTTTCCCGTTTTGGGAGGGAAGGTTTTGTCGCTTAGATAAAGGTGCAGCAGCCGCCAGGTCAAGTGTCACGCAATAAATTTGGTCGCCACAAAATATGATTGCTGAATATGAAGCGAGTCTATCTGAGACGACCAGAAGTCGTTCGAGGTCCGCGGACTCGAACCGGGGGCCTCAGATTGAAAAGAGCTACGGGGTTGTGCCCCGCCAACTAACCCCGGCCCTGGTTAGATTAATCACAGGCGTGGCACCAGGCCACAGCCAGCGCGGCCTGCCAACCTACAAAAGACTTCAGTTCCGCTGGATGTTCCCGCCAAAACTCCCCCGGTATAGATGGGCTCCAGACACCCCCCAAATCCTCTCAGAATTAGAACGGCTGGCATTCCTGGCCGCAAAAAGCAAACAGCCGTGTCACCGGCGGCGAAGCCGCAGGGCGGCAAGTAAACTCTCCAAGACCGATATGGCCGATCTGGCGGGCAAAGGTTGCTATCAAGGTCAGACGCGGCGCAACGTGGTGAAAATAGATTGCGCTCCCTTGCACTTTTCTAGTGGAAGCCGTGTAAGGAACTGTCAGGTAAACTGATAGCTTTGACAGCACGTTCACCCCGTAATCTCACCTGTCGCTTTGGCGACATCATCATGCCACGCTTAAAGCTGGTCGTTTCCAGCCGCATGATGTACAAGCCAGCTACGGGTGCACGTATGAACCAGCTAGTTTCAGTTCAATGGTTACTGGTAAGATAAGATAAGATAAAACTTCAACTCGGTAAGTAATAACAAATAACAATAGCACTATAGTGCTATTTACCGACATGACCTCGTATGGTAGACACGAAATGAATGAAATGAACTATAGACAACAGCAGCGCACGGTGCTAAGGCGAATTTATGACCACAGTAACTTTCATGAACATATTACATAAAACATGATTCGGTCGTCTCACAATAAAATGCCACTTTTCAAAATCTGCAGAAGAATATAACTCTCTCAACGTATATAAAACACAGTTCTGACACTGACATAACAGTCATCCCATCTTAAAATCTGGCATTTAAACTTTACAGACTTGCTTAACTTAAAAAAGTTTTTTTCCTAACTTGTTCCATAAACAGTCACCTTCGTACCTAAGACTGTTTTATCGAATTTTACTCAACTAAATTTAGGCATCATAAGCGGCATAGCTGTCCTAGTTTCGTAAATACTGTCCTAAAAAGCTTTAAAAAGAAATATTTCTTCAGGTAAACAGGGACCACAGGCATATCACTCACTGCTTTAAACATTTTCCGCATCGCCGTTCTTAGCCGCCCAACATAAAATTTATCCATATCAGCTTTCTCTTCTTAATTCTTTATATGTGAATGATAATCACAATATACAAACCGTACTAGTAAGGTGCTTTCCTGAATCTTTTCATTTGTTAAGTATCCGCTACAGTACAAAAATACAATACAGTAGGGCAAACTTTAAAATGTGACACTGACAATACAACTTCACAAGCGTTGCCGTTAAAATGTTTGAAAACCTGGAAAGTACATTTAACTACCCGCCTGATTTCTTTCAATTTCTTGAGTGACTGATCAGCATCTACACCTAGTAGGTTATAGTTTCACACAGCTTGCGGATTTTACGTCGTTTCCATTGTGTGTATGTGGTACACTACTATCCGGTACTTTGTCCGTATACCCGACATTTAGAAGCATTTGCCTGCATATAATTTTCTGTAAACCACTCTAAAATTATACCTGCATCATCACGGGTGCACAAAGGAACCATTCCTGTATCCAACATCAGCTTCCTGACAGGACCACACGGATACTTTTTCACAATTTAGGACGTACTATACCTTTGACTCGCATGATGTCATTACGGTACATACCCGTCTCTAAGGCTTTATTTTACCCCGAAATTTACGGTATGCGTGTACCGGTCTATAAAAAAACATCGAGACCTACGGCATTAAATCTGTAAGATATCAAGGTGCAAGATTATGGAATGATCTTGATCAAGACTTCAAAACATGCTATGGCTGTAAATGATTTTATGAAATGCATTATACAGTGGAAATGCGTCGAATGCAACTGCATTTTTTGTAATACATGTATGTGTTTGTTAAATATGTTCTAGACGACCACTTTCGTGCATATTACCATTATTATACTATATTGACATAGCTCCATTACATATCTCATGATCTTCATCCATTTACTGTCGGCTAACAGCCCTCACGTGCACGTGCTAATGTTTTACACCGACGCTAAATACAGTTCTATTCTATTCTTATTATAATAAGGCTGTGTTCCACCCGGGGCGTAATTGGTGCCTCTCTTGCGTCAAGTTTGACATTGAATCTTATGTAACCATCGTGACGACCAAGAGAACCTCTTCCGTGGGGAATACAGTTCCACTTTTTATCGTGGTAAAGATACAGAGACTTTATCTAGGGAGACACTCTGTCCCGCCACACCGACACCTCACCTCACAGATGAAAATTAGATAGGTTGTTCTGTACCTTGCATGTCAACATCAATACTGAAAACACGACAAACAGGGCGCTGTGCATCAAAGAAACTACATCTTTTTTTATATGTCGCTGTTTGGCTTTAATCGCAGCTTGGTGGATCTTTGTGCAGAATAATACTCTCGAACTTCTCATTTTGCCGTAAAGGGACACATCGTATTCGTTTCTCACAAACGTGTGTTCGAATAATGATGATGACTCTTGAAATATTATTGCATTCATTTTGTGTTCAAAACTAAGCTTAAGTGGATCGAGTGCCATGACGGCATTGTGCCATTGTACACTCCCCAAGTCCAGTGCATGCCACCCATCCGAGCAGTGTCGCGGTGTCTGCGACCATGGCTCGCACTTCGCTGCCCTCTGCCAAAACGGCACCCTGCATAGCGGCTCGTTTTCAATATCCTTCGATTCTGTGTTTACCCGATTAAAGTGGGGGTGGGTGGGAGGATTTGAGGGGCGGTGGCTCTGCAGACCGTCCCTCTAATAGCCTGCACCATGGTGAGCTGGAAGAATGACTAGAGGGTCCCTCTTGAGCCAGCTCTCCGTCGTCCCACTCTCCCTCATCACTTCCCCTTCCAATATCGGAACTAGACAATGACTGTTCCAGCCGTGGCCACTAACTTCCCTTGCTCGAGTAGCGCAAGATGACCATGGAGCTCCTCGAGTGAAACAGATTGTGCCGAGATAGCTAGGGCTCTGGCACACAGGCCCGGCGACAAATCCGAGGTTTACAACACCACAAATGCACGGGGGTGGGGTGGGGTGGGGATGGGGGACCTGCTCCTGTTCTGTAGTCAATGCACGATTTTTAATCTATTTGAGAAATAAATGAAATTAAGGCCTAGAGCTACGTCAAATGAAGCGACAGTATCAGGTTGGCTTGCTATCACTTGCTTCAGTTTATTGTCGCCATCTTCACAGCTTTCATTGCACAGCCGTGTCTTGTCCGGTAGAAATCTGCCTTAAGAAGAAAAACTCATTGAACATTGCTTGAATGGTAAAGTGTAAGGCAAAATATATACTGTATGTTGCCTGAATAACCACTAGAAATATATGATGGCACAAAGATGATAACGAGCCTTAGATCAATGTCTACTATACATGTATGAAACACTTGGCATCATACATGTATCTGCATTCAGATCTGCTCTTTTTTGCAGTACTTAAAGCCACATGAATCATAAATCTAAACCTGTGTAAACCTACCAAGTATACATGTAGATCATTCTAGATAACTCAATGGGTTCTTAGAACCCTGTGCATAAGTAGGGCTTTGAGTAAACTGAGTTTCAGTTGACTGAAAGTCGAAAAAAACACGAAAAGTTTCAAAATAATATATAAAGATTGCTGACTGATTAGTCCCTCATTCCTTCGCTGTGGCTATAGATAACGTATTGTCTCAATAATGTGAATTATGGCCAGCATCGAAACAGTTTGCCAACGAGTCATCGTTTGCTGGTGATGGAAGTTGATCTGAGTGAAGAAAAACGTCCTTTGTGTTTAAATGCTGCTGTAATTTTACAGCCACAAGAGTGTCTTAAGGTATTGGGGATCAATACAGATAGCCGGCTAAATTTTAACCAACATATCTCATATCTTTGTAACAAAAAGCTGTCAGGGGTACAAACGCATTGTCACGAATGTCTACGTGTTTAGACTATACAGCTAAGAGGCATTTGTTTAGGTCTTTTATAAAGTGTTATATTGATTACTGCCCAGTAGTTTGGCACTTCTGTAATATCTCAGACATAAGGAAAATTGAAAAAGTGCAGTATCGGGCCTTAAAGTTTGTATGCAATGATTTTAAATCGAGCTATACAGAGTTGCGAACAAAAATGTTAGAGAAATTATTGATGTACATTCAACTTCAGAGGGCTATCCTTCTTGAAGTATGCAAACTCCACTTAATATTGGCCCAAGGTATGTACAGACTTTGTTTCAACATATTGCACATACTATGATACGCGTATAAATGGAAAGTATTACAACCTAAGTGTTATACAACAAACCTATGGCTTAATAACGTTCAGGTATGAAGGGGCAAAAGTATGGAATGAAGTATGTGACATTTTAAAAGATTGTAAAACAATAGCTGGTTTTAAAGCTGCCTTGGTAAAAATGGGAAGGAGTCAAGTGCCGCTGCTCAAATTGTATTTTATGTGTCTTAAGAGAAATATGATGTAACGATATACATTTTTGCATATTTGACTAGCTGCGCTAGGACGCCGATCTGTAATATTTTCTCAACCAGCTCCGCTGGTATGATACCTCATCTCTCATCGATTTCATTGTCACCCCTGATCATATGACATCTCTTATCATCCATCCATCACTTGTCGGTCAATAGCGCTGTGCACTGTTTTTTGTTAACTCATACCACAGACTTTAAATAAAATTTTATCTCATCTTATCTTATCTTTTCTTATCTTGTGAAACGGTCCCAACCTGCTACCAAACTGAACGCACTCAAAAGAACCCTCCGCCTTAGATATATGTCACTCTGTGTTTCCACGTATTTACTGAGCCCGAGACCTGATGGCTATCTGAAATTACTACCTGTAGCCTTTTTGTTTAGGTAGTTTTTCGAATACATTGGCACCATTCTTGTCTGTTGCCTATAATCAGATTAAAAATGTTAAAATCGCTTGACAAACTTGATAGATTTGATTTTGGCACAAACATTGTAAATAATGTGATCAAACATCAACAAGAATAGTACGGCATAGGTATCACCAGGACTGCAAGTTAGCCCAAGTACAGATTCAATGACTAAACACTACACAAAAATGTTCCCTAGAGCAAGTTTTTAATATGCTTAGCGGCACCATGTAAAATCCAGTGGAATAATGCAGCAACTGGAATGACTCCCCATCAATGTGCACCAAATAGCTTGTTGCACGTGGCGTTTGTGTACATGTAGACATTTCTTTAAGCATTATGTAAAATCTGGCCATAAAAACATTCTGAATAACCGTTGGCCACATGAATATGAACATATTTGCCTTACTGTGCACAGCCGCAGGCTATAGTTGTAACGATCATGAATTACTGGCTTCTTACTGGTGTTTGGTTTCTTCGGCGGATTTATCAGACGTACGAGAAATACAAATGAAAACATGTCCTCTACCCATGTCATAATGTCTTGGATGTGTGTTGTTTTGTGTTTGAGTACGTCGTTCTGAATGAAGGCAGTTTAAGGATCTCTTCAAAACGAGACGACTGAAGTCCATGTAACTGAATGTATTTCGACACAAATAGATGTATACAGTACAAGACCCGCCAGTATGGGTATGGGCGGAATTTAAACTCTGTGTATAACGGATGTATGGATGTGCGTCCTGGTGTGGAAACATTCCCTTTTAACACTTGGACTATTCAAACCGGTATATTAGCTACTGTGGCGCTTCTGGGTAAAGGTGGTCAAGTGTACGTGTGCGGGCAAACGGTCTAAATTGTGATCACTGGCAAGGAAGGAAATATTCTTCTGCGACACTCAGCCTGGTTATTGACTCAGTTATAATGAGGACTGCCGTGGGAATGGAATGGGCTGCGCTATGGCAAACTGGTCTGCTATAGGAGGAGAGAAAGGAAAGGGCGGTGGACAGACCAAAGCCGAAATCTTTTGCCTGTAAGGACTAGTTCGGGGGAAACGAGGAGAGGCGAACATTGATCAGTTAAAGGTTTTTGTGTAGGAACGAACCCCACCTCCTCGCTGAGTGACGATGGCGTGCCGGCTTGCTGGACCCCAATGTCGGGGTCATTTGCCATCTAATTTTTGGAGATTTCCTAAACCCATGTGCGCCCCTCCCATTCCAGAAAGCAATAAATCACGCCTCACCTGCTGCTATTGATTCCCGATCCATTGGCCATTGTCCGGACGATCGGAGCTGTGACGGGCGCCAGCCATTCCCGCTCAGGGTCTGTGAAATGAAATTCATCAACTAAATGCGGGTTCGGGCAATTAAAGCGGCCAAAACCAGGGCTGTCGTAGACGCAGAAAAGGTACTTCTCCCAAATAAATGCCAGCCCTTCCGGTGGTTCTATTGACTTGGCAGGTGGCCTTTTCTGGAGTTGTAATTTGTCGATTAGGAATAATGAATAGCTGTTTGGGAGGCGGCATGGTCGCGGGGGGAGGCTGAAGCAACATGATTGAGCTGGGGTCAGGGATGTCGTCTGTAGGGGGCTACTGGCAAGGCAGGCCGGCTGCCTGATCCCGGACTGGACCCACAACGCATCTGATATGACGGGACAACGGCCGCCGGGCCCCCACTGCCCCTTCGCTGGCAGCACGGTGGCTTTGTTCAGCTCCCGGTCCCGGCAGCTGGCACATGGCGAGGAGATGGCCTCCAGAGAGGCAGCGGAAAGACGTGCCATTCAACAAGAATGAAGTGCCACTGGCTTTTTGTGCGCTGCAAGAAATGACATGGGACGAACCAGTGGCCGACCAGAATGACTTCTAGTTTCGCGGTCTTCCAATTCCCCCAGCCGACCATCGCCTGCCGCCTCTGCTGCTCTGCGGGGATCTCCTCTCAAATCAACCTCAAATTGCCTTCTTTCTTTGAAGATGTAACGTCTGTCAAGTGGAATTGTAAGGAATGAAAATGGAGCAGAAAGTTCTGCTAGCTCAGGCTCGCCACGGCAACTGGGCCTCATTGGACAGGCCTTCTTCAATCCCTTGCGATTTAGCATGTCGGTAAAAACTAATCAATGTAATCCTTCCTAATTCCCTCTCTGGCCGTCTGAGCTGCCCGCGGCTCTCCGCTAAGCACAGAGGCCAGATTAAATCACAATCACACCTGAGATAGGCTCTCTCTGCAACCCGAATGAGGTTCGCACACTCGCTCGTTCTCTGACGGAACACAGGTCGGTCAGGAGATTCGAGAGGTGACAAAGATCTCAAGGCAGCGCATTAGCAGGCTTGACCTCATCCCTGCACAGAGGCGGCTTCTGTAAAGGGCATCCCCTATCTCCTCCACAGGAACAGCCTAACTGCCGCTGGGCCTCATTACATTTCCTGATCGTGTGTGATGCTACCTTCGATGAAGTCCATACTTTGCCTCTCACAATAATGAAGCACTTTGCAGCCACGGCTTTGCTTGTCCCTGCCAGATGCAGCAGACTGAAGCAGCCATTTATGGTACAACCTCTAGGAGTGCAGTACGATACAAGACATACTATTGATAAACACACCTATCCTCTGCTGCATTCATAACGTAGAAAGCGTGCTGACACACATGCACCAACTGTTGTGACATTTCTGTAATAAATCATTCTTTTGCCGATTTTCAATATTTAGGCGACTCGTGCGGTTACACGTCTGCGATAACTGGTTAATAATATTTCGATTAAAATTTTAAGAAGAATAACTAAGGTTCAAATGACTTGCATCTTTTGTAAGTCGGATGATGGTGTTGTACATGTAATTGTAATAAACGACACCAAGGATGATACTGTTGACAATAACCATGGCAGTTGTGATGGCGGTGGCACCCACTCCTTGAGGCGGAGATGGTGGTGGCTCCCATGTCTTGCAGACTATCGGTCACTGGTAGCTCATGAAGTTCCTGCCAACAACCATATGCTCAGGTGCCGTTTGGATCAATGACACGTGCTACGCCAGTCGAATAACGACCCTATCAAACATATATGACCTTTCAGTTATGTACCTTAACATTTCTGAAAGTTAGATGTGACCTTTTTGTCAAACGGATAGCCCAAGTGATGCAGCTGCCTTCGATGCATGCGATGTGTTGGTGTGAACGGGCGGTGTCCTCGGGCTCTTTTAACCATAAATTGTTTATGAGTATTATTGAAATACGATAGGACGTAAAAATTAGTATAAATGTCTCTCAAAATGCTGCGCATGTTTGAGCCATGACATTTGTGGGACCGGGTGGGGAGTACTCTTCTTAACCAGGGAAATTGTTTGTACATCTAAAGTTTTTAAACCCCTAGGACAAACATACACGCAGAGAGCCATTTACTTTATTACAGTAAGGAGATTGTTTATGTATTAGTTTATTGGTTGATTGATTGATGAATTGGTTAATTTATCACTGAATGAATGAATAAATGAACGAATGGATGAATGAATAATTTGTTCATTTATGCGTAAAGTAGTTTTAATTACCAATATGATAAATACGCATTGTTTAGCTTTGGTATAAACTTGCTACAGTGTAAAGTTAATAATGTTAACTAAGAAACGTCTTATCGTCAAGAGAAATACATAATAGCTCATTAATATAGTCGGAAATCTTTTTATATTACCGGTGTGCATGTATGCAATCTGTACGCATATCATGCACGATCTAATGTCTGTAGAATCGCTTCTCTGTTGTGGAGACCAGCTGCTTTCTCTTTGAGTTGATATATAGGTGTGGTCGAGACAATGGAATCGGATGCAGTGTGATTGCAATAAATGTCAAATGATAGTAAATGCCCAGCACACCTGATCAGGCATATTCCGCCTTTGCTATACCCAGCAATAGACATTAGGGTGGAATATTGAGGAATATTCTACCTTTATCTTGTTTGAGTGATTTAATCTAGACTCGGTCTCGCTGGCATCCCAGGTTATTATTACGATCGTTTGTTGGTTGGGCAGTCGACGAGTATCCAATCTCTGTAAGGTGGTATTATTCCCCGTTACCTGTCACCGCAAATGCGACAGCAATTTATGTTTTTTCTCTCTATTCCCTCCACCAGCAACAAATTACGTCCAGGTTAGTCCGGTTTGGTCGTTACCGTTCTCATCTTGCCCAGCCTTTGAGGGCTTAATTTTCTCCCAGCTTATCAGATTGCAAGACATTAGCTCCTCATCACGAAGTGGTGCAGCCGCACCCACCCACCCGCTCGCAGAGGATCGGGATTGCCACAGCAAAGGAATATACCCGTAACAATGGTTCACCACTGCCACACCACAATATGCATGTCAGAGGCGTTTGTTGAAAACCCTTTCAGAACAAGCTATTCAGTTTCGGTGTTCATACTTTTTCGACTGGATACAACCGGCATTTGGACTCGCAGAGAGAATAGTTTTGCTGAGAAAGACAAAAGAGAACGACAATGGCGCGTGCTGAAACCTTGAAATAAAATGTCAATAAATGATCAACAACCTTTATGCGTATAGGTCGTCTCGCCACAATTCATCTGGTGCTAATTTTAGCTTCTTTGGGACGAACGAATTTGAGATCTATAGCAAGTCAAAGAAATTTGTGACAATAAACAAGTGCTATATGGTCGAAGGTTTGCCGTTTGTGACGCCTGGCGTGCCCCGCTGCAGGAGGATTGGCGTCAGCTGCCGAGAAGCATTTTCTCGATAACACACCCGACACCGATTTTATGCTTGCTTTACGACACTCTCCTTCTATTGCATCCTGTATGACTAGAGCCTCGAACGATTTTATCGACTATCTCTATTCACCGATCAATCCCACAGTACATCCCAAAAGTCACTGTTTTGGGAAGGCTTTAAAGATATAAAATGGAAGAATGAGCTAGAATCTCTTTTCGATTCTCCGATGCGGCCTTCCTTTGTCCGATCCCATTTTATCGACTGATTAAAACCAGAATCATACCATTTCCTGAGAGATCTGTTCTCTTGTCTAGTTTCACCAGTCGGAGAACAACATTTCCCGATATTCTCCGTATCACCATGCTCATTATAATAATTATTTTGTAGAGTGACTCACCAAAGACACTCATATCAAGAGTTTCGGTCCCCGGGTATTTAAAAGATACCATCTAGAGTTAGTCTACGGAAAAGATCCATTAGATTATTTATTTCTCCAGATAAAACAACTATTACAGAGACTCTCCCGTTTGCCAGCCTTTCTGTCCAGCGAGGATGGTCAGCTTATGGCTGCAATACATTGAGGATTCACATCGCCAGAGTTTGGATGTGCAGATTGTAGCTGAATGTAGCTGCGTAATTCTACATTTCGTGTAGATACTCGCGATTCTATCAAGAGTCGGATATTCCTTAGCTGTTCTCTGCCCTACTGGCGCATGTTAGACTTTATTACATAATATGCACTTGTATCTTAGGTATCACGAAAATTATGAAAGCAGGCGCATCATTGCAGCTCCTCAAACTCTGAAAAGTCGCACCTGGTCTGACAGGGATTTATGGGTAACGATGTAATACATGTACAATGTACCTTGATTACTTGGTACTGAAGCTATTGTAAAGTACCCTCTCGAGAAATCTGGGTGAAAGATAGCTGAAGCTGTCTGCATATTCTACATGAAAATACAATTGGCAAACATGCTAAATGATAATAGCTGCTTGAATCTAAAGGCGAAATTTAAGTGCATGTAGCTAGATTGGCTGTCAGGTCCCACGGGTGCTGCGATGTGGGTCACATCCATGTTCCCCCGTGAAATTACTGAGAGTTAATTCAGTTAAAGACAGTGCATTTCAAGTTAACTCGAAGACAGTAATCAATTTGCAGAAGACCTACCTTTTGCTATGTTTTCGGTGTGAGTAACTGTTAACCCCAGCCACAGACTGAGTAGTGACAGGACTATATCAGGACGACGGGTGGCAGTAGTCCTAGTGTGTGTTACCCCGAAACCGGCCATGGCTACCTGAGGGCCAACGTCAGGCGTTCCGGCTGGAGGGAGCGCTTAGTGAAGTGCTAGCCCGTAAATCCGTTAATTGATAGCTGTTGTCAGTCGTAACCGCTCGCTGGAGACGAACGTGACGTCTCCACACTGGGCAAGATCCTTCCTCTCCGCAGTCACAACTGCAAACTGCACCGGGAAAAAAGTCGGCCTCCTCGGTAGCGAGCCTCCGATCGACCAGGAACGCAATGGCATCAATGCCGCCAGGTCAGGGCAACAGTGACTTGCCGTCGCCACAGGATGCGCTATCCGATTGTGAACGTCAATAGAGAAGGAAGCACGCTTCACATGTCGCGATGGATAAGGAAGTCTATTCCTCGCACGGGGTTTGCAGGTACTGCGAGGCAGCGCTGCTGGGTGACGATTGCTCGTGGAGGGGATTGGAGCAGCCCCGCCTCCTTCCTGCAGTGGCTGCCGCTGTGGAGACGGCTGCAGCCGCTGGCGGAGGGTCGCGTGCCGCGCTGTCACACAGCATTGTAGACCCGGGGCCACGCTAGGTCATTATCATTCCATAAAAGGCCCATAAGAAGGAACAAACATCACCGAGCCGCAAAGTAACATCCGCTCCTCACCGCGCCGTTTCCATTTCGTCTCTCCCGTCAACTCCCACTCCGGGGCTTTTTGTTCCAGAAGGGAGCATTGTGGGGTTAAAGTGGGTACCAGAGCTTGCCAATGGCTATCTATGTCTAAGCAGCTCGGGGCAGGGCATACACATCGATATCTCTCAGGCTAATGGAATGATGTCTGGTGAGCTCCCCGTTAATAAAGGTGTGCTCCCGTTGAAAATTTTCAAATCGAAGTGCAATTTTCGGTAATTTTGAGCATTTGTTCTGGGCAATAGACATGGCTGGTCGAATGCGTAGGTTATAGCGATGGTGCAAAAACTGGGGAGGAAACGGGGGTGTGGTGGAGAAGGTTTTCATGGATTTTGATAAGGTTGACATTACTGATCCTGTATGATCAATCCGGTGAGAGGAGTCAGGGTGTGAAGTGTACTGACGTACAGCAGGAGGTCACAACCGACACACAAGGTACGGAGGCAGTCACCTCAGCAGCTGACACAGGTCTGACTGACACTCAGCAAATCGTTATTTACAACTTCCACCCCGACACTGCTCCTTGTGGCGGGGTTTTGTGCCGAATTGTAAATCGAAATTGACTGTGAGCAGGCTAGGGTTGTTATCACGCACTGCCCCGCTGTTTAGGACCGAGGATGCCTGGAGTGGGAGACCATATGGGATCGATAGTTGAGGACGACGGGCTTGGTTGAACAGCCTTGAAAATCTAGCCCGGCACCTGAACAACCATGAAGCAAGGATTTCGATGTCCTGTTCGCGGGACTACCACTCCTGTCAACTGGCGTCAGGCCAAATCACGGTCTGATAGACTATTGATGGCGCGACAGTAGGCCTCTAGCGGGAAAGACAAGGACGGAGACTTTCACCGCGCTTTAAATGTCGGCGGGACAGCTGTTTGCTTTAGAAACCTTCGCTGCCATTTCCATCTGGAGTAAATTTACCGTCCGGTTTACAAGCTGACGGATTGCTAGGGAGCCCGACATCTGAGCCTGTCGTGGAAAAGTCAGTCGAAACCTCGGATAGAGGGATGTCTCCGCATGAACAGGTGTTCCCCCAAAGTCCAATAATAAACGGCCAAATCTAATATTGCCCTGTGGCCAGGGGGTGCCTGATAGCCGGCCTGTGCCAGTCCAGTGTCGTCTTCCCTCCGAACAATGCCACGCCAAACAGTGGAGGATTGCTTTCTCTGACTGCCTGTCCACCCAAGGGACTGAGTCTGTCTCTGCTCTGATCCCGCTCGCGCCGGCCAGGCGGGTGTCAAGGCTGTCAAGGAGCGCCCGATATTGCCTCGGACAGCAGATAAGCGCCCTAGCAATGTCTACAATGGAGGTTTCCGGGGCCGGTCCTTTCGTTCCCTCTGGACCAACATTTCACTGACCCTTTGCACTTCGATGTTGTGATCAGTGGTAAATTGTGCAAACCCAGCGTCGCAGCTCACGCCATGGGGATCCCCTGGAAACTTCACAGACATAAGACAAGGGTGAGGCAATTTCTGCCAGCCCTGTATATCCATCACAGAGGCTTTAAAAATAACACTATAACAGTTCCCCGAATTCAAGTTGCACTGAGCAGCTCTTATTTTAATTGCTGAGTTTCTTTGTACATTGTAGAACTCGTATTTGACACCACACTGGGCGCACCGTGTCCAAAATCCAACATCACCTATCGAGGCTTGGAAGGCTTACAAAAATGACTTAAATAGATTAGTACTCAGTAAATATCCCAAAAATTGGTTCTCCCTTTATGGCACTTTATAATGGATAACCATACCGCCGGTCATTTATAGGAGGCACCTTACCTCCCACATTTTGGTCCTGGCAGCACTTTACGAGTGGTTTGCTTTTTATCACTGTCAGTCGATATTACCAGTCTTATACAGCTTCATGGGGTACTTTTCTCGTTTATATTGATGGTTGAGTGCGTTTATAGATGAAGTGATCTGTCCGTCTGATAATTAGATCAGGTAGCAACTCAATATTTCCCTAAATGTGGGAAGATTGCGTAAATATACATCTTTAGTATTTCAATTTTTCATTTTGGCTTAGGCATTCCTGTCGTAATTGAAATGACTATCATCGTATACGTAGGAAGGAAAATACTCCCCCATGTCTTCTCTTGTCTGCCGTTTTGGTAACTTAATTTTGCATGTGCAACGCATTTGTATGTATACCCTGCTTTGGATAGGAATACCTGATCAGGGTGACATTTATGCATAGTGGCACATCTGGGCTGCAGAGTGTTGTACCCTAAACCTACCCGGCGTGCGTTTGGGGTGGCGACCTATCAAGCAGTCCCACTCAGGTGGTCCGTAGACGGGGTGTTTTCTCTTCGGGACCTGTATCTTCACCCAATTTCCTGTAGCTCTTCCGGAGAGTGTCTACGGGATACCTCTGGGAAACCCATCCTGTCATAGGATACCATATGATAAGTATCCTTTGGGAGGGTAGGTTGGGGTGTGTCATTCTTAAATAAGGATAACACTCATATTTTTTATGTTTTCCGAGGACACTACATGTATATAATGTATATTTTGCACACCGGATCCAGTTTGCAACTCACAAATATGTTTCAAGAAGCACTTATATACATTTCTTTCCGTTAAGATGTATACACTACAAATGTCTGCACAGGCATATATACACCTGTGTTGCTTAATCACCGATATTCCTTCACGTGACTTTGTTTAGGGGAAGCGAGGAAGCAAGAAACACGTGGTTCTGTTTTGCCTGCAGCTGGGGCAATGGTATAGTCGTAGGTGTGCGTATATTTAGTGCGTATATTTATTACTTCCTTCCGAGTGCAAATGAAGCTCAAATAAGACTTCATATCAGTTTACGCTAAGCTGGCAGAATAAACTGCCAAAATAATAAAAAAATGTTCTGGAGAAGTCATTAATTACTGACGCAGTAATGATACTGTTGAAACTGTTTCACTGCTGAAACTGTTTGGTACCCTAATGAAGCCAGTAGACCTATGTGGATGCCAACTGTGGATACAAGATATTCCGTTAAAGAAAACCCTTTCGTTAACTTCATAAACGTTGAGTTTGAACAACTTCACAGCACATTCTGTAAACGAGTGCTAATGGTTCATAGAAATCATTAAGCACTAAATACAATACGGTGAGGGCACAGGCATTAAGAGGTGACAGCTCCATTTTACAAAACTGCATTGGCCATGAGCCAAAACATGACAAACTAGGGATAAGCTACATCCTAACATCATAAAATCATCAACTTGCTCTGGTATAAATGTGATGACACATGAAAATAAAGAACCAATGCAGGAACATGTACACGCGAGGTTATTGAGACACTAAAGGAAAACTGCACATCTTTCTTCTCAAGTCAATTTGAACAGCAAACTGGCTCCACCAGACAAGGCGGAAACGAACTCCGCACATACCGGGTACGCTAATGTCAAACACAATCACAGATCAGAAAATTACTTGATGGTCGGCCTACCCACCTGCATATATAAAAAGGTATCGCATCCTTACGCTTACCCGGTATCTACATATAGCCTTGGAAGAGAAAGGGGCAGATACTACCAGCCACCAGTACCCCCAGAAATGCATGCCTGTCAACAATGCAGTAGCGGCACAGTAGAAAATGAAACTCACTTTCTGTTTAGCTGCTAAAAGTACAAGGGGTTACTATCCAAATACAGGAAACACTAACTGTAGAAAATCTTATAATAACTGGAAAGAGAGAGAGAGACCCCCACTTATCATCATTGCAAAATTCATCAAAGAATGTATGGATCTGAGAGACACGTACTTATACTACTTAACTATATAAATGACCTTAAAATCTAATCATGTTTGAGAGTAAGCACTGTTCTCCTACGCTTAGTTTCGTTGAAGTGTTCTCCTAGCCAGTAAGTGTTACATGTGCATAAGACTAAGTACAGTGCAAATTGTACTTGCTAGTGTGCGTCTTTCTTGTCTTATATGACTTGTCCTGTCTGTTTACTAATAGGTGTATTATATGACAATACACATGTGCACTATGCTGTGAGTCAAATAAAGTTTGATTGATTGATTGATTGATAAACTTCCCGAATAAAACAAAGAACCACGAAAGTGATGTTGTAACACCCTGGGAATAAATAACGATGGTATTTCAACACCCGACAGGACACTTATGAGTCACTTCAGTAGATGCGTTCCGTGAAAATACGCTAAAATACAGATGTTTTCGGTTGATGGGGCGTGGGTTGTATGTCACGGTTCGAGGGGTGTGGGGGTCGTGGAGTCGAGGGGGACGTATAAATGCCCTCTGAAAAGGCGAATCGGACTTAGGCTATGTTTTAATTACACAGAAAAAATGGAATATGCACTCGAAAAAGTAAGTTCCAATACATGTTGAATACATTTGTCCAAGAAGACAGGCATAGTTGTGTAACAAATGAAAACGTGGGAAAGGAAGAACGCGAGCAAGTGATTTTCTGGGATGACTAGTTTCTCTGCAATCAATATGAACATGTATCTCCCTCTGAGGTGTTCTTCTGGCCTCGAAATAAGCCCAAAGAAGAGCCACCCCCTACCCAATCCATGAAGCCTGAAAGTAATACGAACTCGGTGAGGGGAAACAATATCTGTCTTTTTCGGCCTCGATATTGGATGGCTGTGCTGTCTGGAAAGTCTCACGGACGTTTTCATCTGTCAAGAGAAAATTGCCATCGTCAGACGGCAAAGGCGAGGGAAATTGTGACTCTTGTGGTCAATGATATTTGTTCTGGCGCCCTATGTGCAAATATGGAACCCCGATACATTTGCGGAGCTTAAGTGTGATTGTTGCGTTTACTTTCCAGAAAATGTTATTGGTTGTCTACCTGCGTACTTGTGGCCTTTTTTTCTGAAAGGAGCACCATCTGCACAACTGAGCATTGTGGTTGAGCATTCTTTTGCATTGTGCTTTTTCAAGGCAAAGTATGGTTACGTATCAGAACAATTTAGTTAAGACTTCAGGTTATCCAATGCGGTGACCCAACGGACTAAGTAAAATACTAGCAGTAATAGTTGGGGCCGTGTTAAACAGGGAACGCAGGGACGTCATTGGCTTTTAGTTGTCTGATCTTGAGGTTTATCATTGTGTTTAAGGAATCAAGCCCGGCCCGGAGGTCTTTGTTGAAATCCTTGCCCGCGGCGGAGTCCCGGCCCGCATGGACGCCGGAGGCGTCCTCGGGCCGGGACGGAGCCAAGGGCAAGGATTTCAACAAAGACCTCCGGGCCGGGCTTGATTCCTTAAACACAATGATAAACCTCAAGATCAGACAACTAAA
>JAAUYG010188454.1_pt1 | contig 18799 bp, 11 predicted proteins | sample 7278091 | NCBI WGS metagenome assembly JAAUYG01 (sample SAMN14350201, study PRJNA611818) | marine sediment metagenome | isolation source: surface marine sediment (0.6m) | place: French Polynesia: Moorea | collected 2018-08
ATTGTTTAGGCTGAGTGGCGGCGGAATAAGAAAAATAAAAAAAAAAAAAAAAAAAAAGAAAAAAAAAATCAGAAGAAAAAAACCTCGGCCGAAACTATAAGACATCTCGTCCTACGGACGGGATGCCTAATAAGGTCTAGCTCTAGGGCCTACCACATACAATCGGCGACCTACCGTATGCAATCAACATAAGTACCTAGATATAGGCCTATGATATTTTGAACGGGTCCACTATATATATATAAAAGCTGTTGCGGATGTACATGTGACTTTTTTTTTCAATCTTGCATGTTTCTTATTTTTTCTTCAGCGAGTTCACTGTAAATGTTCATCAACTGATCCGAAAAGGCTGTTAAGACCGATTACTATCCGTGAAGAGGAAGGTGTTTAGAAAGCCGTGTGGGTGAGTTTCCCGGGTAACTAACCCCCGGGTATTAACTAGCCCGCTGGTATGTGTATGTATGTATGTTTATTTCTGACTCCTCAAGGCCATAACTAGTGACTACTAGTATTACAATACTAAGTACAGGGCTTCCTGTTAACCTAATTCCAGCAGCGTACTTATGATCCGCTGCGCCACCCCGGGTGCGCCACGCTTGTTTTGCTTGTTTTGTGCTGGTGAGTGATAGCGATGACGTCACAGGGCCTGGTGGAAGTAGGCTACCTGTTACATTTACCACTGTTCACCAGTGTAACTTACGTCCACAGTTTATGAATGAATGTGAAATCACGTGGTTACTACAAGCAAGTGTAAATAGCCCCATTTCCTGTGGCGCATGCGCATAGGCATGTCGGCTGGGGGCCACAGATTTTAGCTGTCAGTCTCCGTCAGTGTGAGAAAATGGTAAAGAAGCGGAGATCCAAGATGGATAAGTTGACATAGGACGTTATGAGCGACGATTGTGTTGGTAGGAATATGGATCATGTACAGACCGGGATCTTAGTATCCGATTATATCCAGTTTCGGCTGAACAAACAGGGGCTGCCATGGAATCAGGCCCCCCAGTTACCCCCTGCCGGCCGTGTGGAGCTCACTATGCGAGCTCTTGGAGAAGAATTTGAGCAAAGATATACTGAAGTCTTCGACGAGATGGTCCAACAGTTACACATCACCCCAAACACGGCGCATCCCACCTTTGTGGCGATAGTGAACGAGCTATTTAGTGATGGTGTTAAATGGGGAAGGATTGTGGCATTATTTTCCTTTGGAGGGGCACTGGCAGTGCAGTGTATCCAGAAGGAAATGCCCCCATTGGTAGACCAGGTTGCAGACTGGGTTACGCAGTATGTGGATCACCACTTGATGTCGTGGATAAATGAAAATGGTGGTTGGGTAAGTTATGAATCAGTGTTAAACTGTTAATATGGCTTGCTAATACGGGTTACATCAGTTATTCTAGTATATAAAAGGTACATCATCACACAGCAGCCCATCCGCCTACATTTCATTGATCACTGTTTATGCAGCGTAAAGCTGTGAATCTTATGAACTTTAGCCCTCTCATCTATGGGTTGTCAGGAGTTTGTCAGTGCATAATCGGAATTGGTTCCGCCTATCTTGTTACACTGCACATCTTTGCTGGCCATAAGGCCCTGTTTAGCCATCAAGAAGAAAATTTAAAAATTCATTTTTCTGCAGATGGGTCACTGGGATGGGTGCCTGCGAAGTATCTACTGTATGTCTTCTACATGTTCTTTGGAGCATACAAAACTGGGCTTGTGCTGGTCATTTTCAAATGATTAGTCAAATGGGCTACAAATGAGAAACTGAATGACTAGTACTTTTAGCCTAAATTTGTTTCAGTGACCATTTTATGAATGGATGCTAATGACAGCCTTGACAGGAGTATTAGTATTTTGCTGGGTTAGCGTTAACTTAGGGCTTAGCCATTAGGCAAAAAAAAAAGACTAATTAGGCTAAAGTAAATCTCAGATATGCTTAGCCAAAATTGCTAAAGAGTAAAGACCATTTACTCAACCCTGTGGGAGGTGGTTGCGTAGGATTAAAATGTTGTAAAACGACTACTAGTAGTTTCTCAAATAACAGAAAAGTCTTAGCTGCCCTAAGTATAGGCATACCTTAGATTTTCAATGGCTAGTAGTAATAGTAAGTTAAAGGATTTGGCTAATATTACTAGATTGGAACATGCATTTGGCTAAAGAAAAGTGGCTTCTTTAGCTATTTTGCTAAAATATTTTCTAGTCTAGTGCTAACCCAGTTTTGGAAGTTTTAATAAAACTAAAACTACCTATATAACAAAGATCCAGTTTACATTGTTGTTATTTTGTAGCTACCTTAGTTATATGTGATTACTACTACACAGTTTGCTAGAATCTTTAATGCTGGTTGTTATATACGTATATCCAGCTGAAATTTTCTAAGTGGCCAATACCAACAGTCCAACACGACCATTTACGACTAACGTCCATGTTGTTTTAGTCAAATCAAGAAAGTTTAGCCTATAATGGCTAATCGGCGATCTGCATTTTGACCATCCATAAATTTACAGATACACATCATGATATATGGACATACATTCCTCCATGGATGCAACATCTTGAAGGCAATGGACATTTGGACGTGTGAAAAATGTACATGTTCATCTGTTCATGGAGTATAGACTTGATTTACCAGAATTCTGGAGTACCTTTTCTGTACATTGTACTTGCCAATTTTGGTAGTAAAATAAAATATATCCATATAATTATTTGAAGCAGCTGATTGGATGGTTCCAATTTAAAATATTTTAAAGTGGGTACTAGTAAGCCCAGAGAGACTTAAATCCTTTGAATGAATCTTTCTTGCGCATAAACAGCTGACAAAAAAACCTAGAAATCTCTATGTTTGACTTTGTTGGTACAGGTAACACTAACAGGTGTCAATATGTGACCACTTTTTTGTGACTTTGTGAAAGAATTCATTGTCAGTGTAAAAATAATATATAATATATAATTTTTAAAAGTACTTTTAAATTATTGGAAATATGGTGGGCAATGGTACATACAATGGCATTAATTGAATACATGATAAAAGACTGGCTACTTATGTCCTTTAACATGTTAAACTCAGGAGGGAAATGTTGTCCAGGCTGGTATCCACCTAACCAGTATTTACCGTTTACTGAATGATGCATAAATTTTTTTTTTTTTTAACATACCTAAAGCAATTGCTTGTGGCTGCATGCATCTACCTGTATAATCAATCGATAAGAGTATCATTAGGTTGACTAGACCGTTTGACCTACACAGATATTGCGTCTCTCTGTTAACCACAAGCTGATGCTCTGCATTGATCTGAGCTGCAGAATCAATGGTCTGCAAACCCTGGATCCCCACTCATGGTCTTGTGATTCAATGGAGGCGTAGAAGCCAAGTTTACACACATGTCTCTGGAAATATTTATACCCTCCTGGGTGTTAGTTAGTACACCACATTCAGCAACTAGCACATGGGTCAGGTTTGCTACAGCCTGCCTTAAGCAGTTTGATAATGATTCCTTTTCTTTCTCCTGGCCTTGTTGCTAATAGACCAAAACAGACCATCTGGTTACAGGTATGATGTGGTCTGCCCTGGCAACATCCCAGGTGGTTTGCAGGCATATTAGTCAAAGCTACATGGCAGTTGGCATTCTCTACATGCCAGGAAGCTTGTTACCATACCCATGCAGAGAAGCATTGGGTTGTACATTAACATAGGTTCATCACAAGTTCTAGAGCACATTACGTGTAGGCCAGGGGCTATGGCCAAAATCTGAGTTTACCTGTCCTGGCTGTCTAGGTTACTGTTTTGTAACTTTAAATTTTTGCTGGGGGGCAAGACTGTATGCTGTAGGGCAAAGCAATAAATAATATAAATATTACCAGTAAATAAAGTAACCTTTAGTAATATAGTAATACCACTCAGCATTGCTGCGCTAGTATTTCGCTTATGAAAATACCTACTAAAACTAATAACAAAGTATGTGCAGTGGCATATACACATTGTACAGCTGATCCACAAAAATGGTTATTCACATGCAAGTATTAATCATATACAATTACAAGTGTTTTGTACTCGACAGTCTGCTTGCTTTTAATCAGTAAATTTGGAAATGGCCGACTTCTGGACTGTACAGTATGGTGTAACTTTAAATTAACCCTTAACCAAGTTTTAGTTGCCTCAAATAAATGATAAATCTACTTGGTCAGTACTATGGACAGCATCATCAGCATGTCATTGTGACAGTGCGAGTCAGTACAGTTGCTCAGTTAGTAAAGCACTTAATAATCACCTACTCCCCCAAATTATGTAGTCCAGGGAGGGATTAATCCTCAATTCCATCAAGGATTGCATGTATTATGATGGGCCAGGAGAATTAACAGCATGGCCCACAGGACCAGTGAAGTCTTTATTCCTTCCTAAAGGCAGTGAAAAAATGTTAAATTCTTGTCAGTTACTTAGTGCTTGACAAAAATTTTGGACAGGTGGATTTTTATTTTGGACACGGGAAAATAAATAAATAATCGTCACATACCAGGCAAGCCAAGTCTGAAAACAAGTTACTGTCCATCCCTGTGGCCTGTTGGCTGCATTGGTTGTCCAGAGAGAGTAATCGGGCAATCATTAGTACTGTCCAGGCTTAAATTCCTACCATACCACAATGACCAGTTGCTTTGTTACATTCTACATTATCGTTTGTCCTGCACTCTGTTATTAACAGGGTGCAGGACAACCGATAATGTAGATAACTTATTGAAATATACTTAAGTACTAGTTTGGGTATGCATTGTCACATTTTGACGGCCTGTGTTATTGCTGCTGGTCCATGCGGTTGATATGCAATCTGTTGGCTTGTCCTTGGCTTTTGCCATTTCACTCCGGCAAGTAGAACTGGGAAAACCAATTGTCCTCAATGACCTTGAGATCTGCCTCCTGTAATTGGCCATCTGTGCGTTAGTGTGCTGTGTAATGATAGAGGTCAACGGTCAGAGACCTGCATTTTCTCATACAGAGTAGGGTTGAGCTTGTTGCCATTCATATTTTGCTAGTACTGTTTGCCTTGTCCTGTTTCCCTTATTACCACTGGCAATATCATTGCTGGCTGTCCCTGAGCAGACCAGTTGGGGGTGGGGGTGGGTGGGAATAAGTGAAACACCTTCAACAGCTTTCAGAGAGATGATTTAGAAATTATGATTTGGGCAAAATAAAATCTTTTTTCCATGTTCTTAAAAAGCAAATCGGTGTCTCTCTGGGGTGAAAAGTACAGTAGAACAGCTGAGCCACTCGGGGGTTGACCTTTTTCTTTTGGAAGGTGACTTTCCGTATGCTTGTTTTTTCCTTTGGAATGTCACTTTCCATAGGCATGACAAGACTAGTACCTGCTAGAACTACTAGTACCCCAGATGTAGTAAACAATACTGATATAAAAATACATACTTGTAGTAGTACACCGATTTATTGCTGGCATTATGCAGTACCAGTACTGAGTAGTGGACAACAGTAGCCCTATTGTGTTGAACATCTTGGTAATATCCTTGAGCCCATTGTTCCTACTGACAGTGTATGGTTGTGGGATATTGTGAGCTGATATTCTAGTCTGAAAGGCTAAAGATCTCCATAAAACCTGATGTGGGCCACAGTTCTTTCCTTATATTGGCCCCAGCAGAGTAGGCCTGTTGAGTGGCGCATGCGACTGATGCTGATTTAGCAATATTGAAGAACCCCAGTCATACCACACCAGTAGCCTTGGTTCCCACCCACGCACTGCTGCTGTAGTGCCCCTGAACATGCTGAAGAGGCTGGTGCTTCAGAAGACTGATGAGACATTATGATGCAATGGTAAGCCCACCACGGGTGGCATTTAATAATGGTGGCGTCAGCCCTGTATTTGGCATGTCTTTATGATAAAGGCACTCACCAAGTCACCCACACATCTTACCCTTCTAATGAATGCTTCTTTCATGATGTACCTTCTTAGGCATTCCTCAGAGAGAATATACCGTATGAATATCTGTTTACACCATGTAGACAGTATATTGGGGTGCTGAGAAGTTCGGGCCTGTGACCTATCTGCCACTGTCCTCTCACCAGCAGGTTGACACTGGTCTAATAGATGCGTACTTCAGCATGACAGGCACTCAAAGCCAGAATGCAGTGCACTTATATGCTCCCTTAGGGCCTAATACAATACTGGTGCCCGATTATGCATAATAGGGCCAGCGTGTACTTGTTTAATGTAAGTTGAGACCTTCTTGCCCAATCTGGGTTAAAAAGGTGCATTGTTTGCATATTTTGTTTAGTGCATGTAAACATATGTATGTTGGATCTGTCCTTGCTGACCTGAACAGCTAATAGTGGGTCCCCAGCACACCTATACATCATGTATATACAGAAGTCAGTGCCTGCGGAATTACGAATTACTATGGTTTGCAGTGGTAAGCAGTAGATTCTTGTGGTTATGTATGGTCCCTGGCCACTATAAGAAGAATAAGGCTACCCTAATTGCTAAAAAAAAAAAAAAAATGTGGCCACATTAGAGACATGGTCTTTTGGTGAGAGTGAGAACTAGCTGGCAGCTGCATACTAGTGTAGAATTCCCCACTGTGATTCCCAAAATATTGGGATTGCTGTCCCGATATGTCCCTACGATATGTGTAAATTCTGATTGACACATTTTCACTCAGTGATGATGATGTAGATAATGCCATGATTAAAAGGGATGAATAATGGCCATCAATTGAACTCTCTTCCAACATGAATTTATGAATTTCAAACTTCTCATGCTAGTTGAATTTATTGACTCTCAGGCAATTACTAGTAAAGTTTCCTGTAAAGTTTTGGGACATCACCTAGGGAAAAGGGTACCCCCATGCTAGAACAAAAAAAATGTGGAAAAGGGTATGTTTTACACGCGTAAAGCAAGGTCCTCGCAGATTTAAAAATAATGGAGTATCTTTTTTGTGGTCATTACTATATTATGATAAAATATTTGACTTTTCAGAATGCTGATAATACCACCCTTGTAACTTATACGCTAGTATCTGCTCCATTTGCATTCTCTGGTTGTATTTCACAGTTTCAGCTTCAAAATAAAGACAAGGGTTGTATAACACTTTAAACTCAACTGAGTAGTACATAAGTTTACATTCACATGATTCATGAATACAGACTCCTTGTTTTGCACAAAAAGGGTACAAAACCAATTGGTTAAAATTGTTAAAATTGTGAGTCTACAATTAGGGTATGTTTTAAATTTTGATCAGTGTTTGAGCATGGGAGTATGGATTGAGTGGACCCCGCTGTGGTGGTGGTGGGGGGGGGGGGGGACATGCAAGTACCGGTAGTTTTTTTCCAATGGCTTTGGCTCAAAAATTTTGATCAACAAGCTGTAACTGGGATGATGTCCTTTGTGATTTGGAGGATAAACTTAAATTTGAGTCACTGGGTGTAGCAGTTTAATAATTTTTTTTTTTTTTGATAAATTAGCAAAATTGAAATAATGCTATTTTAAAAATGCCATAGTCATGCAACAAATTTTAGATCCTTTTGGGAATGCAATGTTTCATGTTTTTTCCAGTAAAATTGACCATCAATGATCATTGACATATACAAATTAAGAACTGTTTCTTCTTGATTAGGAAAGCAACCAGTGTTCTTTAACTTCTTAATTTACTACAGATGCATCATGTACATGTTCTGCACAAAATACTGAACCACACCCTAGTAATTCTAGCTCGCAAAGGGTGGCTACATGTATCATAAATATCACATGCTCCAGACTTTCCCAATGTACATGTATTAACTATTTGACTATTTGCATCCCAATACTTTTAACATAATGCAAGTGTATATATAGCGACAGCATGGTCATATGATTCCCTGTGAGTGTCACAAGACATACTTATCTAGCTTACTGCATGAAAGCAGGCGCCGCACATAATGATCTAAAACTGGGGTAATTCATGCAATGACTGCTCTTCAGTTCCATTATATTATACCCCCTCCCCCAGTACATGTCTGGTATCATTATGATTATGCTGCTTTAAGATAGTAATTACTGCTATTGACTATTTAAAGTATCTTACATGTCTTAAGGTGTCAAATTAAAGGTGTCATATTGACAAATTTTGCATGGTAAGTGTAAACCAACAAATTCGATTAAAGTTGGCTGACTTGCTTAAACCTGTACAGCTAATAGGTTTTCCAGAGCACACATTTACATGATTTATCATGTGTTTACGATGTAAGATACTTTTTAGAAGTTTACACTAAGCTACTGTGTTGTTGCAGTCGCTACTGTCAACAAAAAGCTGAATTCACTGTGCTTCTAGAAGCTTCTTGGCTTGTGAATAATGTGCAGTGTGTACTAGCAATATCTACATACAAGTACTGGGGTATAATGTGTAATATGTATTTCTTTTATAAAGTTTCAAAATTAATTAATCTTAAGCTTCAAATTAAAAACTGCTTTACATAAAATTTTCTTTTGTGCATCAAAATGGAAATGGTGAAATCTTGTATTAGCTTTTAGGTACCGATATCAGATTCTCTATATTTTCTCTATGAAACGTTTTCGGGCTGATGCAGTATGTCATTTCTACGTTGTTCTAGGATGGGTTTGTTGAGTTCTACGAAGCCGGACCTGAACGAAGAAACGAATCTCCGTGGCCATCGCTGAAAAAGATCTGCAGTTATGCTGTGGGGGCTCTTGGTGTATTAACACTGGGGGCCATCTTGTCCCAGAAATCGTGAACTCAAATTAGATCACCTCGATTATACTGCAAGCATCCCCTGCCAGCTTTTGGTGTGTATGCAGCTTCCTGTTAGGTGTTTCTAGGCATTGCCAACTGCTGACAATGCTGTGCTTCATTCCACAATGCATGGGTCAGCTGAAGAATCAAGCCATATCCTCCTACAGAGACCTCAGAATCACCTACCGGGGTACATCTGTATCGTTCTGTTATGTGTTATATGCCAGAGGTAAATTGGATTATGTGGTGGTATACCACACAAGTTTTTAAAGGCTATTTGATCATGATGGAAAACATGTGGGTCCATTTCTGAAATATCCTAAGACTTAGATTCCTGGCTTACATTTACACATGTCACAAAATCTATACTTTATTAGAAAGATATGTGCAAGAACAATAAAAATTTGTTCGTATTTTGTTTGACAAACTAAATATGTTAAGTATGGACAGAAAAAAAAACCCAGCCAGATAAAAAAGTCAATAATGTGTCCAGTTAGATTTTCTTATCATATAGTATTAATAGTTTATATGTCATAAATTATTAATCAGTGCTAATTATGGTAATGCATCTTTGTGACATGGAGGCTCAGGCTTATGGAATGAAAAATTGAAAATCTAACTGCTTATAGAACATGCAGTACAGTCAGGTGCATCAAATAATATGTTTTATTTGATGTAGTGTCTTAAGAAATTTGATTTATAGTGCTAGTGTGATGTTATACCAATTTCACTGCTCAAGATCAAGGTACATGAATATTTCATTTATTCGAGTGATTCATGTACACAGTTGCGTACCTATGTCTAGACAATCTATCAGACGGGCGCAAACATTTCTGTTACCAATCTGATCACGCTTACTTTTAAGTGTGATGAAAATGGTAAAAATTCTGTTTATTCAGTTAAGACTAGCATTTCAAGATTCCTACATGTAACATGTGTAAGATTCATTATGCTAGGTATTCAGTACCAGTACTAGTATTTTAATAATTCAAGGCAAACCTTGAAGATTAGACAGTTGAATTAAATATATACATATAATGTGCTGACATGGTTATCATTGTTTTTGGACAGTCGAGCATACCGGTATGAACTATTTCAGTTCCAGTATTTGTTAGCATAGAGGTTATCACGTTAGAACTAAACTAGTCAACTGAAGTGAAAGGTGATCTTTACGTCTTGGCTCGGTTGGATTTTGAATCATGCCATTGTGAAAACTTCTTTTGGGCGTGGAAAAGGTAATCTGTACTACAGGCGGTGCTAAAAATATAAACTACATTAGGCGCCAGCCTTTGATCTCAAGGGGGGATGTGGAATGCTATATTGATTTGGAAATGGAGAAGACAATTTTAAATGCCAGATGTGTTGATGTCGAGAGGAGGAAAAAGCTGGGAGCACCTGCCTTTAAAGGTTTGTAAAATAGAAACAGTTTTTTTCTTTACAACTGTTAGTGTTATTAATGTATTTAAGTGGTCTTGACTGTTACTATTATAATCCAAGACCTGCTGGAGATGTTGATACTTGCATGTCGAATGTTGAGGAAATCAAAAGGTGTTTCTCTAGTCACAGAAGTTGTTGTTATGCTGAATATTGTATTGCGTGCCTGAGGGTCATACACTTAAGTATTTGCTATCATTATATACCTATATATGTTATGTATGACAAGCGGTAATGTGGGTTATGGTCAGTGCTATATCATGTGTCTGCCAAGCACATACACTGTGCTTGGTCATTATATTCTTACAAGTTCATCATGATGTTGTAAATTATTTTTTTTTATGTTAACCACCATCAGGAAGTCTGTTATAGTATGTTCATCTCACATTTATAGTGGTACTGGTTAAGGTATTATCTCTTCCCAGGGTCAGCTATTGTATCCCGTGCGTTATGTACATGTAAACATGGTAAATGTCACTACTACCTGTACAGAAGATACCGGATAAAACCATCATAAAAATTATGGTGGTATGCCAAGTGTACATGTGGTTTGTCCTAGAAATATTAATTTAATATCTGTTCTTATGCATGGTGAACCTATTTATTATACCCAAGTCTTATTAGACTTAAAAGTTATATTTACGTCGCAACAGCTGACTGGGGCAATACTGTCTGTTACATACATTACAGTGCTTACTGGATACTTGTAGCTATCAGTTAATGCATATGGTCCATCAGCATGATCTAGTTCAATACTAATAGGGAAACAGTATGGTACATAAATGCATACATGTGTTTGGCCGTGTTACTGGGTACATAAATATTTTAAATCATGATTATGCCTCATTGTTATGTTTGTCCATGTAACAAGCTTTCATGGACATAAGTGTTACCATGAATGGTTGGTTTGCCTACACAAACTGTATACTCTGCTTAGACTTAGACTTTGGCTAGGTTATATCTGTAAGTTTGGTATTATATTTGTAATTCCATCAGGTGGATCATACCGGTGTAATGTTCCTTCAGACTTTTTTTCTTGAAAACAATTTCATTACATGTATACCCTTGAACTTAATTGTTATGGCCGATATAAATACATGTACATGTTTCCTTGTATTCAATATTTTCAAAAAGCAGATCGCCCTTGAAATATACCGGTACAAATTATTTATATGAATTTATTTACCTAAGGCCATCTCCTACGATGTGGTATTGTACAGTCATGACAGAAGAACTCGTTGTCCGGGTTATGCAAGATTGTGAGTGACATTTGGCAGGTCATTGGGCATTATGTAACTGAGTCATTGTGATAGTGGAAGACAGGGAATGAGACTTGTTCCTCAGGCGGCTTTCTGTCAGATATATACAATATATGCTGGGTGCTGCAACTGTGCAATATGTTGTACGTGGACATTATGTAGGCTTCCAGAGACTACAGTAGACTACAGCATGTACAGTACTTGATGACGTTCTTATGCTTCACAAACGGAGTTGTAGCACTGTGGAACTTTCTTCCTGCCAAGACAGTAGAGGCTACATCAATGAATACTTTGGAAAAGGAATTTGATTGTCATTACATAAACAGCCCTCTTTATTACTACTATGACCAGCAATTAATAACTTAACCATGAACTGGATAACTGTCTTAGATAAAATTCTAAATGATCTGAACTTAGAGGTCTTAACAAAACCTTCATTCAGTAAGCATACTTTATGAATAGTGTGCTTACTGAATGAATGCGCCATGATTCTGCGCCATGAGCACAGTTGTGGAATAGCGCAATACAAATCTAATGATTGATTGAATACTTATTAGTTATATTATAATCTTCAGGTTATTAACAGGGGCTTGCAAAATGTGCACACCTTCCATCTGATATTTTTTGCTGAAATAGCCTTCCGTGTATACAATTCAATATACAATGTAGAGACATTTCTCACTACATACAGTTGGCATAATGAACATGTACCTGTACTGGGTTTTCAGTCTCTAATATACTACCCGGTATTCCCTTTCTTGGCAGTTAAATAACTCAGCGTGTCTTTTTATCATAGTATGTAGTACATGTACACCTGAGCATAATTCACCCTCCCCTCAAACCTCTACATTACAGCTATTACATCCAGATCCTATAAATTTTGACTCTACATACATATATTTGCAAGACTTCACTGTGGTTTGCAATGCGAGTTGTGTGTGGAACCTCGATTCCTAACTGATACTGGTCAGTTGAGGAAGTTGTGGCTAGCTCGACTCCCAGGCTTATGTAAGGAAAGTCAGTCCAGCTTGCCCTAGTGCTTTCTGTGCTGCTGATAAACCAAAGACGTGTTGGTTGCCGCTGTGACAGTGACTGGGATAACCAGGGTCATCCTGCCACTGGTCCTTCACCCATGATCTCTGGCTGTGAATCTGATCAGATCGAGTGTGAGCAAATGGACATGTACCGGGGCCTTGGTCTTTCTTTGGCACTGCTATGTTCTGTTGCACATCAGGCTGGCATCTTGCAATTGGCAACAATGTTATCCTTGCGCAGGCACAGTACAAGAGCAGTGTGATATGATTGGCGGCTTTTTCTCGGCATTGGCTAGATCAATCAAAGGAGTCTTGTTACGGTGTTAAAAAAGTAGGGCTGCATGTGAAATCTAATGAGGCAGGTCATTGTGGGAGATGCTAGTAGGCCGAGTGACATTGGTTGTAGTGTGAAAACCAAAGAACCTGGATTGTGTTTTTGCCATGACCCAGCCATGGTCGATGACTGATGTGATGATGACAGAGGTTGCCAGGTGTATGATGCATATCAGTAGATCCACGTAAATTTGTCTGTGTTTCATGGGTGATGTGGTTGTACTCAATTCAATGTTATTTTGTCATTTTCTTTTATGGGTAATGTGTCAGTGCTCATTGTACTGTCTTTGGAACTAATGTAGTATGAAACTTATGCTATATTTGTGTCTGTGTTGAGAACTTCGTATTTATGTTTATTTATGTCAAACAAATATGCCTTTATACATAAATTATTTAAAACAGAAATTATTCTGGTATTGTTACTGGGTTCACAATGTTAATGGAAGAATTCTACCTTTATTTACATAAGATGAGAGCATATTGTGCTCAGTTTAAGAAGGAAAGGTAGTGGTAAGCTAAAGAATGATAATTCAGCAAAATATTTTATTTGTTTAATTGATAATGATGCACTGAATTGCCATGGGACTTTTTCCCTGTAAAGCTTACTGGGTGAATGTTGATATCTACATTGACACAGGCTACAGCCAGCTTTCTAACATTCATGTATGATACATGAACATGTAACATGTGCCAAGTCTCAGAAATCTGCAGGTTTTGTATAAACACACTCCCTGTTCTTTAAGTTGATAGGGCAGTTTGCGTATCCTTTTGTTCACAACAATCAATCCAGGTTCCACATTGCATAGATGAATGACGATTTTCTTTAGCACTGTATGACTCAAAAACAGTTGACTGCATGACAGTGAGTTCAAAAAGGCCGCTTTGAAGATGTTTGAGTATGGGACATTGTACTGTGCTTCTGGTGAATGTCCATGCAGCTAGGTTAACAATGGTATCAAGAGCACTTTAGATATAACAGTAAATCTGTTAATAAACGTGATTCAGTGCTATGGTACACATTTTTAGCTGCAGTAGTGACCATGTCTGTCACCAAATTGCTATCAAGTAATGTGCGAGAGCGTATAGACAAGTGTCCTATGTTCTGTATTATATACTCGTCTTTCAATACTTAAATACACACAGCTTCCCTACTTCCTGTTCAGTCACCCTGTACAATGTACATGTGCTGAGTACAGATTTCCTGCTACAGTACAACTTGAATATCACAGTCCTGTCCATATCCATTTAAGGAGAGATTTGTGTGTGAAAATGCGCTGTTCGTGTTTGTGTGCGATATATGATTATGGGTATTTGACGTACATGATACCTACATGTAGGTATAACAACAATACCATCATCATAATTATGAAACACTGATGTTACGCTACCACTCGTTGCTCTAGGTGTATTGCAGCAATATATTTGTTGACTTACTTCAGAATAGGGAGTATTTTAAACCCCTTGGCGGGAAAATTTTGCGAAGATACCCAAAAGAAGGGTAAAGGCGCGAAAACAGGGGCATCTCATAATTGGCAAAGCTTTTATTTGTTGCAATATGATTGGCTAATGGGTAGTCATATAACCAAGGTAGTTTAGCTTCCGAATGAAACCGATTATACTGCAAATTTGTGGCATCAATACTCCCTATTGTCCAGACATATACCTATTAAATGTTTTTCCATTTTATGGGATTTAAGCATAGCTATTCCTTTTTACGCTAAAATTTCCCTCATGCATCAACAGTTAGAAATACATGTAGCCTGAATTGGCTTGAATAAGTTGCATGCACTATTTGTGCTTTTGCTCAAGAATCTTTCCCTAAAAGAAAATATTTTGGCATTCTTAATGTGATAATCGTTGCCATGGTGATGTGTGGTGGAAATGCTATCGGCAGACATCCCTTCAGCATTTCTAAGTGGGAGCATTTATGAGGGTTTTCCAGGCACATTTCTGGGTATAGATCACTAGGTGTCTTGGGGTGCGTATAACACTCTTCTTTGCCGCTGAATTATATGGGTTAATATAATATTAAATTACTAAATATGATTTGCCGTAAGTGATACAACATTGAACAGAGTTTTGTGTCAGCAGTATACAGGTGAGATTGTGTGATTGTCTAGTCTAAAAGCTTCACCGTCCTTTATCACAGGAAGAAACCTAGACTGAGCCTTTGGCCACTAACCCATTCACATCATGTTCCGTAGATATATGTGTACGCAAGAAGCTTTTGTCATGCTTTCATCAGATTTTTCTCTTCTACTTTGTGTTAAGTAAATTATTATTGATACTTGTTAAGAACCTAGAAAATAGAAAAATAAAAGTAACAAAATAGTAAACCATATTCAAGAAATGTATATGAAAAAAATAGTAAATTTTGTGGTAGCACAATGTCAAATGTTATAATACATCTTGAAATTTTTAGTGAAAATGGCTATGTGTATTCACATTGTACATGTATTATTATTTCCTGTCCATGATACAGATTGGCAAGTTGACAACAAATGGAACTCGTGTCTCTTCAATACCGATACATACCGGTATATGCATGTCTGTGTTTCAGTAAAGTACTCTGTGCTTGGTAATATATTAAAATGGTGTGCATGTATTTATACTTCTCAGAAAAATATAATAGATTACCAACTTTGCTTGTTGTAACTTGTATAAACTAACTATATAACATATATTTACCATTATAGAAGTGCAAGAAAGAAAATGACCCTGTGCGTTGTCATCCCACTTATCCATATCTTTTCACTCACTATTAGCCTATTGTATATAGAGCTTTAGATGTAAGCATTCCTTACCAGTGTGCATTGCAGAAAGTGTTTGTGTTTTTTTTTTTCTATTTTAATTTGCTATTTGATGGATTTGGTCATATTTCTAGGAATTTGTATTACAGTCACCTTTTTGCATTGCACAACAGACCAAGAAAGGATCTTTTCCTCCTGCAGAATGCTACATGGAAAGTTTCAGAAGTGCTGTTATGCAACTTGTTTGCAAAAAAGGCTTTGACATAACTGGCATTGGTAAATTGTCACTATAGACTGGCGGTTACCTAGTCTACAGCTGTGTGAGATTGTTCACAGGAGAAAACGATATTCCTTTAATAGTATGTAGTATCAAAATGCCATAACTATAATATTGGAGGTGCACTGACAAGTCTCCAGTAATAGTATCAATGGGTAGGGAGTTCCATACAAAAATTCCATGCAAAAATTGTAGATGTGCATCCCATTTATTCGGGCAAAATAACTTTGTTGCTTAAGAATGGAAATTAAAAGTCATGAATGGTTCAGGCAAGTCGAAAGAATAAGTAACTGTAGTTTTCACAGGAAACCAATTCTATACATTATTACTGAGCAACTTTGAGCCTGTGATGGGGGCGTTTGGTAGGGATTGAGTTCTGTGCCAACCGGTGGAAATGTAAGCTAATTAGAGAACACAGGCCATGACCGGGTGTTTACTGAAGACTATCTGCCTGCCTTGGTGGGATCAAAGCTGATGAGGAACTAATTAAGCTTGGTGTATTGCACTTGAAGGGAATGGTGAAGTGACATGTGGAGGTCTGATTGATCATACTGTACAGGTCTAGATGGCCATATGCTGGAATATGTACTTATATACATGTATGTGCATTATATGGTATACAATAAACTAGCACACCAGTATATAGCTGTTTCTTTTGTTCTCTCTTAGTGGCTGTGGGCATGCTCCATGGCCATGATCCATGCCGCACGAATGGTTTTATTTTCCATCACCATGGTCACTAGTACTGTGATATACACCTACACCACCCCCCGGCACCACCCGAATTGGACCGAGTTTACAAATAATAGAATTTAACACAAGGATTATCAATCTCACTCATCTAATTTTGTACAGAGGCTCAAGAAGTTTTAGCTTTGTGTCCTAAACAGGCTTAATCAATAATCTGTCTCAAAGTTAATAGGTTTTTCTTGCAAACCGCATAGACTCTCACCTCATGAAGTTACTTTATGGTGTGTGTATAAACAGCCAAGTGGCATACACAGTACAGTATATGGTTGCACTGTGTTTTTAACTGGCAATTGGTCCATAATTTGGGTCCAGTGTAAGGAATTTATTTTGTCCTCTGTCACACTGCATGTCACTTGCCATATAAGGCCTATGATAATCTATGTGCATGCAAATTTACTAGCAAATATTTTAGCCTGGGCCAGCTTAGGAATTCCTAGGTGTAATACCTGGCTAGCTCCTGCAGCTTTTTACCATTTCTGATGGATGCAGCAGGCAAAAATGTGTTAAAGAACTCTCCTTGCAGGAGACTGGTCTTCCGTCTAAGGCATTCCCCAATGCTACTCTGTACAAAATTAAGATATAAAAAATTATTGGCAACCATAAAAGTACAATTGGATTGGTACAAAGCGTGACTAGACTGGCATATCTCAAAAAAACTTTAAAAAATATGGCATTCCCCTACATGACATTTAGTAAAACCCAGGATAATAAAAAGTTAAATAATCCTTGAAACATTATGATAAAATAAAGCAGGCACCACAGTACACTATTTCTGGGAAATAAAACCCCATAACTGGGTAAAATATTTTATGCATGGAAACATCATCATCATTAGCAGGTGCACAAGGCCCACAGTATTAAGGCATTGTGGAATCTGTTGGTTCTTGCATTTATGGATGGATACGGGTGATCATGCCCAAAAGGGTATGGTGGATCCCTCGCGGCCGGCAATAAATAATTCAGCTTGTGACCTTCCCTCTTCATTCTTGTAATGTAATGCCCCATATGTGACTATAGTATTTGAACACTTTGATAACAAACTGTTTTTAAAGTATATTTTACACTCAGGATATTACATCTTATAACCATGTGGGATACGACTAAAATATGTTAAAATACTTTATTTTATAACTTCTTTTACATTTATATTTGCGACAAATGGATATGTTGGTGTATACCATAAAAATCATTGCACTGTCAAATGCAACACTTTAGTTGGGATATTCAATATTACCGCTGGGGCATTTATGAAATGAACACTGTTACACTAATATGAAAGTCGAGCCCTTGTGGTAGAAGAATAAACATTTCATTGATCAATTGACCAGTAGTTATTTCCAGTCAACAATACATGGATAAATGGAACATTACATTCATTTCAAGATACATACATATTTTTAATATTTGCACATTTTGTTATCGGACACATTCATCATTATATATGTGTCTATTTAGAATATAGTAGATGCAGTTATTTTGTTGTGTTTTGGTTAGCATTGGTTACGTCCTATTTTGTCAGTTTTGACGGTGAGTCGTGCAAGTGTTGTGGTCGTAATCAGAGTGAAACACATGGCAAACGTCAAACATGGTAAAACTTTCAAAAGTTGTGTTTGGACAGCTTGTAAGTCCTCTTTTTGAACAAAAAAAGTGTATTATTTTTATATTCATATATTTGATAAGCGCGCACCAAGAGTAAAATAGTGTTCTCTCCGAGGAGGAAACCTTTTTTTAAGACTGTTTTGTCTATTATCGCCCACCCATCTGAGCCCTGCTCCAGGTGTAGTTTCGAGTGCCTAGATATGATTAGCCATACACGACGGTACAGCACACAGTGTCTCACTGTGTGCTGTACCGTCGTGTATGGCTAATCATATCGAGAATTGGAGCCGCCTGTTAGCCACTGTGTGCAATACTCTATTAGTATTGCACACAGTGAGAGACTGTGTGCAATACTAATAGAGTCGTGTACGGCTAGATATGATATTAGACTTTATTGACACATACAACATTGAAACAAGAGTAAAAGACCAAACAAATAAAATACTAAAAGCAATACTTGATAAGGATAATATGATTGAAGAAGTGAAGTCCCTAAGAAACAAAAAAGACCGCTGGGACAGCGGAAAACCCTACCACCAACAAATTCTCTTTTGTGATATCCAGATTAAGGTGGTAATAAGCCACAGGCAAATATGTGTATACCATACAGATCTGCTACCACTCAAAATCAGAG
>JAAUYG010102909.1_pt1 | contig 18797 bp, 10 predicted proteins | sample 7278091 | NCBI WGS metagenome assembly JAAUYG01 (sample SAMN14350201, study PRJNA611818) | marine sediment metagenome | isolation source: surface marine sediment (0.6m) | place: French Polynesia: Moorea | collected 2018-08
GAGAGAGAGAGAGAGAGAGAGAGAGAGAGAGAGAGAGAGAGAGAGAGAGACAGAGAGAGAGAGAGAGAGACAGCTAAGTCCAATGTGTCAGTAACTGAATCCAGAATTCCTCCTGATTTTATTTTACATGCTGTTCTACCACCTCAAAGACACTGAGTCGGAAAGCAGGTAAACACAAGGTACGCAGTGTCTAGACTGTAAGAAAACTTGCATGGTTTGAAAAGAGTCCGGCTGGAGTAAATTTTACACTCAGGGCCAAGTCTCAAATATCCTAGCAGAACTGGGAGCAACATGATACATTTCCCCTGCTGCAGTTTTAACAGATCAGTGACAAGCAGATCCCTGCAAACCTCCCTCCATGTTATGAAAGGAGACACACAGGAAAAAGGGTTCTACTGGGGAGGCAGTCACCATAGGGAATAGTAACACATTAACGGCATCTCTCTGGAGATCTTCAATCTTAAAAAAAAAAAAAAAATATTTGTGAAGTCGATGCAAGTCAACTTACCCTGAACTTGTACTCTGTATTTCTCCGTAGGTTGTTGATTTTATGTGACAAGTCCTGCCCATTGTACACATTCAGGAAACCATGCCCCTACAACAGCAAACCAATATAGACAAATTTAGGCATATGCACTGAAAAAAACACGAAGCAGTTACCTTCATTCCTACCCGCTAGCCGCTATGAAACACTGTACAGAGGGTATAATTTAGAACTGATGTGTATATATAAGTAACAACTAACATCTAGTAGTCATACGCCCAACTTTTACATACTTTTAATTTTTACCCTAGGTAATTAGCAATTTCCTGAAGACCCAATTTTTCACATCTATGGCCAGTATCTATAAGACATGATACGGCTGTCAGATGACTAAGCTATTTATAGGTCAGTCTGGCACAAGAACCTTTTTTGTGTAACATCCTCTCAAGCAAAATGTTTTCTCTCGCGCACGTGAAGAGTTGTGAAGTACTAGTAAGCTCACACCACCTGCTGTACAACCCAGTTAGATCTATTCTAAGGCATAAACACATTGAAATAATGTCATGTCATCTTTAGGCTTTTCCAGTTGTTGTCTGAAGACACTGAATAAACCACTGGGCTATAAGAACAACAGTTCGCAGATTTGGAGAGGAATAGTTTCCATGTTTTACTCTACATATAAAGCCCACCTAGTATGTACAAGGACTATATCTGGTTGGTCCCTGTGGTGGTCTTTGTGTACCTGGTTTCACTGTATGATATCAAGCACTAAGTTGGCGGAGTAGTAAGATGGTCAGTTTCAGAGAGATGGGTCAACATGTCGAAAACAGTCTGAGGGACTTCGATCTTTCATTGCCTTGCCATATACGGTACTTAGTTAACCATCATTGTGTAGGAAAGGCACCTAAAGTAGAATTTTGGTTATGTCATTCTCAACCATATACCATATTAGATGCCTCCCCCCCCCCCCTTCCCATGGGTTTGTATGACTCACCGTTGCCGAGTCTTCCATTTGCAGCGTAAACTCGTCATCGTTTGGTCTCTTTATCCATGAGATCGTTAGTGCTTTGACAAATCTCTCTGAACACATTGGTCTATCTGGTTGCGACGGCACGCTGCCGCTGGTGTAGTAACAGATCAGGTCACTGAAATCACTGAGGGAAGGAATCACAACATTTCATCAGTTACTACTCAGATGCTGTTACACTCAGAACAGGGGTCAGTCCAAAAACTAACACCCAGTATTTTATTTTACATACCGGGTAGTATTATTGGCAACATGTTGTCCCCAATATGGTCACTGTAAGCATCACACTAATATCACACTGTGAACACCCACGTGGATAATCTATGCTTATAACCTTTCAGAGTTGACCACTGTCAGAAAGACAACCTATAATTTACAAGAACTGACAAGTCTTTGGCAACTACCAAGCGGAATGACTGGTTAAGAGTCTAGAAAACTTCTCGATAAATGTTCCCCTACCTTTTCCCTTTCCCATTGACAGCAGACAATCTGAATGTATATCCTGTGGAGGCTGTGAGCTTTGTGACCTTGAACTGGCGAGTCAACCCGTTGTATACCTCAACGAACGACTGATCCCCGCGACCCTGAAACAGCGTATGACACACCTTAGCAATGGTGAGACGCAAGTCAAATTTCAAACTTGATGTTAAAATACTTTTGTAAAATATTTCAGTTCTTGAATTAGACTCAACTGGTTTATTTCTTTCATGGCTTGCACACGAGACTCCAAATGCCCACCTACAGTTACACGTATTAGTGAAATTACTTCAAGGCCCCTTCGTACATGTATTCTATTATTCTCTACTGTTTCTAGAAAATTCTTAAGTTCAAACTGATCTGAAGTTTGTTTATTGGGCTATCGTTGGATCATTTCTAGACCTGAGATTGCACTGGATTCCGACACAGGAACCTATCACTTTGAACCTACCTGGTCATATTCAAGTGTGTAACTGGAAATTTTTGACCCATTATCCGGTGTCGTCTGAAATGAAGCAAACCAAAGAAAATTTGAAGTGTCTGAATAATTAAAGCCATATTCAGGGTTGTAGCATGTAGAGACAACACCATTGCTGCAGTGTACAGTAGGCATGCCACTGGCTATAGACTGTATAGACCTGGGAAATTTAGACTACCGGGTACCTCAGAATTCAGGAGTACTTGTCCCTGTCCCTCATGTGTCCTTAATTCACAGATTTCGCTGTACATGTACTAAAACGTACCACGGTACACCTGTCGGTCACCGTAGGTGTTCAAGACAAATTATTACTTAACTGATGATTAACGGATATTTCAACTACCTTATTAACAACTAGAACAACTATTTTGGTTATAACCAGTATATTTACATATTCACATATTTATTATTTATCTATGTATGTATATAATAATGTATTGATTTTATGTGTGGGTGTTTCTGTATCAATTTAATTTATCGCATTTTTTCTGATACTTTAGTTATGAGGTAATATGACTTCATTTTTGGCCAACTTTTTGCAAGCACGTGGCAAATTGGGACCAGCCAGTGAGGCAATAGGCAGTGCCTTCAGAGGGATAAAACCGCACCAGACCAGACCAGCTCACAAGCATCCATCTCCATCCATCCAAACATCTTAGACAAAAGTAACACCCGATTACTCAATATGATCGGTTAAAACGTGCCCCACCACAGGAAGAAGTCAACAGCTTGTGCTGATAAAGTAGCAGACACAATTAGCAGCAACCAAACCCTATCAATATCCAGCAGTCGCATTTAATTTCATTAGTCATGTCACAACCTATTAAAGCAAACAGTGAATGGCCAAGCTAGTGTACTTCTTGACTTTTAAGGCAGTTTTGTACTTTTTTTAGCCAAAACTTTTTTATTCTCCCCTAACCCCCACCCCCTGTTTTTAGAGCTCTGCTAGAACAATCAAATCCCTGACAAGAGAAGCCAGCACAGGAAGGAAGCTGGTGTAAAAAGTGTAATCTGTAATCTGTGTCTGAACAGGGCAATGTGATCAGATTGCTGTACCAGGAGCCAACCTCAACCCCTATACAGAAAACAACCACTGCTCTGCCACGACTTTTTCTGCCAGGACTTTTTGTTTGTTCTAAGAACAAAATGAGTTGGTGGCTTTTACTACGCAGTTAATTTGCCTTGAACATGTTGAAGAGCAGGCAGTAGAAGAAAGCTTCTTGAGAAACAACCTATCATGTGCATGCTGCCTGAGTGCAGAACATGAATTCAGTTTACCCTGTCCAATACAGAATAGACATGCAAGCCCGTCCACCAACAAATATGACACATCTGTTAAATGAAAAATTCACACCAAATGTCTGATAAAACATGAATCAAGAAACTGCAAAATTTGAGCAATATTCCGGTCCATTTGGTTGCCGCACGTGATCAAATCGTGACTTCCTTGTCAAACAAAGGTCCACATGGTAGTTCCTGTTACGGTATCTGGTGGTACATGGTGTATATACGGTAATACATACAAATGTATACCACCATGTTGTAGGTACCAGATGACATGCTGTACTTCAGAATTTTTTAGATGCGCACCAGAACCCTTGCATTTGTGCACTGCGCTTCTATTAGGATGAATACGGTAGCTGCAGGAGTATGACAATGTTGATTACAGAACAGTAATCACTCAGATAACCTTTGTAGCCTTGTATGTATATGTTTGTCACTGGCAATTAAAGCTATATGGAGTTCCTTGCTATGCAAATGTTCAGTTTGTCTTCAGTACTAACATATATTTGCTAATTCTGGGGTAAGCACAACATTATATTGTAGTGTTGAGACTTCATAAACACTGTGGCATAGGTTATATACAAGCCACATGTCTTGCATGATAGGGCTCCTGGGGGTTCCACTCAAAGACATTGTACACTGGATTTGACCTCCATGATGACCTTGATGGTTTTTGTCAGATACTGTACAAGTGTTGTCAAGTTTCATACACAGGGATTAAAACAGACTCGATGGTGGTAAGTTCACTGGAGAAGCAAACAGTTCAGTTGTATCACATAGTATAGGGAGTTGGAGGGGGTGGGGAGGGGGTGGAAGGAGTGCGGGTAGCACAGAACTCTGTAGCTGACAACCTCGAGCTTGCTATATTCCCTTGGCATGACGGTTCATTGCAGATAAGCTGGCACTATTTTTGCAATGGTTGAGATACCAGTAGCTGTTTATAGATAATCCTAGCAAGAGGTAACCGCTGAGAGATTTGTCAGGGTAAGACACCCCACTGCAGGGACGAACACTTCCAAGGAATAAACTTAAACCCAGCACTTACTGATGCCTCCAGCAGGACCACCAGTGAGAGGATGTGACCTTTAACCTGGTTCAGATCCCGGAATTTTCTAAAACTGTGAAACTATACAGAATTTTGAAAAGCAAGAAACAAGCTATGTTGTTGGGTTAATTTTTTTGTACTATGTAGGCTTTTAACTGAGAACTGGTATTCTTTGAAACAATATACCAAGCAGTCGTTAATCATTAGTTAACAGGAAGATCTCTCCCATGCCAAGTCAAACCTGGGCGAAGGGACATTTTGCACTGTGGCCCATCTGCTGTCTAACAGATTTTGTTGTACAATCGCTGCTATAAACAAGGGCTCCATGCAGAGTTCACAGCTGGCGGCATGCATATCTCTGGGTTACATGCATTGCAGTGTATACATGTGGAACTTCTGAAGAAACCCTTTCACCAGATGGACCTCCCTTTTTGCACCTACTTCCTACTATATGATAGCCCCCACCTCTACCCTCCACCTAAAAGTCTTTACAGCTCATATGAATACTGTAAAAAAGTTCATCAGGTTCCTTGATACCTCCCCCCCACCACCATCACCCCGAACCCCTACCCCACCATACCGGGCAAGGTGCAAGTTTCACTAGTCACATCAGAAACGGGCTAATGTACACTACAACAGTCCTTCTCTTTCAGGACTCATTATCTGCCAAGAAATTGTGGCTACATTAGAGAGGTGGCATTCGGTATAAGGGAGAAGTACCTACATTGACAGTGGTATCAACAAAGATTTGTGGCCATATTAGAGAGGTTGGCCTCTGTTGAGAGTGGCCACTAAGAGTGGGATGACTTTTTAAATCAATTAAAATCTAACAGACAAGATCCAACCAAATCAGTAGCATATGACAGCCATAAATTCATGATAATGAAGAGATGACAGCATAAAGCGAGCTAAATACGCACATCCAAACATGTCCAAGCATTTTCAGCACAGCCATTGTAACAACGACTATCATTCTATTGTTAGAACATTTCACACAGCAGTAAAACCAATACAGTTATCATGTGGGGAGTGCTTATTTTCACTGAAGGAGCAATCAGTGTACTTACGTTCCACTTCAACATAAGGGAGGTTTTGTTCTTGTTGACGAGTTTAGGGGCAGGAGGGGGGTCGGGTTCGCATGCTAGCGTCTTGAAGCTCACCGGATCTGTTGCATCGCCTTTTAAATCGTCCAACAAAGAACTAACTCTGGAATGTGTGAAATAATAATATGGTATTAGATAGGCTGAGAAAAGGAATGGTCATAAGGATTATTTTAAAACTGCAGTTATCACTACGCAGTAGCCAATGACATCTTTCATAGAATTTATATTTTACTTTCTCGTTTCATTTCTTTGCACATTTTAAAACATATACATGTATACACAACAGCAAAAGGGCCCGGGTGTTTGGAGGAAGAATATGAGTTATTATTTTCATCTCTGCGGAAACTGCAACAAAATCATGGTTTTATATATATATGTTGTGTGTTTGATTGAATTTTTCAAATATAAAACCCTCAATTTCTTACGCAATCTTCATCTTTTTTTACTCAGACATCTTTTCGGGGAAAACAACCTTGGAAAAGATTGGAATGGCAAACATTTTGAAGTAAAAAGATGTATATAAATTTTTGGAAACGCCTACTAGTTTGACAAATGGCAGTGTCACTCACTTTAAATGATACTCTGTGGACGCCTTCAGATCTTTCAGAGTGATTTCTGTTGCATCACCACTGCAAACAAAGAATAACAGTAATCAACCAAACGGCATTAACAGGAGCTTCCTCTATACAGTAACAGCATGTGTGAACAGTTCATTTCTGGAACACTGGAACACTGATGCTAGATAACCTTACAAGTTCTAATATTGCAAAACTGAGAACCAATCATAGTTCAAAGGCTACAACTTGCTGGGCAGAGTTATTCCTTGAAGATACATTTTGGACAAACAGTGGCATTCTACAGATGTTACTGAAAAGGACTGGATACAAAATACTTAACATTATCAATCATATTGACTTTACTATGTTTCTCGCAAGGTCTAGGTTACAGTTCAGAACCAGACAACAGTTTCCTCCCCACAAAAATGTGAAGTCTGGAACCGCACTTTAAAATTCACTAATCACTTTAACAATCATTTGTCTTTTCCATGGTTAAGTTCAGTTTTATACGGGAGATTTTTTCTAGTCTGGTAAAGCGATTCCATAACAGTTCACTCACCTGTACACTGTTTTGTATTTTCCGTCTCGTTTTTCAGACAGCTGTAACTCGTAGCGGTATTCACTGGGCAGAATGTCAAACTCCTGTTCGTTACATTCTGGTGGAATGAGCTGAATTAAGGCACTACGGGCATCGATTTCTGACACCTAAAATGGCACAAGACAATGAAAACGCTTTGTAAAACCAACCGAACTTTTTCGATAAGCCTGATATTAGATGTTAGGCTTGCGTAATACCATATAAGCAAGGTTCTGAAATACAACGGAAAAAGACCAGTACAGTGGAACCCTTGATTTAAGACCATGCATGGAGTCAAGGTCAAAGTGGTCTTAATTCTGCGGTGGTCTTCATTACCAAACTACCATAGATCGCATTGGCATCTAAAACTTGTGGTCAACTGAAAAGCTATTAATTCTGGGGTGGTCTTATTTCTGGGGTGGTCTTATTTCCGGGATGGTCTTATTTCCAGGAAAGTCTTATTTCAGGAATGGTCTTTATTTTTTTAATAGTCTTATTTCAAGGATGGTCTTATTTCAGGGTGGTATAAAGGTAGTCTTCCCCTGTAAAAGAAGACTACTGATGTCAATCAGTTTAACAATGGTTAATTCAGAAAGACCTTGGCACATTTTCTCTAGACCGTGTGTAGCATGCCCCAATAACCAGTTCTATCTTGCATACATGTGCTAGATGGTCTTATCTGCACATGCACTACCCTGGTAATAACTCTGGCCAGCTTCTTCTTGGTGTTTTAAAACTGGGGTTCTTTGAAAAATATATGGAGAAAAGTTTTCCCCACTTGAAACCATTTCTTGCAGCTCGACCTAATTCTCTCTGCCATTTATTGTGGCATATGGCTTTTCTTCCTTTTCCAGTATCAGTCAAAGGCAGCTGCGTCAGCCAGGGCTGTAATGATACCAGAACGCCTCCAACCACCCCACCCCCTCCACCCCACCTACCCCCCTCCCAAGTTTTCTCAAATCCATAGCAAGAGGGGAGTGTTTGTTTACCCAACAGTAACAGGAAAACTGAAAGACAACTTTAACATCCATCAATCAATGAAACAAGGTAAGAGAAACACCTAGGGGATCATGTTCAACAGCTGTCTGTATCAAAGCCCACTGGAGCAAAAGCAGTGGCCTACTGGACCAAACCCCATACCAGGCATGTAAGCCAGTCGCTGGCCAGCCTCAGTTCCACACAGCAGGTCACTTACATATTCAAACACCAGATGGAGCCACCTGCTACAGGCTATATTTAGCCTCTAATCCAATGTCTATTGGTACAGGAGACCAAAATAGCATTTCCTGGCAAAAAAAATGTCTAGAGAGGTTTTTTCTTGGGATTCTTTTTAAGGCCATAAAGGGCTTCAGATGGGGGGTATACGCTGCATGTAACGTGATTGGAGTCACTGTTGAACAGGATCACGGCATTCATTCCACTAATAGCACAAGCCCTTCAGGGAATCTTTAATGGTCAGGTTGCGAAAAACATCAGCAGGTGGTGGTAATTTAAATTGGGATGACTGAAATTAGTTTTGAGTAGTAGTCCCGGATTGCCCAAATTTTGTAGGACACACCTTCTGTGTATGGTTAAACTATTTCGGGACAGAACTTTGGGAATTTCAGGACGGCGGTATAAATCAAAGAATGGGGGGTTCCACAACAGTTTCAGTTACATTTTGCGCTGTGAACAATATTCCCAACCGACTATTTTGAGCCACTGCTGAAAGGCCTGTAGAAAGCATACCGGGCCCTGATTAGAGCATGTATGCGCATAATACAAAGAATATGGTAGTGTTATTTTTGCAACAGAAAGGAAGTCTTAAATAGGCCTTACAGTAGATTCTGTACCACTGTCTACAGAGCATGGATACTGTACCTGTATTAGCACACATAATTTTAATCTATTTATATACCTGCAATATTTTTTTAAATTAAACATTTTCAGAAAATTTATTTCAAAGCAGGTGTGAGATACTTGGTATTTATGTTTACTACTATATTATAGCAGTTATTACAACAAGGATTATATATTCTATATACTGTACAAAGAAAATCACTTTACTAATCACTGGCCATTTACACTGTGCGCAGCAGATTACAGTCAGTATACACTGTATTGTATACACGTGACACATCCTAAAGGAAACCTTAAAAAAGACCAGTAAAACATGACCATTCTATTCTAATAAAGTTCTTTCCTAATTCACTTAACAAACAATGGAAACATCAAGTCAAATAATGGGAAATGAACAAACAAAAGTTTGTAACAAGCCAACATGTAACAGCTATCTATGCCTACTTACAGTGTAACTCATTCTGAAGGAATGTCGTTTTCTTTTCTGTAATGATTGCTACGACATTTATCCCATGTTAACTACAATATACAACCATCATGAGCAAAACGACTACAAACAACCACCACTGAAATAGTCTGAGTACAACACCAAACTGCTGAGGGAGTCACTTTCACTGTTTCACTGTAGCAGTCCGACCTTGGCCTATTGTGGAAACCATATGAAGACATTCCACAGTGAAACAGTGACAAGATGCAAGTTGTTCCAAAACCACAGTCCTCACCATGTTAGGAAACTTTCCTTTGTTTATTTCAGAGTACCAAACCAGAAAGTGGACAGCCAAAAAAAAAAGTAAATATCGCCTGCAAAAATAACTAATTTTTTTTACTTCTACTGTAGGCCTGTGGTATATCCTTTGTCAAAGTGACTCCCCCCCCCCCCCTTCCCTGCCACCACCAGCAAATTTAGCCCAGATGAGGAGTTAGACTGGTCTAGGTTACTACTCACAGACTGGGCACGACCACGGAACATAACTTACAATTACCTTCGGTTGGCTCATCTTGGACAGAGAGTCACGAATCAGCTTCCTCTCCTCCTCCATCTCGGCACCGTCCGCGCTCGAGGAGCTTGCGCTGTGGGGCTCCGATCGCCCATTTACTGCAAACAGTTAAAAAAAAAGTTCTGGCTCTTGCTACAACTTTGATAGACGCTAGTGATAAATATTTGTCGTTACAGGACGAGGATGCTTGTTTCTAATTGAGAGATTTTCATTTGTATAAATGAGCGTTGAGAATTCCTCAAGATAGAATTCGTAGTACTACATGCTTATATGGTGTCATTGGGGACCAGAGGTGATGCAGCAGTTCATTAATTTAATTTGTGTGCCAACCACACCAGCGGTCTCCCTCTTACAGGACGCTATCAGAGAACAACCTCTGTAGAGAAGACAGACACAAATCTTGGCCACAAGTACCATGAACATACTTGATGTTTCGTCTTACTACAGGAGATCTCTGTATAAAGTCGGCAGATTTTTTTTTTTTTGCCAGAAGGCAGCATTTCTATCAGGGGCTGACAACAGAGTGTATTTAAGTGTATTTGAACAGTACAGTGAAAATATCTTAAGAGACCACTGGCATGCGAGATCACCTGTCTTGAGCAACCACCCATTTTTTTCCAGCAGCAGGACCTATATTTCAATATAACTGAACCTGTCACCAGAGACCACCTGTCTTGAGAGACCACATTTTTATGGCCAATCAAGACAGGTTTTACTGTACTGCTATAAGAGCAGAGTAATACAAACCATTTGTTCTCCTAGGAGACAACTGTGGGGGATGTTTTTGGTAATAGTCTTGTTGTTGCTGCTGCTGTTGTTGCCGTTTCCGTACTTTCTCGTGTAGACGTAACTTCGTACGCTGTGTTCTCTCATCTGCTGGCATGTGGTTATGATGCTGTTGGGATGGGGGGCCTGCAAGCACAACAGCACATTTCTCTTTCTACATCTTTTTATACAGCACATATATTTCTTGTGCAAATTATTTTACTAAATTTTAGAATATTAAGCATAACCAATATTTTAGCATAACCACATTCTTTTTTTAAAAGCAACACATGTACGTACCACATGGTTGCATTATTTTACATCTACTGCACACTACAAGGAGTATGGGTGGCTTCAGATCACATGATCTATGATGGAAATCTTAAAATCTAGTTCAAAATAAGCTTCATTGACATATACCACAGGCTATCTGTTATGGCTACCCTTGAATGTCATTTTGACATCAACATTTATTATTACAGTGTGCTAATCAGCTCGATGTTTCCTGGTGACGCAATGCTATGTGTAGCAACTGTTGATAAGACTGCAGTCTTTCGAGGACCTACCTTGGTTATGTGTATGCGAGCTGTGGCTGATGCAGTCTTTCGAGGACCTACCTTGGTTATGTGTATGCGAGCTGTGACTGATGCAGTCTTTCGAGGACCTACCTTGGTTACGTGTATGCGAGCTGTAACTTGCAGTTTTTCAAGGACCTACCTTGGTTATGTGTATGTGAACTGTAACTTGCATTTTTTCAAGGACCTACCTTGGTTATGTATATGCGAGCTGTGACTGTTGCAGCCGTGAGGCGGTGGTGTACCGTGCAGGTGATGCTGTGGGGGAACATGAGTGTGTACATGAGTCGCCTGGGTATGATGATGAGGGGGGTACTGGCCAGGGAATGGGGCAAACTGCGGACCAAACGATGCTGGGTACATCTGATGTGGTGTGCCGTTGGGACCACCCTGAAACAGGAAATAATAATTTACATAAATATCTCCAACTACTTCCAAATTGTCACGATAATCAAACCTTATGATAGTAATCCAGGACCAGTTACTTTTGGCATTAAAATCTTAAGTTGAAAATTAATGCTAAGCCAGACACATTAGGCAGAATTATTTTGACTCATTTTTTTAGAACTCAAACCCTGATAAAAAAAAGAAGTTATTAATGTAAACTCTACAATTCTAATCAAACAAGACTACCAAGAAGAAAATCTCAACAATACTGATATCATGCAAGCTATTTTTACCAGTTTATGCAAAAGTCGACAAGAATGTAACTCCGAACGGAGTTCTGCATAAAGCATGTACATGTTATGTCAATGGTATTTAGGGAACATTTAAATGTCAGGATAAACTGACTGTAGGAGGCAGCAACACATGCAAGACACGGAAGACATGAATCTGCAATAAAGATGCATAGTAATAGAAGTTGAAATGAACATAAAAGAGTCCTGCTGGTCTAATTTAGAAACACAACTGAGGCCATGTATTCCGGTCCAGATCCTGATAGAAGATTTTATACTATCTGGGCCATTCCAATGACAGCCATTCTTGCACAAAGCACCCCAGGAAAGCCTCCACAGGGTTTGGTTGCATGAGTGGATCCCAGGTCATGTACGACTCGCAGAGATTATTCAGTTTAAGAAGAAAACTGCTGTAATCCATGCAACCTGGGCCCAGGTCTCTTGGGGGAAATTAGGAGAGCCGGGATTTCTACTTTTGACAGCCAAACCAGCCTGGTCCTGGTGAATCATCTTCTGAATTGACAACAATAGCCTCGGATGTGGCACTGGGGCCAAGTGGCCAACATAATACATTGCAGTCTGTACACTAGCCTGGGCACCCACCAAAAGCATGGTCTTCACATATATTGTTTACAAAATGACATGGAGAGAATATTTGGTGACTGATGCTTGGAATTTGTGGCTTTCAGATGGATGTGACATTTTGGGTTGATCTAGCTACATACTGCATGTATGGAGAACCTTTCAAGATGCATATATATAGTACAATCATTTCACAAATCACATGTCACCCACATTGTTGGACAAATATCAAGTTCCAACTGCTATAAATTTTGCACAACACTAGAAGTGTCACAAGAGGAGCCAAGCCGGACTCCAGGCCTATATGATCTCTTCACTTCATGAATTTTAAGTAAGGGTCAAATATGCGGAAAAAGATGTAACGGTAGTGAATTGTTTAACCTCCTTTGCCACCCCACCACAAGCAGTCATACTGGTATCTGAAACTCAGTAAGGAATCTGAACAAAAAGACAAGTGATAAATCTTGGCCAGCTTATTGCTTGTGCAAAGCGGAACAATCTTTGGGGAGAAAGGGAGACACACCCAGGAAGAGACACTGGATCAAGCAAGGCAAAAGCATCAATAACTGACTGGTCCCAGTAGTGGGAATTTTTGTGATGCTATCTGCTCACCCTGAGTGAGGCAAGCTCCCCATTGTATTATGTATGGAGTATAGAATGGGGGGGTCTCTGTCTCGGTGACAGTCTAGCGTCTAGTCTAGCCATGATCTTCAATAATCAGCATAGCTCAGCAAGAAACCACCCAGACAAAGCTCATAGGTAAGGTGTCAAAGGCTAATGGCATTAACAGGGCTGTAGGCTGTTGTAAGGTTCTCCTTCACACACAGCAATCAGGACGGGTGGTGGTAACTGTGTAATTGTCCCTGCTAGCTAGTTTGGTTTAATAAAGATTATACCCCAATATTATACTCCATGTGACAGGGAAGTAGAGTACTATCACAGTATTTCAAATTGTGATTTTGATAGAAGACCGCCTAAATACTAGCTCAGATACGGAACGATAAATCTCAGAATGGTAGCATTCACTAATGGAGAAGCATTCACTCAAGGAACCTTTTCCCGCATCACTTGGGCAATTGAAGATTCCTATTAAAATGGCACAGTATGATCAGAGAATGCAGGTTAATTAAACAGGCAAAAGATCCCCTACAAAGTGTAATCCAGTTAAATATTTTTTACACGCAGGCAACTGCTTATTACTAGTAAATGTAACTTTAGCTGTAGTTTAAAGGAAAATTTTTTTAAGTCTGAAAACACTTTATTAAATCATATTTACATCATAGAAAAGACCACATGGTTACCAAGATGACTAGCAGACCTAAGTATATTTCTAGACTTCAAAATATTTTCGGAAATTGGTCCCAGATCCTTGTCGCTACAGGGGTGGTCCCCAAATAAAGGGACAAGCATATTGTACCTGAGGCAGGTGACCAAGGTATTTACTATTAGGCCACTGGGTACAAACCGTCTCCAGTACCACTGTTTGATGGCATATGTCCCCTGATTCATGCTCTGCTGAGCATGGTGAGCAAGGTCAGTGAACATTCCCACAGTCCTGTATTTCTGTATCTTGGGCTAGTATCACTGAAATTCATACCCCTGACATGTATCTTATGCATGGAAAAGACCATGGCTGTGACTGTGATTATCTTAACTTGGGATCTTTTTTGACTTAAGGCTTATTAGGCTTTTTCCTGAAACTGTAGCCGTATTTACTGAACCAGAAAATAAAATTCCCAACGTTTTCTGCATGCCACGGATTTGCATTTATGCGTGATTTTGAGCATCATTTGCATGTGAAGGAGTAAGGTCTGTGATGTGCATAGTTTCCTTGCCGATTCTAATGCACACAGACCTGGCGGGTGGGGGTCAAATAAAGGACACCCAGGGGTGTCACCACTTGTTACATTGTGGTGAATGGTTAATGGAATGCTCTGTATGTTACTGCATCAGCCTTCCAGCTACAATATTACAAAGCATCATGACATTTTTATTATAAAAGCAAGCATTTCAATAAGTCAGAAGTTCAAATCCCAGAACTCTGCAGCTGCTCTCAAGTGGAGATTTATCTCAGGGTTTTTAGTTTTTCTTTAATAAGATAGTACAAGAATTATAAAGAGTAATATTGACAATCTCATATGCAAGCTGAATTACTGAACAAAATATAACCAAGGAAAAAAAAAAGACTGTCATAATTTATAATTTCTAGAACTAGGCTGTAATAAACACTAGGCTGCAAAAAAGCACTGTTTTTGAATACAATTCAGACTTATTAATTTCTTCCATTCAGACTTTAATATTAATTCCCTAACAGTGCCGATATACATCACGGTGTCTTGGAGTTACTTGGCACAGAATGCCAGGCCACTGCCTAGAATACAAACACTAGCACACAGTTGTCTGTCAGTACAGGGTTTCGTTTGTTGTCCAACTGACCATTCGGTTGAACATCTCTCTCGCCATGATGCCTACGCAAACAGTGTTAATTCAATTGGATTCGTTCTGGCCATTAGTAAACACAGAAGAACATGAGATGAGTGGCAGTTGTCCCATTGCTGCTGCTACTTGTCATCTGCCTGGCCTCCATGTCCAATGCTTCTTCATGCACACAAATTATATCAAGGTCTGGCTACCATGGTCTTTCACTACTGTTTGAACTATTTGATCAGCCACTAGGTTATCTATGGTTATCTATGTCCAGTACAGTTGTATTGAACTGGAACTATTTCCAGCTATGAACATGCAGTGAAACCTCAGTTTGTCACCACAAATGCGTCTGTCACAAACCGGGCTCTTAATTGTTAAATAGTCTTATTTCCGACACTACTAAACCATGAAAATACTTTGTGCTGCGGCCTCCGTGCGGTCTTTACTCAGAGGTGTCCTTAATTCTGCGGTGGTGACAAAGTGAGGCTGCACTATATAATGTAAGTATACATCTATGTACATTCTCGAGGCTCTGACACTAGGCAGGGCATGGCCAAGCAAGCAAACCAGAAGCTAGGAGGCGAGTAAGAATAAGAAAAGAGAAGCGGGGCAACTATACTACCACAAGCATGCCAAAAGATGACACTGGTCTGACAAAACAACAGAACAACTGTCACAGTCCACAACTCAATACCGTACAATATTAAACAATTAAAGATCATAAGATGTATTATTCTTTAAATTGAATGTTTCCTATTCAACTTTGAGAGTTATCCTACATGTTGATAACCATAAGATTTTAGATGTATATGGATACTGTAACCGCTGGGTTTACAAAATTTGTTCCATGTACATTGCAATTATCAAGCAAATGATGAGTATAATTCTTTTTGTTTTCCCTGTTCTTGTATTAAAATATTTGTCAAATATATGTCGGTTATCCACAAACTTTAACCAAAATATATTTGACAAATATTTTAATACAAGAACAGGGAAAACAAACTGCTTTGTGCAAAAAAACCCGAAGTTTGAATAATGTCATTTCAATCTCCATGAAACTATTACCCTCATGTTTATTTCGCGTAGTTTTCCTTTCCTTTTCCTTACTCTTAAACAGTAAATTGCACTCAATACCATACCATATACAAAAACTTTCCATAAAAGATTTGTCCTTGAAATAATTTGAAAGAGACTGTAATTTATCGATTTACGGGAGTTAGTAAAAGTTTGCATTTGGACATTAAGTTTGAAACATGCAAAGCTGTTTCTGAGTCATTGGGGGAGGAGGGGGAGGGGTTACATTAGGGGACTATCACATACCAGCACAATATCTAGTACAGGAATAGGATTTTAGCATCTCAATATCTAATCAAACAGCACCATAGCATTCATCCTGAATACAGTACTGATTTTGTAGAGAGATAAATATATCTAGTCTTTCGCCACTGTGTCTACTTAACATGAAAAATACATATTACATACATTACCACTTCTTTAATTTAAAATTTTTGGACAGCAAAAAAGGTTATAAATATCAGTATTATATAACGTACATGTACTATACATGTGTCAATGTGGTGAAGTATAGGAGAACAACAGACCAGTGTCAATAAAGATCAAGCAAAGGAAGAAAAGCCGCTCCCAAGGCGTGCCCTGTACATACATAGTATCCTACCGTCAGTGGAGGCCCCGCCATCCCCGGATGTTGCGGGGATAGTATCACATGTGTGAGGATGCCGTTCTCATCTACGATCTGCTGTACCATGTGACCTGGTGGAACCTGCATCGGCATTGGCAGCGGCGGGCCATTGTTTGATACCATGCGTACCGTTGCTGGGCCTGGAGAAACCAGAGCAAACATGGGATTCACATTGGAGAATTATGTTTATATTACAATATATACGTTAACTGGTGGGATTGTGACTGGTGTCAGTGATAGCCAAGTTCCAGATTAACAACCTGAAAGCAAAGAAAACCCTTGTATCAAGATCCATGGTAGGTACAACCTCTATAAAAAGGCCACCTTATGTACCTTAGAAATTGTGGCCACGCCAGACAGGTGGCCTTTGGTGAGAGGGAGAACTAAAAGTATTCATAGAATTTGCAGCAAAAAAATTTTGATCACTAATGGGATGGATGCCCTACGAGAGGGACAATTATTACCGAACTCAGCACTGCTATAACAAGTACAGGTTACCCCTGACCTGCAACACCTACATCAATATATAGAAATGTTCCAGCCTTGAGGGACAGACTCCTAGACCACCCTGCCTTGTTGTCTTGTATTACCTAGTCTTACACATTTACCCAAGTGGCTCAACTGATAATCCTTGGGTCAAATTCATGATTTATCCTGAATATGCTTAGCCTATAGGCGAGTTTTTATGCAGTAATCACCAGGTCTTTTAAGGCTTTAACTGTGGCTTTCAGCTTAGGATGTTTTGTCGGTAGGAAGTGCTGACTTGGCAGCACTGGCCTTGATCCCCTATGGCTATAATCAAGGATCTCACATGTTGTGTGCCACCTCCTACAATTTGTCTCCCCTTACTCCATTGTCTCCTACAACCCACCCCCAGGAGACGTGTCCCCTGTCCTCCTACACACCATGGTGACAATCTGCTGCCATGGCAGACTTGTCTGGAGGGCGTCTTGGAGGAGGGGGAAGCTGTAGAACTGTGGCCAGTTCCCTATATATAGATACCAGTATGGCTTCTGCCCAACCTGTCACTCCGGCAGGCTTTCACACAGCTGTGGGCACCGACGACTTGAGTCACAGCCACTGCTACCATAGCTATATTTTACACTAGTGACCTTCTGTCAGTGACAACTGTGAAGTTTTGGTTAAAATTCACAGTTTGGATTAAGTTTACAGTTTGTATAATGCTATAATGTGGACAGCAAGAGGACACTTAATGTTCTTTCCTCTGGCTCAGCTAATATTGGAACTACAACATGTGGAGTTGCAAATGGCACTAGAGGATCTCATATTACCAGGAATGTGTATGATAGAAAGATCATTTTTCTTATTTAGAACTAATTATCCCTGCTGAATCAATAACGAGCAATCCGGTCACATTTGTATCCGATTCTGGGACCTTAAGTAGTGTCATACCTTTACTAGACCATAGTATTGTGGTAGGTACACAAATAAACAGCATCCATATAGGATCCCCCCCCCCTCCCCTATCCACCCACCCAATTAGGTAAAGAGTAGTGTCCAGGAACAAGGCCAAGGTAAAGGTATATGGCTATGGACAATATGCCTATGGTGTTACGATGTCTGGTCCTGTGGTAACATAAGGTACAGTCACACCTGTGGGCTAGAACATTGCCAGAATGTGAGGTACCGCCTGGCTCTAACCAAGCCTGGCTCTAACCCAAGATAGGCACACCAGTAAAAGGCCTTTACAGTAAACATATCTCTATCTCTTGCATGCTACTTGCCATTATATCACAGGTTTTAAGCTTCGACTGCAGAGACAGACCTATTATCTACATCTGCTTGCCATAACTTCTCTTGAAACTCCAAATCTGGGCATAAAACTCGATGTTCCCTCCCGTATGTGCTTCATAAGATAGCTTTCTTAAAGCTGATACAGAGGTTTCTTTAAGTTTAGAGAGATCGATTGATGTGGAAGGTACGTGTATGTGTTTTATATACGGTAAATATGCAGGCCTTACATGACAGGTGGCCTTCACAAACAGTACTATCACAATACTTCAAATTGTGATTTTGATAATTGAAATGTATACAGCCTGCATTACACATTCCAGGAGCCCCATTACAGGAATGATCCAGTATCTGCTGTATTGGCAATAGGATCCAGACTGGTGGCCTATTTACTGGCCACTGGACCGGTGGGGGGGGGGGGGGGCGGCGCGCCGCGCGCCCCCCACGCCCA
>JAAUYG010029030.1_pt1 | contig 18794 bp, 7 predicted proteins | sample 7278091 | NCBI WGS metagenome assembly JAAUYG01 (sample SAMN14350201, study PRJNA611818) | marine sediment metagenome | isolation source: surface marine sediment (0.6m) | place: French Polynesia: Moorea | collected 2018-08
CCCCCCCCCCCCCGACTTTGTTATGTATCTGTTACCGTATAACTTGACCTTGTGTCTTACCGTACCTTAATGATTTTTACAACCAACATTTCTTGTATCACTAGTCTACTCCTCAACACCACCCAAACATCATATATGTATTAGCTAACCCCCATGTGCCTCTTCACCCTGTCTCTGTACCCCGTACCACCCACTACAGGCCGCGTGTCAGCCCCAGCAGTTCCCTGGCCTAGAGCCATCTCCGACCTTCTCTTACCGATGTCAGCGAGCTATCGACAAGGTGCAACAAGCCCGTCTGATTCAGGTAAAGATGGAGGTTGGGTGGCTTGGTGGCTCCCATCCCCGGCGTAGGGATTCAATTCTCACATCGATTGACTGATAAAATACAGTAAATAGGCTCACCAGGTAGATAGACACAGAGATATGTGTGCACCACAAATCTGGATAACTTATAGATCCTGTATACACATGTATTAAGAAGATTTTCTATTATTCATTTTACCGTGCGTTAAATAATTTACGAGAGCTTTTTGAGGATATACCTGTTACACTATTTGCCATATAAAAAGAATTCACTCGCCGTAGAAATGAGACCACATCAGACACACGACCACCTGAGAAACGCAACCACCTCTGATTCCGCTCGACCAATAGGCGTGTACACCAACGCTATTTTGCTCCAGTATAAAAATCAGTTTGAACTGTACTATGACTGCTTCTAATATCACTTGTCTGTATTAATCCTGTATAACTGGGTTTATGATATAGCAACGTCGGTGGCTAAGGCTTAGTAATAGAATTTAGGACTTGGATTAGAGACATTAAAAATAAACAAAACAAAACAAACAAACAAACAAGAGCACAGAACATAGCTACATGTGTAAGTCCTCATAAAAACTAACTAAACCCATTAGAAATCCGGAATTCACAAGGTATTGATGGGCAGTATGTATGACCAAGATAGAAAACTATTGGGTCAAGAATTGGTGGCATCACTGAACAAATTCAGACGGTGACCGCGTTGAAGACCTGTTGTCAAAAGCACGAGATAGCTAATGACGGAACACACGCGATAGCTAAGGACGGAACACACGAGATAGCTAAGGATGGAACACACGAGATAGCTAAGGATGGAACACACGAGATAGCCAAGGACGGAACATACGAGATAGCTAAGGACGGAACACACGAGATAGCTAAGGACGGAACACATGAGATAGCTAAGGACGGAACACAAGTGATAGCGAAGGATGGAACACACGTGATAGCTAAGGACGGAACACACGAGATAGCCAAGGATGGAACACACGAGATAGATAAGGACGGAACACATGGGGTGGCTAAGAACGGAACACACGAGATAGCTAATGACGGGACACACGAGATAGCTAAGGACGGAACACATGGGATAGCTAAGGACGGAACACACGAGATATCTAATAACGGAAGACACAACTTCGGATAGCTCAGTAGTAAGGACGGAACACAAGAGATATGGCTAAGGACGGAACACATGGATAGCTAAGGACGGAACACACGAGAAGATGAACCACCCAAAGACGAATGTGAGATAACTAGACTCGAAATAAACAATGCCGGATTTGAGACACCAAAACACAAGATAGCTAATGACGAATTTGAGACAATAGAGAGGACAGCTAACTGAAGGATTGCAGACACGATTGGAACCAAAGATACGAGATATTTAATGACGAGTTTGAGATACATATAAGAGATAGCCAGTGCGAGAATTGAGACAAAGACAGTTAATTACGTTTCTGAGACATATGCGACATGATAAATTCATATTACTATTACGATTATACACTCAACAGTTGACATTTTCAGTTCAGAATGAATTGCTATCATAAGTCATACGGCACGAAAACAAAACAAAAATAAAAAAACTCCTAATGAGCTTATTATTGACCAAAACACTTGTAATAAAAAGTGATACACGCTAAATGGTAAAATAGAGGAGCACTGCATCCCTCGCGATTTGAGCTGGAACTCTGGTGTGATAAATCACACCAGCGTGTCACCCCACGTAACGTGTAGCCTATTATTAAACGGTTTCCAATACTAACAGGCACACGGAACAACCCAAAATTTGTATTTACAATAGACAACAAAAAGCGACGCATACATGTGTTATTTTACGGGCGGCTCGTTGTGGTTAGTCAACCTATTGGATTATTGGTTTGCAAATCCCTGAAGCAGAATTAATGTAAAATCAAATTAGGGGATAATTTGGCCATTGATTTTTACTCCCCCTATGTAAAGCCGGAGACCTGGAGGTTGGGAAAGAGATCGGCGGCGCAAAATATCACCGACCCACTAAATGTCGGGCACAGATTTTCTGATCAGTTCATTAGGTCTGTTTATGAAGATAAATGTATATTCCTGCTGGAGCCATTTGACCGGATTGTGGAGAGTGGTATTGTGTGTATATACCGCGTACGTTTTAGCAGCATGGGCAGGATAGGGTCAGACTTGCCAGACCACCACGTTAGATATACAGGCAGAGGAAGAACTTGGGAGAAGGAAGGAAGGAGGGAAGAAAGGAAGAAGGAATGAAGGAAGGAAAGAAGACGACGGCGACAAAGAAGAAGAAGAAGAAGAAGAAGAAGAAGAAGAAGAAGAAGAAGAAGAAGAAGAAGAAGAAGAAGAGGAAGAAGAAGAAGAAGAAAGGAAGGAAGAAGGAAGAAAGCAGAAGAAAAAAAAGAAGAAGAAAAAAAAGAAGGCGGAGGAGGAGGAGGGGGGAGGAGGAGGAGGAGGAGGAGGAGAAGGAAGAAGAAATGAAGATAAAAAGAAGAAGACTATGCAGACCAGACCAAAATTATGCATAAACGGCAGTAACTTGAACTGTTAGGAGGAAATTGATAGGAAAAGAGAAAGAACCCTTGCAGAAAAACCTAGCCAGAAAAAAGGGTGTGGATATACGTGATTTTTCTTAAACTCTTGACATTGTAAAGACAAACATTGACACACTATAGTGTGACAGCTGCTGCTCTAGCTCCGTGTCATCGTCATCCATTTTAATGAACATATCAACAATATGTTCCCTCCTATCTCTACATACGGAAGATCAACAAATGTTCCCCCAGTTTTTTTTTCAGACATATACACAAAGGAGAAAATTTTCAGACATCTTTACATTTCTATGAGAAACCTTGGCGCCCAATCTTGAATCCTGACATCACAACGTTATACCTTCAAATTAAATATGCAAATGAGCTATGACGTTGGTGTGTGGTTGTTACACAAGCTAAACAGTGCCCGTTACAGTTTCCATTCTGCGCAGTTGCTACATCTAGGCTATAGAAAAGTCATCTGTATCTGTCAGTCGCCGGGCTGTTATGACACCTGGCTATGACTGGTGTCTCTGTGTTACACAACCACCACAACCCGTCTAAGTCCAACACAGGAAGCGAGAGAGATAGAGCTCTGCTGAGCCCAGCGGTCGGCAATCTCCGGCCACGGCCGTCAATGGGCCGTAATGGCCCCATTCACACCCCGTGTAACTCCTCGCAACCTCAACCCTCAATAGATCTTTAATTTGTTTGCTGGGAAAACAGCAAACAATGGAGCAGTAAGTGGCGAACAAAACAGCCCGCCCGGGGTTAGGCGTCAAGCCGGCCTCACTGGATAGAGGAGAGGCGTCAAAAGATCAAGGTTTAGGAAAGTGGGCTTGCTCTGATTGTGCTGTTTGAAGGTACACGGGCTGGAGCTTTTGGGTGAGCACTTCAGTCACAGACTGAGATAAAGCCCAGTCTGGCAGCTGTCTATGGGACTATCCGGATCAGGATCTTGTCTATTGGGATCCTCTCTGCTGTGATCCTGATCCCGCACCCTGTCTGCTATTCGGACTCCACTCAACAATGAGCATTCCTAACTGATCTGGTCAGCATTCTGCTGTCCACCATACAACAGCAGCTCAGAGTGAGGAATATTAACACATCCCTGGCAGTTAGGATAGGAGTCAGACTGAGTATAGCAGCTACCCTAGGGGATTGTTGTGGTGTGTAGGGGGGGGGGGGGTACAACCATACCATCGCCATCTGTGATCACACATACTCAGGCCAACTGGCAGAAAGTCATTTCATTCAACCTCACCCCCTCTTCCTCTATCGTTCTCTTCTGTAACACGGGAGAAGACTAACCCCACACACACACACACACACACGCACACAGACCTGAGCCCACGGGTCCTCACACAAAGCTCGGTGTTCCCTTTGCCGTGTCTGGCCACTGGTCGACCTGGTAATAGCCCAAACCTCAGGTTTTGCTGTTGGAAAGCAGCCAAAGTAGCCGCGGAGCTCCTAGCTGCCTCTTTGATGTATCCAAATATCCGTCTCCTCGCAATCGGAATAAAGAAAGATCGGTAAATTGGTCCGACCACCGCACACCGGGTATAGGCGACCGCAAACCTCACACGGGGGGATACAGTATCAGCAGCCGACTGGTACTATGCCGAGGCTGATACCCTCACACTCTCACCTCGCTAACAGATACCACGGCAACACAGACACCGGGCGGATCCTCCTTCTCCCCAGAGGATTCCAATTAATCCACGAAGAAGAACTGTTACGCAACAATCAAGACCGATCCAGATTATCCAATCCAGAAAAGAAATAATCCAGCGAGAACGTTTCGATGGAGAAGGCTTACTGGAATCGTGACCAAAGGAACTTTTTATAAGGAGTATTTGACAGAAGTCTTACTTTGAGTAGTTTCCGTGTACCTTTCAATCCAAAGCCTTCCCGTCTTTACACGGTACACCCAGCCCTTTCTAAACGACTGCCCTTCCTGCCTCACACCGTGGTCTTTATAAACCAGCCGGCCGAGGCCAAGGCGAGATTTCCCGGCAGCTTTTTTTCTTCAACGCGAGGCCGATTTGTCAGTATATGTCACTTAATAATCGATAGGCGCCTGGGCCTGGGGCACGCCAAGAAGCAGACGAAAGAAGATGAAAACCTGCCTACCCAGTGTGAAGTTATAGGGGGTACGTACAGCTAAACAAGTCACTTGTCTTTACTCGCTGCCAAGGGGGGCCAGTTAACCCTGAGTGATGAGCCAGTTGGGGTCATTAGGCCCAGTACTTGACAAGGATTGAAAAGTAACGGTATTCCCGAGCTGTTAGGCGAATAATCACACGCTATAAAGATAATAGGACGTCAGAAAAGCGCGACCCCCAGCTTGTTTTTTATGATGTATCTTTCTCGTGTCAAAGCCAAGTGGCAGATACTGGCGGGGGGAGGAGGTGAAGGAGGGGAGTGAGTGAGTGAGTGAGTGAGGAAGGCTTTAGAAGTGGTGAGGAAGAAAAACTACCTTGTCATAAAGCTGTCTGGTGTCTGTGTCCGGGGAGTGGTCAGGGACAGGGCAGACTCAGCCTGGCCTGGAATCCTGCCCTCTGACCCCAGGGTCGCCCCCCTCCCGCTATGAAATCTCACTCTGTTTTCATCTGTCAGCGCCAAACCGACACACGGAGCTACGACCGACCAGAGACGAGAGGCAGCAAGTGCAACAAATTGCGCGCCGTGATTGGCTGGTGGGGTCACGTGCCCACACACACAGAGGGATGCCCGCTTGTGTTTCATTCTCTTTTCGGTTATCAAAGCCGTTAGCGAACGACTTTTAATACGACCGGTCGTCAAGTCGTAGTATTTGGGTTGAGTGGTCCAAACTGTGCTCCATGGAGTCCGAGAGAGATGAGGCGGGTTTTTCCCCGACGGTTACGGTAGCCCGGGTCTCATCGATTCCTAGCACTGGCTGAGAGTGCGAGAGGGAGGCGCTGGGTCGGCAGTGACACTGCTACTGCTAGTAGTAGCTGGAAGTGGCGGCCAGAGCCGCACACTCACACACACACCACACAAAGCAATTGCTGACTAAATCGTGTGCTGCTTGCTAACTGATTGAGTGTTGCCTGCCGTTGGTGCTGTTGCAGTTGCCATCGCCCATGTCGTGAGGATGATGGAAGAAGGCGGAACACGCGAGTCGGGTTTTATCAACAGCACCCCGTGTATCGCGGAGTTTATGAGTGACCTGGGGCCCATCAATGAGAGGTACGGAGGCCCATCCATCACCGGGGCCGTCACTGGCTCTCCCTCGCCTACCTTGCCCGCTTTCTGCCAGCAACTGCTCAACGGATCAGCCGACCCTCTGGCTTACACTCCGGGTCTGGACATGACCGGGATGGGACTGACCCAACCCCCGGCTCCCGGCAACGGGGGACACCTACCCCCGGGCAGCAAGCCCCGCACTGTGGATTACGGCCCCCGGGGCCCTGCGGACGTTAAACTGCCGGAATATCCGTGGATGAAGGAGAAGAAGAGCTCTAAAAGAGGTTGTCACACGACCAGTCCCCAGTCTGGGACCCCTGGTCCGCCACAGGGACACCTGACAGGCCGACAGCTCCCCCCGGGACTCCAGACAGCTCTGGAGGGATACGGTGAGTACAGGACCCCTCAGTCTTCCTACCTCCACTTCTGTCTACCTGTGTGTCTCATGTTCTGTTCTCTAATCTTATACCTGGGTTGTACACTCCAATTCCCCCTCCTGTCACCATATTGCACTCTCTCCCTTAGACAATCTTCATAAAACAGGAGCCATATAGATTTCATGTTAAATGCTGTATGCACTATAGACCTAGGAAAGGCGATTGAATTTTTGTGCGATGATAGAATATTTACCGCCTTGCACAAGAGCAGCTAACTTGGATCCTCAACCATAAACACAAACTGCTATTCCCATCTAGCTGGCAAGACTCGGTCGGAAGCTAAAAGCAGGCCATCAAAATATGGAAATGATATCAAGATATCCAACGGCTAACCTCTTTAAATACTTTTTGTGCTAATGCTCAAAATAATAACATTAATTTTTGACAGTATACAGAACAACAGTTACATCCACACACTATTATTTCAATGTTTTTGAGACCCTTCTACCCCCTTCCACCCCCTCCCCTCGTGCATGTGTCCTTCTCCCGGGTTCTAATAGAGGTCTCTGGCTACATTAGTGCAGTATTCTATAAGTGTATAAGGGCGTCTACTTAAAAACTGTTTTGGAAGTTGCAGGATATCAGTAGGAACAAGCAAATCCTAGTCGTATACCACACATAACATTTCCTACTATACTGAACCCAAAAAGTCCAGATTTAATTTTGCAATGTTATTTTGCATCCAAGTGCACTGGCCAAGTGGTCTGGTGACTTAGATCAGTTCAACATTCCGAAATACGAAGTGTCGCTCTAAACTGAATGCAGATTATTTTTTGTTGGTTGGTAGCTAAATTTTCTAGCGCACTGGTTACTTGTTGTGACCTTTCGGGTCGCCGACCCCCCACTCCAGACCCCGGGTCTCACCCAGTGACCCCGTGGTTCCCATGGTGAGAGTTGCCGGCCTGCTGTCCCGGCCAGACAGACAGGTTAACCCGGGCCGGACTCTCACCAATATATCATAGCGAGATGTCGTGGTCGTACACCCTGCCAACACTGGCCCCGGGGCTGGGACACCGTCTCCCACAGTACGCCAGCCCGGCGGCTAGGTCAGCGAGTGTCCACATAGCCGCTCACAGCAGCAGCCAGTGTCCAGCAGGACGCTCCAGAGAGTTACCAGGCAGGAACTCGCCCCCGGGCCAAAACATGCACGCCAGTTTACACATAAACACACAGTGACATAGGCCTAGGTCGACTGTGTACATAAAGGCGAGAGAGAGAGAGAGAGAGAGAGAGAGAGAGAGAGAGAGATAGAGAGAGAGAGAATAATACAAATACACTGTATTAGTAGTGTGTAGAGTTAGGGTAACCTCGGCAGGAAGGCCCCTGTTACTATAGACACACCCCGCGTTCGATTTCTCTGGGAGTTTATGATTCCTCCACACGCCAGGGCTCTCCTACTCTTTCCCTGACAACAATTGTTTCCCACTCCCGTGTATAGCCGGTCGTCGACGTCTCTTAGGAGACATGACATTCCATTGTGTCGTGCTGGCAGACTGGGGAGGGGGGGTGTCACACCTAACCCTAGGGGACAATACCAGGCCAGTGATAAACCCAAGACGACAAGCCCCAAACCCTGACATCGTCTTCCCCGGGCAAGGTTGTCAGTTTTCACATTAACCCAAACAGTTTGAAATGACTTCGCAACCATTGGTTTGGGCTGCTGCAAAGCGATAACCTGTCGAATTTAGGTTATTTTCAGCAGACCGTTTTTATATCACATACTTCATTTAGTTGAGCTCACATATACAGAGCTCATAGACTGATACCTACACGATTAGTGGAACATATTCCAAGATCCCTAACGGATCGGTTCCTTGTTTATAAAGTTTGTTTTTCGTAGCTAGGTATGAAGCTATAACCGACCCACCAGCCTAGAAATCTCTGAAAGACATCCTTAGCTGTATGTATTTGTGTGGCCAGATACCACTCACTGAAGCCTCCCACCTCCCAGCCCACACAGCTGCAATGGTTTGACTTTTCACTGCCCCCTACTCTCTGCTCCTGTTGGTTTCCACTTGACTTCCCGGCTCTGGGCTGCCCACATGTGCCTCTGTATCTTACCGGTGAGGTGGGTGGTCATGCCATACACCCCACACAAACAGCGAATAGATTGCTTCTCATACATACATGTCTTCTGGAGGCAGAAAGAGATTGACAGCTAGTTTTTACACGGTTATCTGCTGCGCATTTACCTGCTAGCGGACCAGTTACAGCGCAAAGCCTCAACTTCCCACACATTATGTCAAGTAACAATATTGCTGGTGAACCTGGCCTTTATTTCTTTTGCCGAATGTAACTTATGAATCTGTGAAAGCTATACCAATAGCCTAGTGATATATCTATGACTATACCAAATTGGAGAAACTGAGAATCTATCACACATTGCATTACACAAATCTTCGTATTAAATATATATAGACCCACTAGTACAGGTTAGGTCTAGGTATATAATTCATTGCTATTTATTTATTTATTTATTTATTGAGTTATTTATTTAGTTATCTATTATTCATTTATTTTATTTATTCTTTTATTAATTTAATTATTCCTTTATTTTATCAATTCATTATTTTATATTAATTCATTATTTTTTATTTTTTGTTTATTATTTCTTGGCTTAATTTACATCTTTTGATTTAATATAAAATTTTAGTTCCTTATTTCCATCTGCGTATATTTTAGCTAATTATGTAGTTAGTAAATTAAGCCCATGCCCTGGTGTGGTAATGTCATATCAATATCTACAGCGTTCATTGCGTTTTCTGACTACTTTCGATCAATAGCAACGATTTTATTATACTGGGGTGGGGGTAATATTTCCAGATTTTCAAGTAAAAAATAAAATAGCACAAACCATGTCAATTAACTGGGTCGCTGTTCCTTTGAGATATACACGTTTTTCTACACACGTGTCGCCCTGTGAATGTGATGATTTCTGTGGCTCAGGCGTACACTTGGTCTAGGCGACGGCATTATGGTGTACACCAGGTCGTATATTACCAGGCGTACGAGGCCGACCGCAGCTGTCGACCAGCAGGCTGCAGTTGTCATTTGTTGCCTTCTGTCTCTCTGACTTTTGTCTCATCAGCGGATCATTAGCATATGATAATGACAGCGTCGGTGGCCGAGTCACCTGTTTAAGTGACCGAAAAGACCAGATCTTACACCAGCTGTGTGCTAGCCGAGGCCAGAAGAGACTCAGCGCCCCACAAAGACAGTTTATGACCCTATGGGCCTTTACCAAACTTCCTGTAATTCGCCTCCTGCATGGTGATGTTCAACTTCTCTCTCTCTCTCTCTCTCTCTCTCTCTCTCTCGCTCTCTCTCTCTCTCATAGCATGTAGATTGGTTCCTATTCCACCTGGGTCTGCGGTGGGGATCGTATAGAAGCCCCCAGGCCATGACCTATACATGTATCTACTACCTGGCCAAACTTTGTACATGGGTAGAGGACTGAAGAGACGTACATGTACTAGTATATTTCTCAGGCCCAGGCGCACACTTGCACCAGACTATACTATGCCCCATAGTCTACCTTGAACTGACAGTAACAAACACATCAGTTTCATTGGGGAACTAAAACGTTGTCTATTGTGTCAAGGTTCGTTATTGGCGATAAAGATATTCGAAATAAAAAGGGTATCTCTAGCAAAATTTCTCAGACCCCCCCCCCCCCCCATCACTACCACAACACACACGTCACCCTCGCCTGTCATTCTGAACCAATAAGATTAATTGATTAGCATTTGAATCCCACTTGAGTCGTGTATTGTCATTGTAATGTGTGGCGGGTCAGCTACGGTCGCTGCATACAAAATATCTCGACCAGCAGTGCCTTAGCCAGTGAGGTCCATATAACAACCCAAGAAGCGATTCCGTTATATTTAAACGACCTTAGACTCCTAATTGCCTCAACCTGCAGTCCCTGTAATCTGCGGCTATATATGCCAACTTAGACTAGGCTATCTCTAATATAAGCGTACGACCCGCAATAATAGCACATCCCTGCTTTTGACAAGTCCCTCCGTTCTTTAAAGAAAGACTCAGTTAAAAATCCTTCACATAACCTGTCCCGAACACTTTTAGTTTTATTGTGAGGATATCAGTTATTTTTTTTTCTCAAAGCGACAGAGATGTCAACTTAAGAAGAATGTCGAAGGTAATTAGAAATAAAATGTTTAGCCATACAAACTTTGGCATTTCTCTGCGACGACACAGCGGCATGCTGCCCTTACGGATATCACACGTAGCCACCAGCTTCAGTTTACCAAAACACCTTTATTTATTTACTGAATATGTTTATACTGAACATATTTATAGACCAGTTACTACCCTGGCGCTCTGTTTATAAATAACACAGTGAATGAAAGTAAAACCTTAAAATTTCGTTAGGGACATGCGTTATAATGAAAAACAACGCACATGCCTTACTATCACAAAGATGCTCCCAAATAAAAAATATAGTTCTTGTAAAATTTCTTGAAGAGTCCCTGGTCGATGTTAAAACCTTTCATTTAAATCCGAGGTAAATTATCTAATAAAGGAGTTCTATTATACAAAAATAACTGCTTATATATGTCAAGACTAGGGCTGAAGACATTAAAATCACCAGAGCACTGACCAAGTTAAAACGTTAAAAAGTTAATTGGTTTTCAGATAACCATCTGTGTATATCCATCCAATGTGTACTGTATAGGACATAACAACCTAAGTGGGGTACAAAGTCAGATTTTTTGATAAAATAAATGTTAAGTACAAAAATCTCACGCGGAAATCAGTTTTGAAAATATTTAAAATTTGTTTTATTGCCAGTGAATTCCTCATACTAAGGTATTGATACACAAAACTAAGTAAACGTTAACGTTGTTTTATTGTGAGGGAACAAGAGAGCCATCTAACCACACCTGGCCGACCTATCACAGTCGCTATAAAACCGACAGCCGTCTCGTTTTGCCTGTATCGCAGCAGAAGAAAGGCCAGAGGTCGGTCTAATTGTTAGATAACACGAGCAGTCTTCCAGAGGGCGAAGTGCGCCATATGTCGCTCTGGGGTCCTAGGGCCCCCACCCCATCCACCCCACCCCAGTCGCATACACTGACTATCTGTATCTATGTATCTTCCACAAGGTCGGTTTTTACACGGCCAAGATGTGACTATCCGACCTGTGATCATCAGCTGCAGTGTGACACTCAGGGAGCTGGCTGGCCGCCGGTGTGTGTCTGTATAGCATTGATTGGTCATTATTCCAATCCAAACTGGCCCCAACCAACTAGCCTTCCCAGCAGCCTGTCTTCCCGCTACTAGTAGCACCGAGATCGGCCACGACGTGACCTTTGTGAAATTGCCTGCAGAGGGCAGCGGCGGGTATCACTGCTCAAGATCACTTTCTCAACCCCCCCCCCCCCCGTGCATCCCTTGTCAGACGGCCCGGCACGTCTCCCGTCCCCCCGGGAGACAGGCTGGGCAGAGTGGGACATGTCAGACCGTACAGGAGGACCCCAGCCTGCTGTCCAGGACCTGTCATCAGACCGGACCTCCCACTCACTATCCCCCCCCCCCCCCTTCCACCACGGCCACTACAGACTCCACACACATAACATGCCACTATATAAGGTTAGCTTACTATCCAGTAATGTGACTAAATATGCCCACAGCAAAGGTAACTGCTGCGGAAAATAGTAATAGTACTGAATGAATACTGATGCTTCGGCTTGGCAATTTCTATGATGCTCCCAAAGTCCTTATGCCTGGACTAGTGTTATAATATACAAACTATTGTGCACAGAAACACTAGTTTGGCTGGTCCCTGTAACCTGGTAAAGTCCATGATATCCCAGTATCAGATCAGCGATGTTTAACCTGCTCCACTGACATTTCCACCGCAACCCGAGAAGGCCGAGAGGTCTTTTTTATTTCCATGAATGTCACATCAAATAATACGCCGTCCCCTGTTCCGCCGCGGGGTACGGGGTGTTCTGCGTAGCACTTTGAAGAGATTGAAGTCGATACAACGAAGCTCTCCGCTATCTGCAACGACATTTCACACTCACCCTGGCCAGCTCTGGCTAGAGGGGAAAAGCGGTAAAAGCCTAAAAACAGTGAAAGAAATCGACATTGTCCCCCCGGGTTAGTGCCATACATGGTCTTATTCCTGACAATCGGCACGGTGTGGCCTTTGGCGCAGGGAGAACGTACAGGTTTGAGTAGTGTAAAGGTCAGAAATGAATGTTTAAATGTTTGAATTTGTTTTAATTGATGTAAAACGTGCTGCTTAATTCACCATGAATCTTATACCATCTCTCTCTCTCTCTCTCTCTCTCTCTCTCTCTCTCTCTCTCTCTCTCTCTCTCTCTCTCTCGTTCGTTCATGTTTGTTTTTCTATGAAGCCAATAGCCCGTTGATTGATTTGGGAAGATCTCCGCTGACTAGCAAGAGGGCAGTTCAGTTGGCCCTCCCCGTTCCCTGTTTTCGTTATGTAACTGCTGGCCCCTGTCTGAGCCTGCCCGAGGCTCTGGCGACCGGAGTTTGATGTCCTACTCGGCTAGATGATTAATGGCCGCTGGTCTTTCCTTGGCCCGGGCTGTAGTATGATGTAAGTCGACTCCGCCCGCCCCTAGTCGGCAAGGCCGGCCAATTACAGCCATTAGCCGCGGATTAATAGCCCGTTGTGAGTCGGCAAAGGAACCCGAGTTGTCCCGGGTCATTGCTGATATACTGGAGGTAGCTTGGCTTGGGGTAGCAGGAAATAAACCCCGGGTGCTGCCACGCCGAGTCAGACCTAGGGCGTTTTATGGCGTTACGACAGCTTTATGCCGGAAGCTATCATTGCGCCTGCGCCTCTCCTGTCACTGACTTCCTGCGGTTGTTGTTGGTGTAGTACTATAGTCTTTTCGCTGTCTGTTACGTTTTCCAAGTTTTTTTTTCTGCCTCACCATCTGCCAGGCAAATGTCTGTTTTTACAATAAACTTCAGATGAGGCATAAAAGCTGTCTGGTTACCAGCCGTTGAGGGCAGAAATCAGTGCTGCAGTGAAAGCCAGTGTATACAATACAGGGTCCTAAATATGATAAGGCAACATGGCTAGTATGAAACTAAATCCTGAAGCGCATGACAAAAATTCTCCTGCCTGACGAGGCCTGGACTTGTCATGTAAACTTCAGGCCAGGCATGTTCCCTTGACAATAGGTGGCCGCGTAGCGTGCTTATTAAATATGGACCGTGAATATCACCACAATTGAAAACGACATGCGTTTTTTTCCTGCCTCACAATTTTACTCTGCAACCCCGAGCTAAAAGCCAGTCTTCTTTTGATGTGGCTCAGGGGTTTGCGAACGGCTTGACTAGGGTCTGGTGTGTCCCTTTCTGGGATCTATTGTCCCAAATACAATTTTCAACGTTACAAAAAATGTAATTTTATTTATTTAAAGATGCAGGTTTTGTTTATGATACGGATAAAGTTACACACGCAAGTCTCAGAGGCTTAATGTAACATCCGACAGTTAGTTTACAATCGTTCTTCGATCCAAAGTGAGAAAGCTGTCGTTCCACGCCCATCACAAATGATTTGTCTCGAAACATTAAAGAATTGTAAGCTCAGCGCAAAAATTTCCACTCCTCTTCCTCCTTGGTCTCTCCCCGGCGCCACCACCCTCCACCAGTCCACATGGCCACCACACACACCGCCACCACCACCACCACCACCACTACTACTGCTACTACTACTACTACTACTACTACTACTACTACTACTACTACTACTACTACTACTATCACTATACTACTACTTCTACTACTACTACTACTACTACTACTACTACTACTACTACTACTACTACTACTACTACTACACTACTACAACGACGACGACAGAGACAGCAGAATCGAAACATTTGGAAATTTGTGCTCTACTACTCGTGCATGCTGAAGAGTAGAATCTACATGTATATTGCATGTATTGCCGTTAGTGTCAGAGACTAGTGTATATGCACTGGACTCGGGCTGCCTTGTGGACAGGGCGATATTCCCATCTCATCCCGGCCTCTCAGCGGGCTGACCACGCCAAGGACATCCCCGGCAAGATAAGATGTTCGTCGACAGCTTAGTAGCAACGCAGGCGCGTGAATAATTGATAAGACAGTAATTGGAAGTATGAGATTGTGCTTGACTGAGACAGTCTTTCCGAAGAAAAAAAACTGCTCTAAATAATGCATCAGGCTCTCGTCCAAATCGTGTATACTGGAAACAAATTTTAACGTGGGAGCCGGAACAGAGGCATGCAGCTGAAGTCACACCTCTCACTCTATTATGTTATGAAAGGTCCTGCTTAGCTAATGCGTGTGGAAAGCCTTATTTGAACTGTTTTCTAGGCGACAACGCCATTATCTTGTCACTGATGCCGAGGACGATGGCTAGGGAATAAAGGCCAATGGAGAGGAGAACGTGAAGGGGAGGGGGGGGGAGGGGGGTGCAGACCCTGGTTGTAACCGTGGCCGCAAAAAAGGACATCTGAATAGCTGCGGAATGGAAGGCTGGAGTAGCCCAGGGATCAGCTCTTGCACCAGTCCTTTTCCTGCTATAGCCCAACGTTCACCTGGCCAGGGCCAGGAACACACGTGATCAGAGCGAGGGCCATTACTGACGTGAATTGCGGATCGTAATTACAGCTTCAAAGTGCGTAGCTACGTGTCTAAACTTCACTAGTAACCCACGATTTTTACACGAATTTTTTTTTGCACTTAAATCTACTTATATTACCAGCAGATTATTGGTATGAATCATCATGTCGATTAGGTGTCACAGTGATATAAAAATATGGCTGCGATTATAATGATATCAATCAGACAAGTGCCTGATCTTTTATAAAACACACATAATGTATGAACTGTTATTTAGACTCGCAAAATGGCAAGCGGCACCAAAGCGCAAATCCTCTTACAGCAAGCGTTACAATTAAATGTGTTTTGTCCCCACCCTCCCCAGTAGCTGCCCAGAATGCGGTCACTGCTAACAGGATTCACTTGCTTTAAGCTCTAATCCCATTTCCGACATCAGTCGTAATCCAAGCGGGACATGTTTTACATAACACGGGGGCTCAATGACAGATAAGTTATTAATTATCTGCGGGCTATCTGTCCGTCAGAACCCCAGGGGGGTGTCAAGGACATGGCATCACCTGTGGTGTCAACAGAAGAACTACCCCCCCCCCCAGTACCCAATGTGGGGGTGAGGCTGGTAGACACAGATTCGCGCAGGCAGACACCACAGCCCACCTGAACATTTCAGATGGACATTTGAAATTAAACTGCCACTTTATTGTGGTGTAACTGAGGCGGGTCGGCTGGCCGTGCTTGTGACAACTTGTAGGCTGTAATTATCCCAGAAAATGGGAGGCGAACAGTTTTACAATCTGCAGCTGGCCTTGGCAGAGGTTGTACCGGGCTACCAACCCAGTCACCCAGCCCTGAGGGAAAGGGTATTGTGTCACACAGCATACCCCCCCCCCCACACACACACACACACATACACACTTGTCCTTCAGTGCCTACAACAGATTACCGAACAAAGACATTCCTTCCCCTAGCACCAGCTTTAAACCAGAATTGGTCAGAACGAAATGATATTCCGACACTTCTACTTTTATTGATGCTCACAAAATGTATTTACCTGAATTACAGCAAAAAATTATTACTTTCAACACGCGATGTTTCTGTGAGCATGTGCTGGGGGTGAACCACAGGGGAGTGCAGAAAGGGAACAGACTAAACAGAGTAGTTACTACGCCCAGTTAGGTTTTTATATCAATAGTTATTAGCTTTTAACAAGGTTTTACGACAATGTTGATAAGAACTTGAATAATAATAAAATTGGGACAAAAATGGTGACTACATGTAACCCTTTATTACTGTTACGTCAGTGTATGCTAGCTTTCAGTTCTAATAATGATTTGGTATGAAAGAGAATGTTGGCGCTAACCCCTAGATCAAGTCTAAAACACATTTATAATAAACTGTATGTTATAGAAGAAGACAACGTCTTCAGTCCATCAAGCCCATGACAATTTCCGATATCAATTGATATAAATGCTATAGTAGCATGCGTTATATTCTGATGCGCACTGTAAATTTCCTTCACAGATCAAGCAGATACTGCAAAGAGTCCCGAGTTGACGGTTGGGCTGGTCCTCACTGCATGGCCTTGTCGACAAACAGAACAGATAGCACAATCCGACTGACGACAGATCGAGCCAGTGCGACAGAAGCCGGCAGATTAACATCCGGGTCCCTGTCCTAGCAGACGACATGGGACGCTTGGGGGAAAGCCTGGGATCAGCGCACTCCAGCCGCTGACAAAACACAAGAGTTATGTGGCGGCTAATCCCTGCCCAGTACGGTCGGCCTAATCCAGAGATATCCCCAACCCCTATCCCGGATAGCGACTGTGTGGTCGCGGATCCGGGGACTGGCCAACAATATATCAGGGCCAGGGAGGCTGGTCCCAACTGGGGGAGCGTCAGTGGGGGAGCCGGGGGCTTAGCGGCCGGTCTCCTGGCCGTCTGCTACCCACCACTGCATGGGGACTGACTTAGGACATCTCTCTCTCTCTCTCTCTCTCTCTCTCTCTCTCTCTCTCTCTCTCTCTCTCTTCACTTCTCCCTCATTCTCTTCTCTTTCTCACATTCTTCTCTCTCTCATACACACTGTTACTTCCTTCTCAGTTTGGGCCATCTTATCCATATCTCACTGTCACTCATTTACACATTGACCACTACTAACATGTTATGTCTATTGTTTCAGCAGGTCGGACTGCGTCCTGTATGTCTGCATCCTCTATATATGTAACAACACAATTTGGAAAACTTTGTGCATATCCACGAGAAGAAAATGCCAATTTATCCGAACTGTCAGACAAACGGCCTATAAACTCTCGGTGCAGGTTGAACTTTCTTTTCTGCAGATTGAAAGCGTCCTGGAGCCAGCGGTACCCGCTTCTAGCCGAACTGATTTGTACCATCTGCTTGCTCTAATGTTACAGGAAAGCGTATCTGCATGGGTTTCCGGTTCGCGAAGAATGCCGATATAAGATTTTCTCCGGAGAGGTGGCTCAACTTGGGGGAGGGGGGGTGGGAGAGAAAACGTGCTGAGCTTGTCACCAACTTGTGTGACTCAGCCAGGTCGCATGGTGACAGATCCGTACGGGCGGACCACCCGGAAGGGTTTCCTTGGCAACAAGGCCGCTGTTTCCAGGGAGACAGCGATTTGTGGTAGAACGACCACCAGATGGCGTGGTTCAGATGGCAAAATATCCCCAGTCAGTGACCCCCTACATGTCAATCCTGAGGTAGAGAGGAAACTTCTCAATCAGCGAGAAGTGTTGAACCGACAGTGTAGAACCCGACGACAATCAATTACATGTATATGCATGAAATTATATGCACCAATCATTAATCTATAGCATAATTTACCTACACTTATTTGAGACACTTTGATAGCCAGAACCGTAGTCCTGCTAATATCAACTGTAACAACTACGTGTGCTTGCTCCTTTGACAAGGCATGGCGTTCCTTCCCATTTATTTAGTTCTGAACGATACTCACAATCACACCAGAATTTGGGGCCACATCAGAGTTGGTTAAGTACATCTCGAAAACATCATGTGATTTTGTATCGTTGGATCGGCATAAACTCTTACTGACTCTTAATTATTCGCAAGGAGACAGTCGTTATTTTCTGTCAACATCCCGTAACATCACCCACAGCGGGGAAAACTGTCGGCGACAGATATTGCTGCTGTAACACATGTAAAGCCCGTCACGGTATCGATCGTCAACATGACGTGGCGTGGAGGGATGGCTGAACGGTTTATCTTCAGACAATCGGACTAGCCTCCCCCAGAGCTGTCCAGTGTAAACTGCAGGCCCGCCAGGTCAAGTGTACGGTCAGGAATGTCGCTACAGCTTGCGAGTCAGCAGTCGAGTACTGTGGGATACATTTTAGCAGCGTTCCTGACAGCCGATATGGCCAAAGGTCATGTCTCGGTCGATTGTGAGACATGTTTTTTGTATTTTTCAGTTGATGGATCGACTCTCTATCAGGAGTAGCTGTTGTGGGAGCCGCCAATTGATTATTCTGGCAGAGCGGGCCGTCACACTCAGTGTGTGTGTGTGGGGGGGGGGGGGGGGTGGGGGGTGCCACGGTTTAGTGTGTGACAGAAAAAACGACCAGAAAAATCTTGTTTGAAAAAATAACAAGAAGACGTGACGCCGTGGTGGTAAAATTTGTTTGTAACAAACTTAAA